>Ga0208516_100090_pt1 | contig 60557 bp, 54 predicted proteins | sample LakWasM117_HOW13_2_FD_183931 | JGI IMG/M metagenome (GOLD analysis project Ga0208516, IMG submission 183931) | Freshwater sediment methanotrophic microbial communities from Lake Washington under simulated oxygen tension - Sediment Metagenome... | ecosystem: Environmental > Aquatic > Freshwater >...
CTGAACCGCCAGCCCTGGGTGAAAACCTCGCTCGCCCCCGGCTCCAAGGCTGTGGAGCTGTACCTGCAGGAGGCCGGCCTGCTGGCGGACCTGGAAGCGCTGGGCTTTGGCATCGTGGGCTTTGCCTGCACCACCTGCAATGGCATGAGCGGCGCGCTGGACCCCGCCATCCAGCAGGAAATCGTGGAGCGCGACCTGTACGCCACGGCCGTGCTCTCGGGCAACCGCAACTTCGACGGGCGCATCCACCCCTATGCCAAACAGGCTTTCCTGGCATCGCCGCCGCTGGTGGTGGCCTACGCGCTGGCGGGCACGGTGCGCTTCGACATCGAGAAGGATGTGCTGGCCGTGGTGGACGGCCGCGAGATTCGCCTGAAGGACCTCTGGCCCGTTGATGCCGAAATCGACGCCGTGGTGCAAACCGCAGTCAAGCCCGAGCAGTACCGCGCCGTGTACGAGCCCATGTTCGCCCTGCGGCACGACGACGGCCAGCGCGTGAGCCCGCAGTACGACTGGCGCGCCCAGTCCACCTACATCCGCCGCCCGCCCTACTGGGACACCGAAGGCGTGGGGGCGCTGGCCGCCCACCCGCGCACCCTGAAAGGCCTGCGCCCGCTGGCCCTGCTGCCCGACAACATCACCACCGACCACCTCTCGCCCTCCAACGCCATCCTGGCGGACTCGGCGGCGGGCGAGTACCTGGCGCGCATGGGCGTGCCGGAGGAGGACTTCAACTCCTACGCCACGCACCGGGGCGACCACCTCACCGCCATGCGCGCCACCTTCGCCAACCCGCAGTTGGTGAATGAAATGGCCGTGGTCGACGGCCAGGTGCGCAAGGGCTCGCTGGCCCGCGTGGAGCCCGAGGGCCGCGTGGTGCGCATGTGGGAGGCCATCGAAACCTACCTGGACCGCCGCCAGCCGCTCATCATCATTGCGGGCGCCGACTACGGCCAGGGCTCCAGCCGCGACTGGGCCGCCAAGGGCGTGCGCCTGGCGGGCGTGGAGGTGGTGGTGGCCGAGGGCTTCGAGCGCATCCACCGCACCAACCTCATCGGCATGGGCGTGCTGCCGCTGGAGTTCAAGCCCGGCGTGAACCGCCTCACGCTGCGCCTGGACGGCACCGAAACCTACGAGGTGCTGGGCACGCCGCAGCCGGGCGCCGAGCTGACCCTCGTCGTGCGCCGCAAGAATGGCGAGGTGGTGCAGGTGCCCATGGCCTGCCGCCTCGACACCGCCGAGGAAGCCTCGGTGTACGAAGCGGGCGGCGTGCTGCAGCGTTTTGCCCAGGATTTTTTGGCCAAATCGCGCTCCAAGGCAGATGTAGCAAGCGCAACCAGCTATCAAAATTAAAGCAAATCATGGCACCGCAAACCAAGATTCCCGCCGTCTACATGCGCGGCGGCACCAGCAAGGGCGTGTTCTTCCACCTGCCCGACCTGCCCGAGGCCGCCCGCCACGCCGGCCCCGCACGCGATGCGCTGCTGCTGCGCGTGCTCGGCAGCCCCGACCCGTATGGCAAGCAGATCGACGGCCTGGGCAACGCCTCGTCCAGCACCAGCAAGGCCGTCATCCTGAGCCGCAGCACGCGGCCCGGGCACGACGTGGACTACCTGTTCGGCCAGGTCTCCATCGACCGCCCCTTCGTGGACTGGAGCGGCAACTGCGGCAACCTCTCGGCCGCCGTGGGGCCGTGCGCCATCCACCTGGGGTTGGTGGACCCGGCGCGCATCCCCCGGCAGGGCAGCGTGGCGGTGCGCATCTGGCAGGCCAACATTGGCAAAACCATCGTGGCCCATGTGCCCATCGTGGGCGGCCATGTGCAGGAAACGGGCGAGTTTGAGCTGGACGGCGTGGCCTTCCCCGCCGCCGAGGTACCGCTGGAGTTCATCGCGCCCGCCGATGAAGGCGAAGGCAGCGCCATGTTCCCCACCGGCAACGTGGTGGATCAGTTGGAGGTGCCCGGTGTCGGAAGCTTCGCCGCCACCCTCATCAACGCCGGCATCCCCACCATCTTCCTCAACGCGGCGGACCTGGGCTACACCGGCACCGAGCTGCAACCTGCCATCAACGGCGACGCGCCGGCCCTGGCGCGCTTCGAGGCCATCCGCGCGCATGGCGCGGTGAAGATGGGCCTGATCCGCGACGTGCAGGAAGCCGCGCAGCGCCAGCACACGCCCAAGATCGCCTTCGTGGCCCCACCCCTCAGCTACACCGCGTCCAGCGGCAAACACATCGAGGCCGATGGAATCGACCTGCTCGTGCGCGCCCTCTCCATGGGCCAGCTGCACCACGCCATGATGGGCACGGCGGCCGTGGCCATCGGCACCGCCGCCGCCATTCCCGGCACGCTGGTGAACCGCGCGGCCGGTGGCGGCACGCGCAACGCCGTGGTGTTCGGCCACCCCTCGGGCACCCTGCGCGTGGGCGCCGAGGCCGCGCAGGTGGGCGGCCAATGGCAAGTGACTAAGGCCCTCATGAGCCGCAGCGCCCGCATCCTCATGGAAGGCTGGGTGCGCGTTCCGGCAGACAGTTTTTAAGCCAAATCGGCATCCAGCGCTGATGCAGAAAGCGCCAGCAGCTACAACTTCAATAGCATTTTGATCGGCATCCCATGAACACCAAGCAACAACTCAAGGCCCTGGCCCATGCCCGCCGGGGCGTCATCGTGCCCGGCGCGTTCAACGCCCTCTCCGCCCGCGTGGTGGCCGACCTGGGCTTCGAGGCCCTCTACGTCACCGGCGCCGGCGTGACGAACATGTGGTTTGGCCTGCCGGACCAAGCCTTCATGGGCCTCACCGACATCGCGGACCACACCGCCCGCATCCGCGACGCGGTGGACCTGCCCCTGATCGTGGACGCCGACACGGGCTTTGGCAACGCCCTCAACACCTACCACGCCGTGCGCACCCTGGAGCGCGCGGGCGCCGACTGCATCCAGCTCGAAGACCAGGTGAGCCCGAAGCGCTGCGGCCACTTCGCCGGCAAGGACGTGGTGGAGGCCAGCGAAATGATCGGCAAGATCAAGGCCGCGTGCGACGCCCGGCGCGACAAGGACCTGCTCATCATGGCCCGCACCGACGCCGCCGCCGTCCACGGCTTCAACGCCGCCGTGGAGCGCGCCCAACAGTACGCCGAGGCCGGCGCCGACCTGCTGTTCGTCGAGGCCGTGACGGAGCTGGAGCATGTCCGCGCCCTGCCCCAGCGCCTGCGCACGCCCCAGCTCATGAACATGGTCATCGGCGGCAAGACCCCCATCACCAGCGCCCAGGAGCTGGGCCAGCTCGGCTACGGCCTGGTGCTGTACGCCAACGCCGCGCTGCAGGGTGCGCTGGCGGGCATGCAGCGAACGCTGACGCAGTTGCGGGAGACGCAGCGGATCGATGAAGATCCGGCGCTGGTCACGCCGTTTGCCGAGCGGCAGCGGTTGGTGGGCAAGGGGGTGTGGGATGGGTTGGAGAAGAAGTATTTGGGGTGAGGTGGGCTGGGTAAGCGCCTGCAAGATCAATCAGGAAACTGAATCTTCCGGTTCGAACTTGTCCCACAGAGCCGTCTTGAACCAGGCGGGCATTTCTTCGGTTTTCATTTCAATTTCAATTCCGTCCGTCACCTCGGCCACCCACACCCGCTCTGCGCCCGAGTTGTCGAAGATGTAGGCCCGGTTGGCATACGAGACGGCTTGCGGCAGCAGTGCCAGAGAGCGCACATAGCGGCTGCGAATTTTGTCTTCCGCCACGGGGTGGCCACCCGTCTGCACACGGTATTGCACCCGGGCCACATTGATCTCGGGGTCTTCCGTGGCCACGAAGTAGAGGTAGGTGCGGTAGCCAGCCTGCTGGGCTTTGCGCAGGAACTCGACCTTGTCGGGCGACGACATGACCGTTTCAAAGGTAAACGAGACCTGCGCCGACAGCAGCTTGTGCCGGATGAAGTCCGCCAGCACGGAGGCCCAGTAAGAATTGACGGCCACTGCACCAAATCCCACCCTGCCATCCACCCAAGTCAACTGCTGCACCTGCAGCAAAAGCCCGGCCTTTGCCAACAAAGTGGACGCCTGCAAGAACGCCTGAAGCTCAGCAGCATCCGCCGCGACCTCAAAGTCAGAAAGATTCAAATTTCCATCGGTGTTGATGGTCTTTTCAATCTCATCAGCGTTGACGTAGACACCCAGCCATTCCAGCGGCAGCATGTCTTTGATGGTGCTTTTACCCGAGCCATTCGGCCCTGCGAACATGCGCAGCCGTGGGCCCGGTACCGTCATGCTTGACGCGCCCGCACTCGCTTGGCGCCCATGGCCACGGCAATGGGTTTGGCGATGGTACGGATCACGCGCACCGTGCCCTCTGCCGTGGTCTCGATCAACTGGCCGTTGCGCGCTTCCAGCACTTTGCCGCTGGTGGTCAACGCCTGCAAGTAAGCCCGCTTGACGGCGCTGCCCGCCAACTCTGGAATGCGGGCTTCCATGCGCTGCATGGATTCTTCGGTCATTCTGGAAGGGGTCTTCATGGGGTACTCCTCATTAATACATTTATACCAGCCGAGCCTGGTCAATCAGCGGCTCTCATAAAAACGACGCCCTATCGGCACCTACTGCTATCAAAACAAAAGCACGGCGGGCGCTCCTACGCTACCATCAGCCAAGCATCACATTCCCCTGCCTTGCCATGACCACCCTCCCCCTCGCGCTGGACATGCCCACCCCCACCGGCGACCAACTCAAGGCCGCGCGCGTCGCCGCCGGTCTGAGCCAGGCGCAGGCCGCCGAGCTGATGGGTTACCCGCTGCAGACGGGCAGCCGGGGCGGCGTGCAGTCGCGCACCTGGCAGGCGCTGGAGAGCACGACGGATGAGCGCAATATGCAGGGGCCGGTGTTCGCCCTGTTCCTGCTGCTGACGGGGCAGCACCCCGGCTTCACGCTCGTGCCGAAGCCGGCAGAAGCTCCACGCCCTTGAGCGTGACGAAGCTGGCCTCGCGCGTCACGTTCACGAAATCCTGCAGGTAGGGCCGCGCCGACAGTGCCGGCAGGCAGGCCGCGTGCAGTTCGCCTCTGAGCCCCGTGGGGCCGATGGGCCGCGCCGTCACATAGCCCCGGTCCAGGTAGCTCTGCACGGCCCACAGCGGCAGCGCGGCCACGCCGCGGCCGCTGGCCACCAGTTGCAGCATGGCCACCGTCAATTCGGTGGTGCGGCGGGGCGGGCGCACGCCGGCGGGCTCCAGCACCTGGCGGATGAGGTCGAGCATTTCATCGGGCACGGGGTAGGTGATGACGGTCTGGTCCGCGAAATCCTGGGCCGTGAGGTAGGGCCGGGCCACCAGCGGGTGCGTGTTGGCCAGCAGCGCGCGGATCTCAAAACCGAACAGCGGGTGGTGGTCCACGCCCTGCTCGTCCGCATCCACCTCCGAGACGATGGCCAGGTCTGCCCGCCCCTGGTGCAGCAGGCCGACGGGGTCGGCATGGAAGCCGCTCACGATGTCCAGCTCCACCTCGGGCCAGCGGGTGCGGAAGGCGTCCATGGCGGGCATCAGCCAGTCAAAGCAGGTGTGGCATTCGACGGCGATGCGCATCTGCCCGCCCGGCCCCTGCTGCAGGCGCGCGATGTCGCGCTCAGCCCCCTCCACCTGCGGCAGCACCACGTCGGCCAGTTGCAACAGGCGCTCGCCCACGGCGCTGAACTGCGGTGGCACGGATTTGCGCTCGAACAGCGGCGCGGCGTAGCGGTCTTCCAGCAGCTTGATCTGGTGCGACAGCGCCGATTGCGTGAGGTTGAGCAACTGCGCCGCCCGCACCAGGCTGCCGCTGTCGCGCAGCGCCACCAGCGTGCGCAGGTGGCGTACTTCGAGGAGGGACTGATTCATTATTATTTTTCAAGTTAACGAGCTAAAACTTTCGTTTGAATAATAAATCAGGCCGAGCGACCATGGGCGCCTTCCTTGCTTTCGGTTCCCACAAAGGTTTTTTCCATGTCCCAGACGCTCCGCCCCGTTCTCACCCACACCCTCGGATTCCCGCGCATGGGCGCGCGGCGCGAGCTGAAGTTCGCGCTGGAATCGTTCTGGCGTGGCGACACCTGCGCCACCACCTTGCAGGACACCGCCGCCCAGTTGCGCCAGTTGCACTGGCAGGCGCAGGCCGATGCGGGCCTGGGGCTGGTCACGGTGGGCGATTTCGCGCTGTACGACCATGTGGCCGACCACATCCAGCTGCTGGGCTGCGAGCCGGCGCGCTTCGCGTTCGATGCCACCACGCCCGCCCTGGAGCGCTATTTCGCCATGGCGCGCGGCGTGTCGGCCAAGGCGCCGCACACGCACGAGGTTTGCGGCGCGGGCTGCACCACGGCCCATGCCACGGCCGGCCAGAACGCGCTGGAGATGACCAAGTGGTTCGACACCAACTACCACTACCTCGTGCCCGAGTTCAGCGCCGCCACGCAGTTCAGCGTGGCCAGCGAGCGCCTGTTCGACGAGGTGGCCGAGGCCCGGGCCCTGGGCCACCGCGTGAAGGCCGTGCTGCTGGGGCCGCTGAGCTTTTTGTGGCTGGGCAAGGCCAAGGCGGAGGGTTTCAACCGGCTGGACCTGCTCGGGCGCCTGCTGCCGGTGTTCGAGGCCGTGCTCGCGCGCCTGAAGGCCCAGGGCGTGGACTGGGTGCAGATCGACGAGCCCATCCTGGGGCTGGACCTGCCCGATGCCTGGCGCCACGCCTTCGAGCCGAGCTACTGGCAACTGGCACGCAGCGCCCCGCCCCTGCTGCTGGCGACCTATTTCTCGCCGCTGCAGGAAAACCTGCGCCTGGCGTGCCAGCTGCCCGTGGCGGGCCTGCATGTGGACGCCGTGCGCGCCCCCGAGGAGCTGGTGGGCGTGGCCGACTGGCTGCCTTCGCACAAGGTGCTTTCCATCGGCATCGTGGATGGCCGCAACATCTGGCGCACCGACCTCGACGCTGCCCTGGCGCGCCTCGCCCCCGTGGCCGACAAGCACCAGGGCGCGCTGTGGCTGGCGCCCTCGTGCTCGCTGCTGCATGTGCCGTTCAGCCTGCAGGCCGAAACACAGCTCGATACCGAGGTGAAGTCCTGGCTGGCCTTTGCGGTCGAAAAGCTCGATGAGCTGCACGTGCTGGCTACCGCCCTGGGCCAGGGCGAAGCCGCCGCAGCCAGTGCCCTGCAAGCCGCCCGCACGGCGATTGCAGCCCGCCGCGCCAGCCCCCGCGTGCACCGCGCCACCGTGGCCGCCCGCCTGGCCGCCGCAGCACCGGACGCGGACCAGCGCACGAGCGCCTTTCCCGCCCGCCAGGCGGCGCAACGCGCACGGCTGAAGCTGCCGCTGCTGCCCACCACCACCATCGGCTCGTTCCCGCAGACGGCCGAGATCCGTGCCGCGCGCGCCGCCTTCAAGCGCGGCGCGCTGGACGCCGCGCACTACGAGCAGAAGATGCAGGCCGAAATCCAGCTCGTCGTGCGCAAGCAGGAAGCCCTGGGCCTGGATGTGCTGGTGCACGGCGAGGCCGAGCGCAATGACATGGTCGAATACTTCGGCGAGCAGCTCGACGGTTTTGCCTTCACCCAGAATGGCTGGGTGCAGAGCTACGGCTCGCGCTGCGTCAAGCCGCCAATCATCCTCGGCGACGTGGCCCGCCCCGTGCCCATGACGGTGGCCTGGACCCGGTTCGCCCAAAGCCTCACGGCCCGGCCCATGAAGGGCATGCTCACCGGCCCCATCACCCTCCTGCAGTGGAGCTTCGTGCGCGACGACCAGCCGCGTGGCCGCACCGCCGAGCAGATCGCCTGGGCCATCCGCGACGAGGTGTGCGACCTGGAGGCGGCGGGCATCGCCATCGTCCAGATCGACGAGCCCGCCATCCGCGAGGGCCTGCCGCTGCGCCGCGCGCTCTGGAAGCCCTACCTGCAGTGGGCCACGCGGGCGTTTCGCATCAGCGCGAGCGGCGTGCGCGACGACACGCAGATCCACACCCACATGTGCTACAGCGAGTTCAACGACATCCTGCCCGAGATCGCCGCCATGGACGCCGACGTGATCACCATCGAGACCAGCCGCTCCGACATGGAGTTGCTGCAGGGCTTTGGCAGCTTCCAGTACCCCAACGAGATCGGCCCCGGCGTGTACGACATCCACTCGCCCCGCGTGCCCAGCGCGCAGGCCATGGCCGCCCTGCTGCGCAAGGCCGCCGAGGTGGTGCCGGTGGAGAACCTGTGGGTCAACCCCGACTGCGGCCTCAAGACACGGGGCTGGCCCGAGACCGAGGCCGCGCTGGCCCGCATGGTGCAGGCCGCGCAGGAGGTCCGCACCCGCTGGCCGGCCCACGCAGCCGCTTGAGGCGCCCTCCCAACGTCCGAACACCGGCCGTGGCGTCCGTGGCTTGCGCAGAGACTGGTGCCCCCATCGGTGGCATCCAAAAAATCAGGCAACAAACGCCTTTAATCGCCTTAAACAGGGCGCTAATAGCTATTATTTTTATAGCAATAGCGCAGCCATTCCCCCACCAAAAAGAAGGACTATTCAATAATTGCAAAGACAATCATTGTCTAGTCAATTAAATTACGGGCATGCCCAATGCCCCCAAGCCCTCCGCGCCCACGCAGTTCTACGACGCGGCCCGCCTCTCGCCCGAGGACAGCGTGGGCTACCTCATGCGCAAGGTGATGTCGTCCATCCGCACGCAGGCCGACGCGCAGCTCTCCACGCACGACATGACCTACGCGCAGTGGCTGCCGCTGTTCAAGCTCTCGCTGTGCCAGTCCGCGATCACGGTGGCCAGCCTGGCGCGTGACCTGGAAACCGACCCCGCCTCCATGACGCGCGTGCTCGACCGGCTTGAAGCCAAGGGCCTGGTGGCGCGCGAGCGCTCCACCACCGACCGGCGCGTGGTGCAGCTCGCCCTCACGCCCGAGGGCCAGGCCGTGGCGGCGCAGGTGCCGCCCGTGCTGGCCGATGTGCTCAACGGCCACCTGAGCGATTTCACACCCGAGGAATGGCAGCAACTGCTGCACTTCCTGCGCCGCATGCTCGCCAACGGCGAGGCACGGCGCCAGCAACAGCAGGCGCAAAACCCCTGATTCCACCGTCTCACGCCCCCTTTCCCATGACGCCCTCCACCCTTCACCCCACCGCCGGCGCACGCCGGCTGACCACCCTGGGCACCGCGCTGGCCACGGCCTTGCTGCTCGTGGCCTGCGCCAGCCCGGGCCCGGCCCACACGCCGCTGGCCGCCAGCACTGCCCAGGCCGTGGGCCTGAACGACGCCGGCCAGGATGCCAGCGCCGCCCCGGCCCAGTGGTGGAGCGCGCTGGGCGACCGCCAGCTCGACACCCTGGTGGCCCAGGCCCTGCAGGGCAGCCCCAGCCTGGCCGTGAGCCGTGCGCGCCTGGCCCAGGCCGTGGCGCTGAGCCAGGTGCGCGAGGCCGCCAACGGCCCGCAGGCCACGCTGGGCGCCGATGGGTCCCGCCAGCACTACACGGCGCACGGCCTGGTGCCGGCGCCGGTGGCGGGCAACAGCTATTCCACGGGCAACCTGCAGGCCACGCTGGCCTGGTCGCCCGACTTCTTTGGCCAGCACGCGGCCGAGCTGGAGGCCGCCCTGGGCCAGGCCCGCGCCGCCCAGGCCGATGCCGCCGCCGCCGCCAACCTGCTGGCCGCCAATGTGGCGCGCGGCTACGTGGGGCTGGCACGCCTCGTGGCCCAGCAAGCGGTGGCCGAGCGCGCCCTGGCGCAGCGGCAGGAGCAACTGGCGCTGACCCAGCAGCGCGTGGGCGCGGGGCTGGACAGCCAGGTGGAACTCACGCAGTCGCAGGCCGCCCTGCCCGACGCGCGCACGCAGATCGAGGCGCTGGCCGAGCAGACCACGCTGGCGCGCCGCCAGCTTGCCGTGCTCAGCGGCCAGGCGCCCGGTGCGCTGGACGCGCTCACGCCCCGGCTGGACGCCCTGCAGCCCCCGGCCGTGCCGGGCACCTTGGGCGCCGACCTGCTGGGCCGCCGCCCCGACGTGGCCGCCGCGCGCTGGCGCATCGAGGCCGCCACCCAGGGCGTGGCCGTGGCGCGGGCCGACTTCTACCCCAACGTCAACCTCACGGCCTTCGTGGGCCTGAACGCGCTGGGGCTCGACCGGCTGTTCGACGCCGGCTCGCGCCAGCTCGGCGTGGCGCCCGCGCTGCGCCTGCCCCTCTTCGACGGCGGGCGCCTGCGCGCCCAGCTCGGCGGCCGCCAGGCCGAGCTGGACGGGGCCATTGCCCAGTACAACGGCGTGGTGCTCGACGCGGCGCGCGAGGCCGGCGACGCCCTGGCCTCCATTGCCTCGCTGGCGCGCCAGCAGGAGCAGCAGGCCGAGGCCGCAGCCAGCGCCGAAAAGGCCTACCGCTTTGCCCAGGAGCGCTACCGCGCGGGCCTGGGCACCTACCTTGTGGTGCTCACCACCGAAAACCAGGTGCTGGCCCAGCGCCGCCTGGCCGTGGACCTGCGCGCCCGCCAGCTCGACACCCGCATCGCGCTGATGAAGGCCCTGGGCGGCGGCTGGCAGGACGACACCACCACGCTGCAGACGGCCGCGCGCTGACCACGGCCCTCCCCCGACCGCACCAAACAAAACGAACACGAAAGACAACACCATGAGCGCACCCCTCACCGCCACCGAAGCCAACACCGCCCGCCGCCGCGGCCTGACCCTGATTGCCGCCACCGTGGCGCTGGCCGGGCTGGGCTGGGGCGGCTGGCACTGGATGAACGCCCGCCACTTCGAGAGCACCGACAACGCCTACGTGGCCGGCAACGTGGTGCAGATCACGCCCCAGGTGGGCGGCACCGTGGTGGCCATTGGCGCGGACGACACCGACTTCGTGCGCACCGGCCAGCTGCTTGTCAAGCTCGACCCGGCCGACGCCCGCGTGGCGCTGGAGCAGGCCGAGGCGCAGCTCGCCCAGACGGTGCGGGAGGCGCGCACGCTGTACGCCAACACCTCCACCCTCAAGGCCCAGGTGAGCCTGCGCCAGGCCGACCTGGCCCGCGTGCAGGCCGACGCCGCCCGCCTGCAGGACGACGTGAACCGCCGCGCGCCACTCACGGCCAGCGGCGCCGTGGGCAAGGAAGAGTTCCAGCACGCCACGGCCCAGCTCACCGCCGCCAAGAGCAGCGTGGCGGCGGCCCAGTCCGCCGTGCTGGCGGCACAGGAGCAACTGGCCGCGAGCCAGACGCAGACCGACGGCACCACCGTGGAGCAGCACCCCAGCGTGCAGCGCGCCGCCGCCCGCGTGCGCGAGGCGTATCTGGCCGTGCAGCGCGCCCAGCTCGTGGCCCCGCTCGACGGCCATGTGGCCAAGCGCGGCGTGCAGGTGGGCCAGCGCGTGCAGGCCGGCGCGCCGCTGATGACCATCGTGCCGCTGTCTGACCTGTGGGTGGACGCCAATTTCAAGGAAAGCCAGCTCCAGAAGCTGCGCATCGGCCAGAAGGCCGAGCTGGTGGCCGATGTGTACGGCACCCAGGTCACCTACCACGGGACCATCGCCGGCCTGGGCGCGGGCACGGGCGCGGCCTTTGCGCTGCTGCCGGCGCAGAACGCCACGGGCAACTGGATCAAGGTGGTGCAGCGCGTGCCGGTGCGCATCGCGCTCGACCCCAAGGAAGTGGCCGAGCACGCCCTGCGCGTGGGCCTGTCGATGGAGGTGAAGGTGGACATCCGCGACCAGGACGGCAAGGCCCTGGCCGACACCCAGCGCAGCACCCCGGTGGCCGCAACGCCGGTGTTCGACGCGCAGCTCCAGGCCGCCGACGAGGACGTGCAGAAGATCATCGCCGCCAACCTGGGCCGCAAGCTGACCCTGGCCGGCGCCCTGCACGCGCCCGTGGTGCGCTGACCGGGTGCCTGCATGACCACCGCCACCCCCACCGCCGGAGCAGCCACGCCGCCGGCGCCCTCTCCATCGCCTGTTTCCGCGCCGGCCGCCCCCGCCGCGCACGCGCCGCTGCGCGGCACGGCGCTGCTGCTGGGCACGGTGTCGCTGTCGCTGGCCACGTTCATGAACGTGCTGGACTCGTCCATCGCCAACGTCTCCATTCCCGCCATCGCGGGCAACCTGGGCGTGAGCCCGGGCCAGGGCACCTGGGTCATCACCAGCTTCGGCGTGGCCAACGCCATCTCGGTGCCGCTCACGGGCTGGCTCACGCAGCGCTTTGGCGCGGTGCGGCTGTTCACCATGAGCGTGCTGCTGTTCGTGCTGACCTCCTGGCTGTGCGGCTTCGCCTCGTCGCTCGAAGCGCTGGTGTTTTTCCGCGTGCTGCAGGGCCTGGTGGCCGGGCCGATGATTCCGCTGTCGCAAACCCTGCTGCTGGCGAGCTACCCGCGCGCGCTGGCGGGCACGGCGCTGGCCTTGTGGGGCGTGACCACGCTGGTGGCGCCCGTGGTCGGGCCGCTGCTGGGCGGCTGGATCACCGACAACATCTCCTGGCCGTGGATCTTCTACATCAACGTGCCCGTGGGGCTGCTGGCGGCCTTGCTCACCTGGGGCATCTACCGCGACCGCGAGACGCCCATCCGCAAGCTGCCCATCGACACGGTGGGCCTGTCGCTGCTGGTGCTGTGGGTGGGCGCGCTGCAGCTCATGCTCGACAAGGGCAAGGAGCTGGACTGGTTCGCCTCGAACGAGATCATTCTGCTGGGCGTGGTGGCCGTGGTGGCGTTCGCCGTGTTCCTGGTGTGGGAGCTGACGGAGGCGCACCCGGTGGTGGAACTGCGCCTGTTCGCGCGGCGCAATTTCGCGTTCGGCGCGCTGGCGCTGTCGGTGGCCTATGCGCTGTTCTTCGGCAACGTGGTGCTGCTGCCGCTGTGGCTGCAGCAGTGGATGGGCTACACCGCCACCTCGGCCGGCATGGCGCTGGCGCCGGTGGGTCTCTTCGCCATCCTGCTCACGCCGCTGGTGGGCAAGAAGGTGGGCCAGTGGGACCCGCGCCGCATGGCCACGGGCGCCTTCATCGTGTTCAGCACGGTGCTGTGGATGCGCTCGCACTTCACGGTGCAGACGGACTTCATCCACATCCTCATCCCCACGCTGCTGCAGGGCGCGGCCATGGCGTTCTTCTTCATTCCACTGACCACGCTGACGCTGGCGGGCATTGCGCCCGAGCGCATTCCGGCCGCGGCGGGCCTGAGCAACTTCGTGCGCATCACCGCCGGCGCCATGGGCACCTCCATCGCCACCACGCTGTGGGACAGCCGCGCCGCCATGCACCACGCCCACCTCACCGAGGGGCTGGTGCAGGGCCAGGGCGTGTTCGCCATGACGCTGAACCAGCTCACGGCCACGGGGCTGACGCAGGTGCAGGCGCTGGCGCAGGTCAACCGGCTCATCGACCAGCAGGCCTACACGCGCGCGGCCAATGACATTTTTCTGGGATCGGCCGGGCTGTTCCTGCTGCTGATCGGGCTGATCTGGCTCACGCGCCGCCCGGCACCTGCGGTCGGAGCCGGCGCACCGGACGCCGCGGGCGCGCACTGAGGAAGAACATCCCCCGGTGCGGCGGGGCGGCCCTTGCGCGGGGGCCGCTGGCCTGGGCCGCGCCCACACCCGCGCGACTCCCGCATGCGATGCAAGGTCAGGCCGACGCTTTTTCGCGCACCAGTTGCACGAAGGAATCCACCGGCACGGGCCGGCTCATCAGGTAGCCCTGCCAGGCGTGGCAGTGGTGGCGCTCCAGGAACAGGCGCTGCGCGTCGGTTTCCACCCCCTCGGCGATGACGTGCAAGCCCAGCCCGGCGCCCAGCGCGAGGATGGTGCGCACGATGGAGGCGTCGTTGGGGTCCACCAGCACGTCGCGCACGAAGCTCTGGTCGATCTTGAGCTGGTCCAGCGGCAGGCGCTTGAGGTAGGCCAGCGACGAGTAGCCGGTGCCGAAGTCGTCAAGCGAGAAGCCCACGCCGTAGGTCTGCAGCTCGGTCATGCGCGCCACGGATTCGTCCACGTCCTTGAGCAGCAGGCTTTCGGTCAGTTCGAGCTTGAGGCGCCGCGCCGAGGCCCCCGTGCTGGCCAGGGTGCCCAGCACCTGCTGCACGAAGCCTTCCTGCAGGAACTGGCGCGGGCTCACGTTGACCGCCAGCGTCAGCTCGGCCAGCACCGGGTCGGTGGCCCAGCGCGCCAGGGTGCTGCAGGCCTGCTCCAGCACCCACTGGCCCAGCGGCAGGACCAGGCCGCTTTCTTCCGCCACGGGAATGAAATTTCCGGGCGAGACGTAGCCATCGCGCGGGTGGCGCCAGCGCAGCAGCGCCTCGGCGCCGGTGATGCGGCCATGGTCCATCTGCGGCTGGAAGAACACCTCGAACTGCTGCTGCTCCAGGCCCACGCGCATGTCCTCCTCCAGCGCAGCGCGGGCCGTGGCCACGGCCTGCATGCGCGGGTCGAAAAACTGCAGGGTGTTGCGCCCGGCGGCCTTGGCCTGGTACATGGCCAGCTCGCTGCGCTTGAACAGTTCGTCCACCGTGTCCGTGCCGCCGAAAAACACCGTGATGCCGATGCTCATGGTGCTGTGGTGCGCCTCGCCGTCGATCAGGTAGGGCTCGCGCAGTGACGCCAGGATTTTCTGGCCCGCCTCCTCGCCCTGCGCTGCCGCCTCTTCGGGGGTGTCGCCCAGGTCTTCGAGCAGCACGGCGAACTCATCGCCGCCCGGCCGGGCCACGGTGTCATCGGCATGCACGCAGCCGGTCAGGCGGGCGGCCACCTGCAGCAGCAGGGCGTCGCCCTTGTCGTGGCCACGGGTGTCGTTCAGCGCCTTGAAGTTGTCCAGGTCCAGCACCAGCAGCGCGCCGCAGCGCTGGTGCCGGCTGGAGGTGGCCAGCGCCTGCTGCAGCCGGTCCACCAGCAGGCGGCGGTTGGGCAGGTGCGTGAGCATGTCATAGAAGGCCAGGGTGTTGATCTTTTCCTCGGCGGCCTTGCGCTGCGTGAGGTCGATCAGCGTGACGAGCAGGTCTTCGCCGACCATGGCACCGGCAACGTCCACGCTGCGCTCCTCGCCGTTCTTGCAGCGGATGGTGTATTCGGTGGGCGGAATGGGCATGCCCTCTGCGACGGTCTTGCGGCGCGCCGCCATCCAGCGCACATGCGAACGCTGGCGGTACTCGGGGTCGGGGTAGGCTTTCTCCCACCACTGCACCGAGGTGGGGGTGTCCTCCTCGGTGTAGCCGGTGATCTGCACGAAGTAGTCGTTGCGGTCCGTCATGCGCCCGTCGGGGCGCACCAGGCACACGCCCACAGGCAGGCGCTGCAGCATGTCACGCTGGCGCTTTTCGTTGCTGCGCAGTTCGTCCTGCATGCGCTTGCGCTCGGTGATGTCCTGCACCACGGCGATGTGGTGGTCGTGGCGCACGCCCTCCTGGTGCATGGCCGAGACCGTGCGCTCGATCCAGACGATCTGCCCGTCCGGGCGGATGCAGCGCATCTCCAGGGTGAACTCGCCCCGGCCGCTTTCGCGGAAACAGGCCATCTGCGCATCGTCTTCGGCCGCGTCGCGGGGATCGCGCCAGTCTGCCAGGGCACTGCCCCGCAGCCGTTCGGCCGGGCGCCCGGTGACGTCGCAGAACTTCTGGTTCGCATCCACCAGCCGGCCGGTGGCGTTTTCCACCAGAGCCACCCCCACGGCGGCCTGGTTGAACAGCGTGCGGAAGCGGTTCTCGCTCTCGGCGCGGGCCGCGTTGGATGCGTCCACGCGCAGCAGGGCCTGCGCCCGCTGGCGCGCCAGCAGCGCCACGACAGCGCCCAGCAGCAGCGCCGCCACGGCAGAAATCGCCACGGACACCAGGTGCAGGCGCTCCTCGGGCGTGGAGAGGAAAGAGGTGGCCGGCTGGAACTCCAGCCGCCAGCGGCGGTCGTGCACCGCCAGCACGCGCAGGGATTCCAGGCTGGTGTCATCACGGCCAAAGCCCTCGCTGCGGTAGAGCGGCCGCAGTGGCTCGGGCGCCGCGCCGGGGCGCACCGTGCCCATGTCGGAGATCGTCACCGCCAGGTCGTCCATGCGTCCGTCGCGGGCAATGCCCGCCACGATGTCGTAGATGCGCGCCGTGGCCGCCACGGCCCCCAGGAAGGGGCGCGCGCCATCGCTTCCGGCCGGCGCATACACCGGCACCCGGATGACGAAGCCCTGCCGGTGCTCCTTCTCCTGCAGCAGATCGAACGGCGCCGATGCCACGGCCTGGCCGCTGTCGCGGCTGTAGTGCATGGCGGCCAGGTTGGCGGGCTGGGAGCTGATGTCCAGGCCCATGATGCGCTCGTTGCCCTGGACGGGCCAGAGGTAGTCGGCCACGAAATACTCGGCGCGCTCACCCGGCGGATGGATGGCGAAGCCGGGGTAGCCTTCGGGCCGCAGCGAAGTGTCGGCGCGCACCCGTGCCTCGAAAGCCGGGCGCTCGGAAGCCTCGACATGGCGGGTGAACGACAGGTTCTTGAGGCCGGGGTAGCGCGAGGTCACCTCCAGTTCCCGCGCCGTGCGGTCGAACACGGCCCGGCCCAGGGCCGGGTCGGCCACGAACAGGCCGCGCAGGCCGAAGACGATTTCGGTGTAGGCCGCCAGGCGCTGCCCCAGCGCATCGGCGAATTCGGAGGCCTTCTGCTCGAACTGCGCCCGGTGGCTGGCGGCCAGCGCCGTCCGCTGCACCTGGTAGAGCCAGGCGCTGGCCAGCAGGCCCACCAACGCTACCGCCAAGCCTGCCAGCCAGGGCCACCATGGGAGCTTGCGCGGAGATTCGGACACGTTCGGATAGACGGATTCAGCGGCAGACAGGGCGCGAGCATAACGCGCCCGGACCCCGATTGTGACAAAGTGCATTTGCCACGGGCTCAGCCCTCCTCCGGCAACGACAGCAGCATGGCCTGCTGCTGCTGCACCGTCTCGCGCACCAGCCCCCAGGTGGACTGCATGCGCGCCAGGTGGCGCGACTCCTCGGGCATGGACATCCAGAAGGTGCGCGTGAACCGTGCCACGCCGGGCAGCACGCGCTGGAGCAGCGGGTCGCGGTCGGCGATGAAGGCCGGCAGCACCGCCAGCCCGGCGCCGCAGCGCGTGGCCTCGTACTGCGCCAGGATGCTGGTGCTGCGCAGCGCGTAGTGCTCGGGCCGGTGCAGCTCGCCCAGGAGCTGCAGCTCCTTGCTGAACAGCAGGTCGTCGATGTAGCTGATGAAGGCATGGCCGCGCAGGTCCTCGCGCGCCGTGATCGGCCCGTGCGCCTCCAGGTAGCTGCGCGCGGCGTAGAGCTGCAGCACATAGTCGGTCAGCCGCGTGGCCACCACGGCGCCGCGCGCCGGGCGCTCCAGCGAGACCACGATGTCGGCCTCGCGGCGCGAGAGGTGCACCAGCCGCGGCAACGCCAGCAGGTCGATCACCAGCCCTGGGTGCGCGCGGGCGAACTGCGCCAGGTGCGGCGCCAGCACCACGGTGCCAAAGCCCTCGGGCGTGCCGATGCGCACCACGCCCGTCAGCCCACCCGGCGTGCCCGGCGCCGCGCTCTGCACGGCCTGGAAGGCGCTCTCCATCGCCTCGACCTGGGGCAGCAACAGGCGCCCGGCCTCGGTCAGGCGGTGGCCGCCGGCCTCGCGCGCGAACAGGGCCACGTCCATCTGCTTCTCCAGCGCCTGGATGCGCCGCGCCACCGTGGTGTGGTCCACCTCCAGCCGCCGCGCCGCGCCCACCAGCGTGCCGGCGCGGGCCAGTTCGAGAAAGTAGCGCAGGTTGTCCCAGTCCATGGCGGTCTCCGTAGGGCGCCCCCAGATGCGCCGATGTGCAAATTTGCAAATCTCAGGTGCGTTATTGTCTCTTGTGCAGATAATTTCGCACAGCTACCATGCGTTCCAGTCGGCATTGTTGCCGCCCCGTTCTTATTCAGGAGACTTCCATGGATGCATCCATCGCCGTCAAGGCCCCCACCGTCAAGCTGCTGATCAACGGCCAGTTCGTTGAGTCCAAGACCACCGAATGGCGCGATGTGGTCAACCCCGCCACGCAGCAGGTGCTGGCCCGCGTGCCCTTCGCCACGCAGGGCGAAATCAACGCCGCCGTGGCCTCGGCCAAGGAAGCCTTCAAGACCTGGAAGAAGACCCCCATCGGCGCGCGCGCCCGCATCTTCCTCAAGCTGCAGCAGCTCATCCGTGAAAACATGGGCGAGCTGGCCGCCATGCTGACCGCCGAGCAGGGCAAGACCCTGCCCGACGCCGAGGGCGATGTGTTCCGTGGCCTGGAAGTGGTGGAGCATGCCGCCAGCATCGGCAACCTGCAGCTGGGCGAGCTGGCCAACAACGTGGCCGGCGGCGTGGACACCTACACCCTGCTGCAGCCCCTGGGCGTGTGCGCAGGTATCACGCCGTTCAACTTCCCGGCCATGATCCCGCTGTGGATGTTCCCCATGGCCATCGCCACGGGCAACACCTTCGTGCTCAAGCCCTCGGAGCAGGACCCCATGGTCACCATGCGCCTGTGCGAACTGGCGCTCGAAGCCGGCGTGCCGCCCGGCGTGCTGAACGTGATCCACGGCGGCGAAATGGCCGTGAACGCCATCTGCGACCACCCGGACATCAAGGCCGTGTCGTTCGTGGGCTCCACCAAGGTGGGCACGCATGTGTACAACCGCGCCACGTTGAACGGCAAGCGCGCGCAGTGCATGATGGGCGCGAAGAACCACGCCATCATCCTGCCCGACGCCAACAAGGAACAGACCCTCAACGCCATCGCCGGTGCCTCGTTCGGCGCCGCCGGCCAGCGCTGCATGGCCCTGCCCGTGGTGGTGCTGGTGGGCGAAGCCCAGAAGTGGATTCCCGACCTGGTGGCCAAGGCCAAGACGCTCAAGATCAGCGGCGGCACCGAAAAGGGCACCGATGTGGGCCCGGTCATCTCCTGCGCCGCGCTCTCGCGCATCGAGGGCATGATCGAACGCGGCATCGCCGACGGCGCCACGCTGGAACTCGACGGCCGCAAGCCCCAGGTTCCCGGCTACGAGAAGGGCAACTTCGTCGGCCCGACCATCTTCAGCGGCGTCAAGCCCGGCATGGTGATCTATGACCAGGAAATCTTCGGCCCCGTGCTGAGCCTGGTGGGCGCCGCCAACCTGGACGAAGCCATCGAGTTCATCAACGCCAACCCCAACGGCAACGGCACGGCGGTGTTCACGCAGTCCGGCGCGGCCGCACGCAAGTTCCAGGAAGAAATCGACGTCGGCCAGGTCGGCATCAACGTGCCGGTGCCCGTGCCCGTGCCGCTGTTCTCGTTCTCCGGTTCGCGTGCCTCCAAGCTCGGCGACCTGGGCCCCTACGGCAAGCAGGTCATCCTGTTCTACACGCAGACCAAGACGGTGACGGCGCGCTGGTTCGACGACAGCACGGCATCGCATGGTGTGAACACCACCATCAGCCTGAAGTAAGGCAAGGGCTGCGCCTCTCTCGCGTCCCGTCAGCCGGGCGCGGGTGCTGGCGCCTTGCCCCCTCTCCCCTTGCGGGAGAGGGTTGGGGAGAGGGGAGTCAAGCAAAATCGGCCTCTAACGTCCGTCCAGCAAGCGCGAGCAGCTATCAAAACAAAAGCAACCAAGAAGGAGACCCGCCCATGGACTTTGAACTGACCGAAGACCAGCGCGCCTTTGCCGACACCGCGCGCCAATTCGCCCTGGCCGAGCTGGCCCCGCACGCGGCGCACTGGGACGCCGAGGGCATCTTCCCGCGCGAGGCCATCGCCAAGGCGGGCGAGCTGGGCTTTTGCGGCCTGTATGCGCCCGAGGCCGCCGGCGGCCTGGCCTTGCCCCGGCTCGACGCCACGCTGGTCTTCGAGGAAATGGCAGCGGTGGACCCCTCCACCACCGCCTTCATCACCATCCACAACATGGCCACCTGGATGCTCGGCACCTGGGCCCAGCCCGAGGTGCGCGACCACTGGGGCCCGCTGCTGACCACTGGCGAAAAACTGGCCTCCTACTGCCTGACCGAGCCCGGCGCGGGCTCGGACGCCGCCTCGCTCAAGACGCGCGCCGAGCTGGTGGGCCACGAATACGTTATCAACGGCTCCAAGGCCTTCATTTCCGGCGCCGGCAGCACCGACGTGCTGGTGCTCATGGCCCGCACGGGCGACGCCAGTTCGGGCGCCGCCGGCATCAGCGCCTTTGCCGTGCCGGCCGATGCCCCCGGCATCAGTTACGGCAAGAAGGAAGAGAAGATGGGCTGGAACAGCCAGCCCACGCGCACCATCAGCTTTGACAACGTGCGCATTCCCGCCAACCACCTGCTGGGCCGCGAGGGCGAAGGCTTCAAGATCGCCATGAAGGGCCTGGACGGCGGACGCATCAACATCGCCACCTGCTCGGTGGGCGCGGCCCAGGGCGCGCTCAAGCAGGCCCAGCAGTACATGCAGGACCGTAAGCAGTTCGGCAAACCCATCGCCAGCTTCCAGGCACTGCAGTTCAAGCTGGCCGACATGGCCACCGAACTCGTGGCCGCACGCCAGATGGTGCGCCTGGCCGCCAGCAAGCTCGACGCCGGCGCGCCCGACGCCAGCACCTACTGCGCCATGGCCAAGCGCTTCGCCACCGACGCGGGCTTCAACGTCTGCAACGAGGCCCTGCAACTGCACGGCGGCTACGGCTACATCCGCGAATACCCGCTGGAGCGCCTGATGCGCGACGCGCGCGTGCACCAGATTCTCGAAGGCACGAACGAAATCATGCGCGTCATCATCGCCCGGCGCATGCTCGACGGCGACGCTCCGGACGCAATTCGCTAGGTTTTTGATAGCTGCTTGCGCTTTACCATCAAGCGTTAGCGGCCTATTTAACCTTCAAGCCACCACCATGCCCGCCCGCCCCCTGGCCGACGAAACCCTGCACCTCATCGCCGCGGTGCGGGACGCGCTGGCCGAGCACCTGGGCATGGATGCCACGGTGGAAGAGCGCCCACTCTTCGGCTGCCACGCCTTCATGGTGGACGGCAAGCTCTGCCTGGCCGTCAAGGGCGAAGACCTGCTGGTGCGCCTGCCGCCGCTGCAGCACGCCGCCACGGCCGAAACGCCCGGCGTGCGCGAGCTGGACCCGCGCGGCGGCATGCCCGGCTACTTCTGGGTGGAGCCCGCGGGCTACGCCACGCGGCCGCAGTGGCTGCACTGGGTCGAAACCGCCCTCGCCTACAACCCCCAGGCCAAGGCCTCGCCCCGGCGCGCCAAGGCGCGCAAAGGGGCGGCGCCATGAAATTTCAAGCATTTTTGGCCTCTTGCGCCCATGCAGCAAGCGCCATTAGCTATTGAAATAATAGCAAAACCCTTCCCTTTTCCATCCTTCCAAACCGACCAGGAGACAACACCATGCAAATCGCATTCATCGGCCTCGGCAACATGGGCGGCCCCATGGCCATCAACCTGCACAAGGCCGGCCACAGCGTCAAGGCCTTCGACCTGAGCCAGGACGCCCTCGCCAAGGTCAAGGCCGAAGGCCTGCAAGTAGCGGCCAGCGCGCAGGACGCCGTGCAGGGCGCCGAAGCCATCGTCACCATGCTGCCCGCCAGCCAGCATGTGGAAGGCCTGTTCCTGGGCAACGGCAACCTGCTGGCCAGCATCCCCAAGGGCACGCTGGTGATCGACAGCTCAACCATCGCCGCCGCCACCAGCCAGAAGGTCGCCAAGGCCGCTGAAAGCCTGGGCATCGACTTCATCGACGCGCCGGTCTCCGGTGGCACCGGCGGCGCCATCGCCGGCACGCTGACCTTCATGGTCGGCGGCAGCGACGCCCAACTGGAACGCGCCCGCCCCCTGCTGGAAAAGATGGGCGCCAACATCTTCCACGCCGGCAGCGTGGGCGCCGGCCAGACCGCCAAGATCTGCAACAACATGCTGCTGGGCATCCTGATGGTGGGCACCAGCGAAGCCATCGCCCTGGGCGTGGCCAACGGCCTGGACCCCAAGGTGCTCAGCGAGATCATGCGCCGCAGCTCCGGCGGCAACTGGGCGCTGGAGAAGTACAACCCCTTCCCCGGCGTGCACGAGAACGCCCCGGCCTCCAAGGGCTACGCCGGCGGCTTCGGCACCGACCTCATGCTCAAGGACCTGGGCCTGGCCCAGGAAAACGCCATGGCCACCAAGGCCAGCACCCCCCTGGGCGGCATGGCCCGCGCCATCTACGCCGCGCACAGCATTGCAGGGCATGGCGGGGAGGATTTTTCGAGCGTGATCAAGATGCTGCAGAAGAAGGGGTAATGGGCGGCGGCGCTGCCGCTCCTCCATCAAAAAACGGATGCCACGGCATCCGTTTGCATTTGAGCCATGCTTTGTCTGCAGCCACTGCGGATGGCGGCTACGGGAACTTTGCGCACGCACGCCCCCTGCTGTTACCACTTCAGTGATCGGCTCTTGCATTGAACCAGGATGGCCAGTCCGGTAAGCTCATGTCGGCATGCGGCCGTCCACATCCAGACCACCCCGAGCAGCGCACCACTCGACGGAGGAAAGACCATGAAACAGCATTTTCTTGCCCTTGCTGCCGCTGGCGCACTCATGGGCGCGGCCCCAGTGGCGGCACAGACCGATAGCATGGCACCCGACGCTCTGGTTGACGCCTGGGTTGCGGCGTTCAATGAGTGCAGTGCGGAAAAAATCTCGGCGCTGTACGACGCCGCCGCAACGCTTTGGGGAACAAACTCCCCCGCGCTCATCACGACCCCGGAGGGCGTGCGCTTCTATTTCAACAGCGCCTGTGCCGCGCAGCCTTCCATCAAGGTCAGCCTGGGCGAACGGACGACCAGGGTGGTTGGCACAACGGCCACCAGCGCAGGCACCTACACGTTTGTCCGCGCAGGCAAGGACATTCCTGCACGGTTCAGCTTTACCCTGCTTCGCGCCAACGATCACTGGCGGATCATCCAACATCACTCATCCCTCTTGCCAGGCCACCCATAGGCGTCCATATCCGGCAACCCTGGCCGCAACGCCGCCCACTCCTCCAGGCAATGCCGCGCCAGCGCCGTCACCCAGCACGGCTCCCCAGGCACGAAGGCGATACCGTAGAGCGGACTGACCAGAAACCCGGCACGTTCGAACGCCTCGGCATCGTTCGCCCGCACAAAGGCCGCGAGGTCACGGAAAGGCACGGCCACGGTGCCCAGGTGCAGCACCTCGGCCCGGGCGGTGATTTCCTCCAGCCGGCCGCTGTCCTGGAAGCGGAAGACCGTGCCGCCGTAGTCGAGCGCCGTCAGGCCCACGCCGTTGCGCTCTTCGGACAACGGCGGTCCATGGCGGCGCAGCACGTCCCCGCGCGAGGCGGTGAACGGCAGGCCGTCCACATGGGTGTAGGGTTCGAGGTGCATGGCGTGGCGCAGGCCGGAGCAAGCCCGGCCATGGTTTGCACGATGGCGCCGCCAAGGCCGCCCGTCAAGGGCCAGGGGGCTGCGCCGCCCTACTCCTGTATGCGCGGCTCGTGCAACAGCCACACGGTGAAGGTCGCCCCTGCGCCCGGCGTGCTGTGCGCGCTGATGCGCCCGCCGTAGCGCTCCACCAGCCCCAGGCTCACCCACAGGCCCAGGCCGGTGCCGTCGGCCTTCTTGGTGGTGAAGAAGGGGTTGAAGATGTGCGCCAGCACCTCCGGCGCGATGCCTGCGCCGCTGTCGGCCACGCCGATGCACACGCCCACGGGCTGGCCGTCTTCGCACCAGTCTTCGGTGGAGAGGGTGAGCGTGCCGCCCTGGGGCATGGCCTGCACCGCGTTGACCATCAGGTTGATGAGCACCTGCTGCAACTCGCTCGGGTTGATGGTGACCGCCCGGGTGGCGCGGTACTGTTCCACCACCACCACACCCGACTTCTTCGTCTGGTGGCCGACCAGCACCAGGCTGTCCTGCACCATCTGGCGGGCGTCCACCGACTGCAGGTAGCCGGCGAATTCGGCCGGGCGCGCAAACTGCAGCAGCTTGGTGACGATGAGGCGGATGCGGTGCACCTGGCCCCGGATGAGGCGAATTTCCTCGCGCACGGGCTCGGCATTCGTACCCAAAATGTCGGCCAGCACCTCGATGTTGCCCTGGATGACGGCAATCGGGTTGTTGATCTCGTGCGCCATGCCGGCGGTCAACTGGCCCACGGCGGCGAGTTTTTCCGAAATCACCAACTGGCGCTGCGTGGAGCGCAGGTCGTCCAGCGCCTGGGCCAGTTCGCGCGTGCGCTCGGCCACGCGCTGGTCCAGCTCTTCGCCCCACTGGCGCAGCGCGAGTTTTTGGGCCTGCAGGCGATCCAGCAGGCGGTCCAGGTGCGCCGCCAGTTCACCGATTTCGTCGCCCTGGGGCACCACCCCCACGCGCGCGCGGTCATCGCCGCCTTCGGCCGCGCTCATGGTGCCGTGCATGCGCTCGATGGGCCGGAAGATGCCGCGCGCCCAGTGCAGCGAAATCAGCGTGGCGCAGCCCATGGCCAGCAGGAACACGCCCACGATGATGGCCAGCGTGGTCTGCTTGACCAGGCGGAACGGCTTTTCCAGATAGCCCACATACAGCATGCCCACGCGCCGGCCTTCGCCGTCGATGACCGGCTCGTAGGCCGAGACATACCAGTCGTTCACCACAAAGGCGCTGTCCAGCCAGGTGCGGCCCTCGCCCAGCACGGCCTGGCGGACCGCCTGCGAGACGCGCGTGCCGATGGCGCGTGCGCCTTCAAACAGCCGCACATTGGTGGCCACGCGCACATCGTCCAGGAACAGCGTGGCCGTGCCCTGGCTGCCAAAGGGCAGCGCGCCCTCGGGGTAGACGATTTCGTTGAGGCCATCGACGAAATCCAGGTTCTTGTTCAGCAGCGAGCCGCCCACCACCACCGCACGGACCGCACCGGTTTCGTCGCGCAGCGGCGCCGCAGCGTGGATGACCATGCCGCGCGACTCGGCGGCGCGGTCGGTGGGCGTGGCATTCTCGGTGGCGATGAAAGGCGTGAGGGCGCGCTCGGCCAGCGCGGCATCGAACTGCGCCAGGTCCTGGGCAGAAAAGATGTCGATCGCCGTGGCGGCCTTGCCGCTGCGGGCGTCGCGTGTCACTTTCCAGTCCAGCATGACCTGAGGGGCACGCGCGCTGCTGCTGGCGATGAGGCGCCCATCGGCCCCGTACAGGTTCAGGAAGTCCAGCCCCAGGTCGCGCGTCGCATCGCGCAGCAAGCTGGCCAGTACGGCCCCATCGCCACGGCTGCGCCGCGCATGGGCGCGCTCCAGTTGGGCGGAGTTGGCCAGCGCCTCGATGCCGCGCCCCAGGGCTTCCTTCACGCGCTCAAAGTAGCTGTGCGCCACCGCCAGGTCGCTTTGCACCTTGACCGTGAGCAGGCGGTCGTAGGAATTGCCGCCGAAAACCACCAGCACGGCAATCGACACCGGCAGCACCAGAAACAAGGGCAACAGCGCCAGCGCCAGCAGCTTGGCGCGGATGGAGTGTGCGCGCCACACGCGCTGCGCGAGGCTCACACCTGCCACTCGCTGCAGCGCCGCTCCAGCGTCTTGCGCGAGATGCCCAGGCGCCGGGCCGCCTCCGACTTGTTGCCGCGCGCGGCCGCCAGCACCGCCAGCACATGCTGGCGCTCCATGGCTTCAAGCGAATCGTCGTCCTGGGCCACAGCCGCCGCGCGCGCCGTGGGCGAGCCGTCCCAGCGGAAGGTGCCCAGGATGAGCGAGCGCTCCAGGTAGTTGCGCAATTCGCGCACATTGCCCGGCCAGTCGTGCGCCTGCAGCAGGCGCAGCAATTCCGCGTCCGGCGCAATGCAGGGCACGCCGAGCTGGCGCGTGAGCAGTTGCAACAGGTGGGCGGTCAGGTCGGGGATGTCGTCGCGGCGCTCGCGCAGCGGCTTGAGGTGCAACTCCACCACCTGCAGGCGGTAGTACAAATCCTGGCGGAAGCGCTTTTCCGCCACCTCGGTGGCCAGGTCGCGGTTGGTGGCGGCGACGATGCGCACGTCCACCGGCAGCTCGCTCTCGGTGCCGATCGGGCGCACGCGGCGCTCTTCCAGCACCCGCAGCAACTTCGCCTGGATGGCCAGGGGCAGCTCGGAAATCTCGTCCAGGAACAGCGTGCCGCCCCGGGCATAGAAAAACAGGCCTTCGCGGTGCGCGCTCGCACCGGTATAGGCGCCTTTGACGTGCCCGAAGAGTTCGCTCTCGATCAACTCGGGCGAGATCGCCGCGCAGTTGACCGGCACGAAGGGCCCTGCCGCGCGGCTGCTCAGGCGGTGCAGCAGGCGCGCCACCACCTCCTTGCCGGTGCCGGATTCGCCCTGGATGAGTACCGTCGAGGGCGTGGGGGCAATGCGCCGCACCAGCGCACACAGCTCCTGGGTGGCGGCCGAGCGCCCCACCAGGCGGTCTTCGCCCGCCGTCAGGCCGCTCACTTCGCGGCGCAACACGAAGTTCTCGCGCGACAGGCGCGAACGCTCGAAGCAGCGTTTGACCGCATTGAGCATCTGTGCCACCGAAAACGGCTTGAGCAGAAAGTCGGAAACACCCGCGCGCAGCGCGTCGATGGCGGTTTCCAGGTCGGCATAGGCGGTGATGAGCACCACGTCCCCGGAGAAGCCGCGATCGCGCAGCACATGCAGCCATTCGACGCCGGATTGTCCCGGCATGGCAATGTCCAGTATGACCAGATCGAAATACTGCCGTGCCATCAGTGTTTCGGCCTCTTCCACGCTGCCGGCGGCGGCGACATGGGCACAACGGCCGGTGAGCGAACGCTCCAGAAAGCGGCGCATGCCTTCTTCATCGTCCACGACGAGAACGGAAAAAAGCTGCCAGTGGGAGAAATCGTAGGACGGAGCGGTGTCGGTCATTGTTCTTATAGGGCATCTCCGCAGGCTGCGGGCGCGGCGCGGATCATCGTTGATCCAGACACAGTCCGCAAGTCTGGTCTTCCCCGTTCCCCGGGGCGGCAAAGCGCGACAAATTGTCCGAATGGCACGACCCGCATTGCGACAAATTGTCCCATTCCAACACCGTCTGCCGCTTGAATTTCCGCCCAGCGCCGGGAATACACGGCAGAAACAACCATGGCATGAATACTGCTGTTTGTTCACGTTAGCCCCACCGATTCCACAACGAATAAAGGAGATATATGCACATGAATAGGCGGCAGTTCTTTAAGATCGGCTCCGCCAGCCTCGTGGGTTCGAGCATCGCATTGCTCGGCTTTTCACCCACGGCGGCCTTGGCGGAGGTGCGAGAGTTCAAGCTCGCACGGGCGACGGAGACACGGAACAATTGTCCGTACTGCTCCGTTTCCTGCGGTGTCCTGGTGTATTCGGTCGGCGACAAGTCCAAGAACGTCAAGGGCCGCGTGATCCATATCGAGGGCGATCCGGACGATCCGGTCAACCGTGGCAGCCTGTGCCCCAAGGGTGCCGGCCTGATGGACATGGTCAACAGCTCCACCCGCCTGAAATTCCCCGAAGTGCGCGAGCCGGGCAGCAACGAGTGGAAGCGCATTTCCTGGCATGACGCGTTCGAGCGCATCGCCACGCACATGAAAACCGACCGCGACGCGAACTTCATCGCCAAAAACGCGGCCGGTGTCACCGTGAACCGCTGGAACACGATGGGCTTCCTGGCCAGTTCGTCTTCGAGCAACGAAGCCGGTTACATCACCCACAAGGTCTTGCGCAGCCTCGGCGCGGTCGCTTTCGACACCCAGGCACGTATTTGACACGCCCCCACGGTGGCCAGTTTGGCTCCGAGTTTTGGGCGTGGCGCGATGACCAACCATTGGGTGGACATCAAGAATGCCGATCTAGTTTTTGTGATGGGGGGCAACCCGGCCGAAGCGCACCCGTGCGGCTTCAAGTGGGTGATCGAGGCGAAGAAGCAACGCAAGGCCAAGCTGGTCGTTGTGGACCCGCGCTTCAACCGCACTGCATCCGTGGCCGATTACTACGCGCCGATCCGTCCAGGTTCCGACATCGCTTTCCTGAGCGGCGTCATCAATTACCTGCTGACGAACGACAAGATCCACCACGAGTACGTCAAGCACTACACCAACGCCAGTTTCCTGATCGACGAGCGCTTTGCGCTGGAAGACGGCCTATTCTCCGGCTACAACGCGGAAAAGCGCGTGTACGACAAGGAGTCCTGGAAATACCAGATGGACAAGGACGGGTACGCCAAGGTGGATGACACCCTGCAAGACCCGCACTGCGTCTTCCAGATCATGAAGAAGCACTACATCCGGTACACGCCGGAGGTGGTGACCCGCATCACGGGCACGCCCACGGACGCCTTCCTCAAGGTCTGCGAATACATTGCCGCGACGGCAGCGCAGAACAAGACCATGACCAGCCTGTACGCGCTGGGCTGGACCGAGCATTCCGTCGGCACCCAGAACATCCGCAGCATGGCCATCATCCAGCAACTGCTGGGCAACATGGGCATGGCCGGGGGCGGCATCAACGCGCTGCGCGGGCATGCCAACGTCCAGGGCATCACCGACCAGTGCCTGTATTCCGACGCCCTGCCGGGTTACCTGGGTGCACCGCTGGATTCCGACCTGGACCGCAAGAGCTACCTGGAAAAGCGCACGCCCAAGGCACTGCGTCCGAACCAGATGAACTTCCCGCAGAACTACCCCAAATGGTGGACCAGTCTGATGAAGTCCTGGTACGGCAAGGAAGCGACAGCGGACAACGACTTCTGCTACGACTGGTTGCCCAAGAAGGATGTGTCCTACGACGTGCTGGCCATGTTCGACCGCATGTACCAGGGCAAGATGACCGGCTTTGTCTGCCAGGGCTTCAACCCGCTGGCCTCGGTGGCCAACAAGAAGAAGGTGGGCGACGCGCTGGCCAAGCTGAAGTACCTGGTCATCATGGACCCGCTGGTGACGGAAACCTCCGAATTCTGGAAGAACTATGGCGAGGTCAATCCGGCCGACCCGGCCGCCATCCAGACCGAGGTGTTCCGCCTGCCGGTGGCCTTCTTCGCCGAAGAAGCCGGTACCTGCACCAACTCCGGCCGCGTCGTACGCTGGCACTGGAAGGCGGTGGACGGCCCCGGCGAGTCGAAGAACGACGCCGACATCATGGCGCACCTGTACCAGACGCTCAAAGCCATGTACGCCAAGGACGGCGGTGCCTTCCCGGACCCCATCCTCAAGCTGTCGTGGCCGTACCGCATCGCGGACGAACCCTCGCCAGAAGAGTTGCTGATGGAAATCTCGGGCAAGGCACTGACCGACCTCCACGACCCCAAGGATGCCACCAAGCTCCAGGTCAAGGGCGGCGATCAGCTGGCCAGCTTTGGCTTCCTGCGCGACGATGGCAGCACGGCCTGCGGCAACTGGATCTACAGCGGCGCCTGGTCGCAGGCCGGCAACCTGACCGCGCGGCGCGACAGCAGCGACCCGTCCGGCCTGGGCCAGACCATGAACTGGGGCTTTGCCTGGCCGGTGAACCGCCGCATCATCTACAACCGCGCCTCCTGCGACCCCTCCGGCAAACCCTGGGATCCGTCGCGCACGGTGCTGAAGTGGACCGGCACCGTGTGGGGCGGCAACGATGTGCCCGACATGCGCCCGGACGCCGCACCGGACCAGGGTGTGATGCCCTTCATCATGAACCCGGAAGGCGTTGCCCGCCTGTTCGCCCGCGATATGGTCGTCGACGGCCCGCTGCCCGAGCACTACGAGCCCTTCGAGTCGCCGCTCGAAACCAACCCCATGCACCCGAAGAACGCCAAGGCCAAGAGCAATCCGGTCTCGCGCATCTTCAAGGGTGACCTGGAGGTGTTCGGCACGGCCAAGGACTTCCCGTACGTGGCGACCACCTACCGCCTGACCGAGCATTTCCACTTCTGGACGCAGCACAGCAAGATCAACGCGATCCTGCAGCCCGAGCACTTCGTGGAAATCGGCGAGGAACTGGCCAAGGAGAAAGGCATCAAGGCCGGCGACAAGGTCAAGGTGCGCTCCAACCGGGGCTACATCAAGGCCGTGGCCGTGGTCACCAAGCGCATCAAGGCGCTGGATGTGAATGGGCAGAAGGTGCACACCATCGGGATTCCGATCAACTCCGGCTTCACCGGCCGGACGAAACCGGGCTTCCTGACCAACACGCTGACCCCGGCCGTGGGCGATGCCAATACCCACACGCCCGAGTACAAGGCGTTCCTGGTCAACATCGAGAAAGCGTGAGGGAGAGCTGCCATGGCATTGCAATCGCTAGACATCAAACAGCGCTCCGCGACCACCACCCCGTCCACACAAGCACGGGAGACGGTCGAAATCGCCAAACTCATCGACGTGTCCGCCTGCATCGGCTGCAAAGCCTGTACGGCGGCGTGCATGGAGTGGAACGACATCCGTGGCGACGTAGGCAACTGCGTGGGTGTGTACGACAACCCGGTCGACCTGTCGGCCGATGCGTGGACGGTCATGCGCTTCACGGAGACCGAGCAGAACGGCAAGCTGGAGTGGCTGATCCGCAAGGACGGCTGCCTGCACTGCGCCGAGCCCGCCTGCCTGAAGGCCTGCCCGGCGCCGGGCGCCATCATCCAGTACAGCAACGGCATTGTGGATTTCCACCAGGAAAACTGCATCGGCTGCGGCTACTGCGTGACGGCCTGCCCGTTCGACGTGCCGCGCATTTCGGAAAAGGACAGCAAGGCCTACAAGTGCACGATGTGCTCGGACCGGGTGGCCGTGAATCAGGCCCCCGCCTGCGCCAAGGCCTGCCCGACCGGCGCCATCCAGTTCGGCGCCAAGGAGGACATGAAGGACTACGCCGACAAACGCATCGCCGACCTCCAGGAACGCGGTTTCGACAAGGCCGGCCTTTATGACCCGCAAGGGGTGGGCGGCACGCACGTCATGTACGTGCTGCACCACGCAGACCAGCCCAAGCTGTACGCCAACCTGCCGGAAAACCCGGGCATCAGTCCCATGGTGTCGCTGTGGAAGGGTGCCGCCAAGCCCCTGGCCACGCTGGCACTGGCCGGAGTGGCCCTGGGCAGCCTGTTCCACTACGTCACCAAGGGACCGAACGAAGTCTCCAAGGAATTGGAAGACGAGATCGAACGTGAAGACCAGGAGGAAGGCAAATGATCCGAGATCCGAAAGACCTGCAACGCTACAACGCGTCCGAGCGGGCCAATCACTGGGTGGTGGGCATCAGCTTCATCTTGCTGGCCCTCTCCGGTCTGGCCTTCTTCCATCCGGCGTTCTTCCCGCTGACCCTGCTGTTTGGCGGCCCGGTCTGGGCCCGCATCCTGCACCCCTTCATCGGGGTGCTGATGGCGGTTTCCTTTCTGGGGTTGTTCCTGCGCTTCCGGCATCTCAACAAGATGACGGCCGCGGACAGGGAATGGCTGGGCCGCGCCCAGGAAATGGTGAACGGCGACGACCACGACATGCCCGAGCAAGGCAAGTACAACGGCGGCCAGAAGGCCATGTTCTGGGGTTCTGCCCTGTGCATGCTGCTGCTCACCGTGTCGGGCTTGCTGATCTGGCGTGCCTACTTCGGCTTTGACATCACCCTGGTGCGCCTGGGCGCCGTGGTGCATGCCGCGGTGGCGGCCGTGATGATCGCCCTCATCATGGTGCACGTGTACGCCGCCATCTGGGTCAAGGGCACGATCCGCGCCATGTGGTACGGCACCGTCACCCGCGCCTGGGCCAAGCAGCACCACCGCGCGTGGTACCGTGAAGTTTCCGGCAAATAGCCCTGTATCGGCCGCGGCCCCCGAGGGGGCCGCGGCCTCTTGACCCCCTGCACCATGCAAGCACCCTCCACGCTGACCCCCGGCGCCAGCCAGCCGCCCACGCTGATCCTGCCCCACCCGGCCACACACTTCCAGCAACGCGCCCGACGGCTGGACGAGCTGGCACAAGGCCACACGCTGGGCGACTTCCTGCACTTCATGGCAGCGCTGGCGCGTGCGCAAGATGCCGTGCTGCAGCAGCTCCCCACCCCACCCCTGCCCGATGCCGCCAGCCTGGAGCAGGCGCGCGCGCACGCCATGCCGCCCCTGGCCGCGCAGTCCTGGCCGCGCGATGCTGCCTTGCACGTGGCTTTGCACGGTCTGATCGACACCCTGGCGCCCCACGCCAACGCCGCCGCCCAGACCCTGCTGACCGAACTGCGCGCGCTGCCCGCCGAGCGGCTCGAAGCCATGGCCGATCGCATTGTGGACACCGATTTTTCCGGTGCCGATGCCCGCTACTACCCCTTCGTGGCGGCCGCGCTGCAGGTGGTCTGGGTGAAACTCGTCACCAGCCTGCCCGCGCAAGCGCTGGTGCCACTGGATGTGCGCAGCGTGTGCCCGGCCTGCGGCTGCCTGCCTCTGGGCAGTGTGATCGGCTCGCACGCCGACGTGACGGGCCTGCGCTACGCCCAGTGTTCGCTGTGCGGCGTGCAATGGAACGTGACCCGCGCCAGTTGCCTTTCTTGCGGCGCGGGCGAAGACAAAGTGGGTTACCACAGCATCGAAGGCGACCCAGGCCCCATGCAGGCCGAGAGCTGTGACGAGTGCCACACCTATTTCAAGCTGCTGCGCTGCGACCACGACGCCAGCGCCGAACTGACGGCGGACGATCTGGCCAGCCTGGCATTGGACATGCTGCTCGACGACGCGGGCTTCGCGCGCGGCGGACCCAACCTGCTGTTTGTTCCAGGCGAGTCCTGAGACAACCATCCCATTGATGGACTCCTCCCTTCCCATCCACTTTCTGCCCGGTTCGGGTGAAAGCCATGAACGACATTCGACGTCTTCCCGCAGTTGACCGCGTCCTGCAGCAACTCTCCGATCTGATCGACACCCACGGTCGCCAGCTGGTGACCGCCTGCGTCCGTGCCGAACTGGCCGCCGCCCGCGAGGGCTTCCAACACGGTCTGCCCTTGCCGGACGAAGCCGCCCTGCTCTCGGCCATTCGCCGTCGCGCCCTGGACGCGGGCCGCGCCAACCTGCGTCCGGTCTTTAATCTGACCGGCACCGTGCTGCACACCAACCTGGGCCGCGCGCAGCTGGCCGAAGCCGCCATCGAGGCGATGGTGGCCGCGGCGCGCGCGCCCTGCGCGCTGGAATACGACCTCGCGTCCGGCGGGCGCGGCGACCGCGACGATCTCGTCTCCAGCCTGCTGGCCGAGCTGGTCGCAGGCGGTGACCCGAACATCGCCGCCACCATCGTCAACAACAATGCCGCCGCCGTGCTGCTGACATTGAACGCGCTGGCACAAGGCAAGGAGGCCGTGGTGTCGCGCGGCGAACTGGTCGAAATCGGCGGTGCCTTCCGCGTGCCGGACGTGATGCGCCGGGCGCAGGTGAAGCTGGTCGAAATTGGCACCACCAACCGCACGCACGACAAGGATTACCAGGACGCCATCGGCCCCAAGACCGCGCTGCTGATGAAGGTGCACACCAGCAACTACGCTGTCGTCGGCTTTACCAAAGTGGTCGCGGAAAAGGCCATCGCCGACATCGCCCACGCCGCTGCGCTGCCCTTCGTCGTCGATCTGGGCAGCGGCACGCTGACCGACTTCGCCGCCCTCGGGTTGCCCGCCGAGCCCACGCCGCAGCAGGCACTGGCCGCCGGTGCCGACATCGTCACTTTCTCGGGTGATAAGCTGCTGGGCGGCCCGCAGGCCGGGCTGATCGTCGGGCGCAAGGAGCTGATTGCCAAGATCAAGAAAAACCCGCTCAAGCGCGCCCTGCGCGTCGGCAAAACCACGCTGGCCGCGCTGGAAGCCACGCTGCGCCTCTACCGCGACCCCGATCGCCTGTGCGAACGCCTGCCGACCTTGCGCCTGCTGACCCGCCCCGTCAGCGATATCACCGCGCTGGCCGAACGCATCTGTCCGGCCATGCAGGCCGCCGTGGGGGGGCTCGCCACCGTCACCGTGCAGCCCTGCAGCAGCCAGATCGGCAGCGGCGCCCTGCCGGTCGAACGCCTGCCGTCTTCGGCGCTGGTGATTCGCCCCGCCGGCAAGAAGCCGGGCAAGGCCCTGCTGGCCCTGGAGGCCGCTTTTCGCGCCCTGCCAACGCCCGTCATCGGCCATGTCCACGACGATGCCTTCCACCTCGACCTGCGCTGCCTGGAAGCCCAGGACGAAACCCGTTTCGTCGCCCAGCTGGCCGACCTGAAGGCCTTGTCCATATGATCGTCGGCACTGCAGGCCACATCGACCATGGCAAGACCACGCTGGTCAAGGCACTGACCGGCGTGGACTGCGACCGGCTCCAGGAAGAAAAGGCACGCGGCATCACGCTCGACCTCGGCTACGCCTACCACGCCGACGGCCAGCTCGGCTTTGTGGACGTGCCGGGCCACGAGCGCCTGGTCCATAACATGCTGGCCGGCGCCACCGGCATCGACTACGTGCTGCTGGTGATCGCGGCCGACGACGGCCCCATGCCGCAAACCCGGGAGCACCTGGCCATCGCCGACCTGCTGGGCCTGGCACACGGCGCGGTGGCGCTCACCAAGGTCGATTGCGTCGATGCCGCGCGCCTGGCCGCCGTGCAGCGCGAAATTGCCGCCCTGCTGGCCTCCACGACCCTGGCGGGCGCCCCCGTGTTCCCGGTATCGGCCCGCACCGGCGCAGGCATCGCGGAGCTGTCCGCCGCGCTGCACACGGCGGCGCAGACCGCACGCCCACGCAGCACGCAGGGCGGGTTTCGCCTGGCCATCGACCGCGCCTTCCACCTGGCCGGTGCCGGTCTGATCGTCACCGGCACCGCCTTTGCGGGCACGGTGCGCGTAGGCGACAACGTGTGCGTATCGCCCCCCGGCTGGCGCGCCCGCGTGCGCAGCCTGCACGCCCAGGATCGCGCCAGCGAGACCGGCCACGTGGGCCAGCGCATTGCCTTGAACCTGGTGGGCGACTTTGGCAAGGACGACATGGCGCGCGGCATGTGGGCGCTGGCACCCGAACTGCACGCCCCGGTGCAGCGCCTGCATGCGCGCATCCGGCTGCTGCCGGGTGAAGCACCGCTGGCGCACTGGACGCTGGCGCACCTGCACCTGGGCACCGAGGACGTGGTCGCGCGCATCGCCCTGCTCGAAGGCGATGCGCTGGCGCCCGGTGGCGATATGCTGGCCGAACTGCTGCTGGACCGCCCCATCGGCGCCCTGCACGGCGACCGCTTCATCCTGCGCGATGCCTCGGCGCAGCGCAGCCTGGGCGGCGGGCGCGTGCTCGACATCTTTCCGCCCGCACGCCACAAGCGCGCACCCGAGCACCTGGCCTATTTGCGTGCGCTCGAAGCCGACGACCCGCGCGCCGCGCTCACGCTCGCGCTGGCACGCCACCCGGCCGGGCTGGCCTTGCACCGCTTTGCGCTCAACCGCCATCTCGACGACGCGCAGGCGCAGGCCCTGTGGGATGCGTGCGCCCTCGTGCGCGTGGGTGAAGGCGAGCACGCCACCGGCTTCTCGGCAACGCAGTGGCGGGCCCTGGGCGAGCGCGTGCTGCAAGCCACCGCCGCCGAGCACACGCGTGCGCCCGACATGGTCGGCGTCGAGCGCGACCGGCTGCGCCGCCTGACGCTGGCGGCCCTGGCGCGCCCCGCTTTCGATCGCCTGGTGGGCGAGCTGCTGGCCGATGGCCGCCTGGTGGCCCACGGCAGCTGGCTGCACCTGCCCGCGCACCGTGCCGAACTGAGCGCCAGCGACGCCGACCTGTGGCGCACGCTGCAGCCGCTGCTGGACGCCAGCCGCTTCAACCCGCCGCGCGTGCGCGATATCGCAACCGCCACGCACATCGGTGAAGGGCGCGTGCGCGAGCTGCTCCAGCGCGTGGCGCGGGTGGGTGCGGTGTACCCCGTGGCGCACGACCACTACTTCAGCGCCACGGCCGTGGGCGAGCTGGCCACCACCGTGACCGACCTCGCCATGCGCGCGGGTCCGGTGCGCGCCGCCGACCTGCGCGACGCCATTGGCGGCGGCCGCAAAGTGGCCATCCACATCCTCGAATTCTTCGACCGCGTGGGCTACACTCGACGCGTGCGCGACGCACACTGCCTGCGCCAAGCCGCAGGCGAAAGATCATGGACCACATGAACGGAAGAGATCGCACCCCGGTGGGGCGCTCGGACTTCAAATTCGGGAGGGGTCGCCATGCGATCCTTGGTGGGTTCGACTCCCGCTCTCTTCCGCCCTCTTGTGGCCAACCCCTGGCAAAGCATGTCTGATCTGATCTTTCGGGGCCGCATTCCCAACGGCTACCTCTTCGACACGGAATTCAATATGTGGGTGCGACACGAGGGCGACGAACTCACCATCGGCGCCACCAGCTTCGGGCTGTTTCTGGCCGGCACCGTGATCGCCTTCACACCCAAGCCCGTGGGTGCGCAGGTGGCATGTACGCGCGGCTTTGGCACCGTCGAATGCGCCAAGACCGTGCTGGCGCTGCACGCGCCCGTGGCGCTCCAGCTCACGGCCTCCAACGCGGCGGCAGAAGCCGACCCGCGCCTGCTGCTACGCGACCCCTACGGCGCGGGCTGGATGGTGCGCGGGCAGGCGCAGGATTGGGCACACGACCGTGCACGACTTGTCGATGCCCCAGCCTACCGCGCGCACATCCTGGCCTGCATGCCCGGTGCGGTCATCGAAACATGAGACGCTGATGCACAAGCAAAAACTCGCCCTGCTGCTGTGGTCGGTATCACCCGCGCAACCCGCGCTGTGCGCCGCGCCGTTCGTCTATGCCGCCGCCGCCGCGGCCATGGACTGCGAGGTAGAAGTGCATTTCGCCGGCGATGCGGTACGCCTGCTGGTGCCCACCGTGGCAGCACAAACCTTCTCCGGCGCAAATGCCGTGCGCAGCGTGCACGACCACATGCGCGATGCCACCCAGCTGGGCGCGCGCTTTCTGGTCTGCTCCATGGCGCTGCACGAGCGCAGACTCACGCTGGAGGACCTCCTCCCCGAATGCACGGGAGCGGCGGGCGCCACCGCGTTCGTCGTGCGCAGCCTCAGCCCGGACTGGGCGACGCTGGTGTTCTGAAACAAAAAGCCCTGCCTCCCAAGGAGCACAGGGCTTTCAAGCTACCCGGAGCAGCCGGGTAGAGCGCCATTACATGTGGTCGATCATGACCTGGCCGAAGCCCGAGCAGCTCACCTGCTTGGCGCCGTCCATCAGGCGGGCAAAGTCGTAGGTCACGCTCTTGCTGGCAATCGACTTCTTCATCGAGCTGATGATGAGGTCGGCGGCTTCGATCCAGCCCATGTGGCGCAACATCATTTCGGCCGAGAGGATTTCGGAACCGGGGTTCACGTAGTCCTTGCCAGCGTACTTGGGGGCCGTGCCGTGAGTGGCTTCGAACATGGCGACGGTGTCGCTCAGGTTGGCGCCGGGGGCGATGCCGATGCCGCCCACCTGGGCTGCCAGGGCGTCCGACACGTAGTCGCCATTGAGGTTCAGCGTGGCGATCACCGAGTATTCGGCGGGGCGCAGCAGGATTTGCTGCAGGAAGGCGTCGGCGATGCTGTCCTTGATGACGATGTCCTTGCCCGTCTTCGGGTTCTTGAACTTGCACCAGGGGCCGCCGTCGATCAGTTCGGCGCCGAATTCCTTCTGGGCCAGGGCGTAGGCCCAGTCACGGAAGCCGCCTTCGGTGAACTTCATGATGTTGCCCTTGTGCACGATGGTCACGTTGGGCTTGTCGTTGTCGATGGCGTACTGAATGGCCTTGCGCACCAGGCGCTCGGTGCCCTCGCGCGAGACGGGCTTAATGCCGATGCCGGAGGTGGCGGGAAAGCGGATCTTCTTGACGCCAAATTCATCCTGCAGGATCTTGATGAGCTTCTTGGCCTTCTCGGACTCGGCCTCGAACTCGATGCCGGCATAGATGTCTTCCGAGTTCTCGCGGAAGATGACCATGTCGGTCTTGTGGGGCTCCTTCACGGGCGAGGGCACGCCGTCGAAGTACTGGATGGGGCGCAGGCAGACGTAGAGGTCCAGTTCCTGGCGCAGGGCCACGTTCAGCGAGCGGATGCCACCGCCCACAGGGGTGGTCAGCGGGCCCTTGATGGAGACCACATAGTCGCGCACGGCGTGCAGCGTTTCCTCGGGCAGCCAGACGTCGGGGCCGTAGACCTTGGTGGATTTTTCACCGGCATAGACTTCCATCCAGTGGATCTTGCGCTTGCCGCCGTAGGCCTTGGCCACGGCTGCGTTGACCACCTTGAGCATCACGGGGGTGATGTCGGCGCCCGTGCCGTCGCCTTCGATGAACGGAACGATGGGCTGGTCCGGCACATTGAGCGACATGTCGGCGTTGACGGTGATTTTCTGGCCTTCGGCGGGCACTTTGATGTGCTGGTAGCTGGTCATGGCGGGAGTCTCCGGTGGGATGTTGGAAGTCACTGCAACGGGTTTTGAAAAATCCGCAAAACGCATGAATTTTAGCCCCTCCACAATGGCGCAAACCACCACTCCTGCCGGGCGCGCACCTTCAATTTTCACGCCACGGACGGAGCGCGCCACCGGCCCCTCCGCATAGCCAGCCGCCCAGAAAAAAACCGCGCTGCAGGCCTCGGCCCGCAGCGCGGTCATTCGGTTGACTGGTGGGGTGGCCACCCCCCGCCGGGGGCAGCCATCCGCCGGTCAGGCGGCAGCGGCCAGCACCCCATTCAGGGTCTGGCTGGGCCGCATGACAGCGTCCAGCTTGGCCAGATCCGGCAGGTAGTAGCCACCGATATCGGCGGGCTTGCCCTGCACGGCATTGAGCTCATCCACGATTTTTTGCTCGTTGTCGGCCAACTGCTTGGCCAGCGGTGCAAACCGCTGGGCCAGTTCTGCATCGTCGGCCTGGGCCGCGAGTTCCTGCGCCCAGTACAGGGCCAGGTAGAACTGGCTGCCACGGTTGTCGAGCTGGCCGGTCTTGGGCGAGGGGTTCTTGTTGTTGTCCAGCAGCTTGCCGGTTGCGGCGTCCAGCGTTCTGGCCAGCACCTTGGCCTTGGCGTTGCCGGTCTTGAGGCCCAGGTCCTCCAGCGACACGGCCAGCGCCAGGAACTCGCCCAGCGAATCCCAGCGCAGGTGGTTCTCCTCCACCAGCTGCTGCACATGCTTGGGGGCCGAGCCACCCGCGCCGGTTTCGTACATGCCGCCACCGGCCATCAGGGGCACGATGGACAGCATCTTGGCCGAGGTGCCCAGTTCCATGATGGGGAACAGGTCGGTCAGGTAGTCGCGCAGGATGTTGCCGGTGGCGCTGATGGTGTCCAGGCCACGGACCACGCGTTCCAGCGAGTAGCGCATCGCACGCACCTGGCTCATGATCTGGATGTCCAGGCCGGCGGTGTTGTGCTCGTGCAGGTACATCTTGACCTTGGTGATGAGCTGGGCCTCGTGCGGGCGGTACGAGTCGAGCCAGAACACCACGGGCATGCCGGAATTGCGCGCGCGGTTCACGGCCAGCTTGACCCAGTCGCGGATCGCCGCGTCCTTGACCTGGCACATGCGCCAGATGTCGCCCGCTTCCACGTTCTGGCTCAGCAGCACTTCGCCGGTGGCCAGGTCGGTGATGTTGGCCACGCCGTCTTCCTGGATTTCAAACGTCTTGTCGTGCGAGCCGTATTCCTCGGCCTGCTGTGCCATCAGTCCCACGTTGGGCACCGTGCCCATGGTCTTGGGGTCGAACGCGCCATGCCACTTGCAGAAGTTGATCATCTCCTGGTAGATGCGGGCGAAGGTCGACTCGGGCATCACGGCCTTTACGTCCTTCAGGCGGCCGTCGGCGCCCCACATCTTGCCGCCGTTGCGGATCATCGCGGGCATGGAGGCGTCCACGATGATGTCGTTGGGCGAGTGGAAGTTGGTGATGCCCTTGGCCGAATCGACCATGGCCAGCTCCGGGCGGCCTTCGTGGCAGGCGTGCAGGTCTTTCAGCACCTCTTCGCGCGTGGACTGGGGCAGCGTGGCGACCTTTTCATACAGGTTGGCCATGCCGTTGTTCACATTCACGCCCAGTTCCTCGAACAACTTGCCATGCTTGGCGAACGCGTCCTTGTAGAAAATCTTCACGCAATGGCCAAACACGATGGGGTGGGACACCTTCATCATCGTGGCCTTGACGTGCAGCGAGAACATCACGCCGGTCTTGCGCGCGTCTTCGATTTCCTTTTCGTAGAACTCGACCAGCGCCTTCTTGCTCATGAACATGCTGTCGATGATTTCGCGGTCCAGCAGCGAAACCTTGGGCTTGAGCAGCACGGTCTTGCCGCTCTTGGTGATCAGCTCCATTTTCACGTCGCGGGCGCGGTCCAGCGTCATGGACTTTTCGCCGTGGTAGAAGTCGCCAGCGTGCATGTGCGACACATGCGAGCGCGAGGCCTGGCTCCAGTCGGCCATGCTGTGCGGGTTCTTGCGCGCGTATTCCTTCACGGCCTTGGGCGCGCGGCGGTCGGAGTTGCCTTCGCGCAGCACGGGGTTCACGGCCGAACCGATGCAGCGGGCGTAGCGCGCGCGGATCGCCTTGTCTTCGTCCGTCTTGGGGTCTTCGGGGTAGTCAGGGATCGCATAGCCCTTGCCCTGCAGTTCCTTGATGCAGGCGATCAGCTGGCCCACCGAGGCGCTGATGTTGGGCAGCTTGATGATGTTGGCGTCGGCCTGCAGCGTCTTCTTGCCCAGCTCGGCCAGGGTGTTGGGGGCCTTCTGCTCGTCGGTCAGCGATTCCGGGAATTCACCCAGCACACGGGCCGCCACCGAGATGTCGCTTTCGGTCACATTGATGCCCGCAGGCGCGGCAAAGGCGCGCACGATCGGCAGGAAGGAAGCCGTGGCCAGGCGAGGCGCCTCGTCGGTCAGGGTATAGATGATGGTGGGTTGCTGGGTACTCATCGCTTACTTCAAGAAAAGGCTGAAGAAAACCACCGGCTGGTGGCCCCAGCCGGTGGCAGTGATCGAACACCGCCATTGTGCTTATTTGCATCGGGCCCCAAGCGATTTTTTGCAATGAAATATCACAATGCAAAACGAAGGCGCACAAATTGGCATTTTTTTGATCCAGGGGGGCTGCGCCGCCAGTTTCCCTGTCAACGTCCAGAAAGCTGCTATCGTTGAAAACGAAGCTTCGCAGCAGTTAGCGAAGTCCTCATCCCGTCACTTAATCAAAGAAAAGGCACATATGAAAAAACTACTCGCTGTCCTGATGGCTGGTCTATTCTCTGCGGGTGCTTTTGCGCAAGCCCCCGTTGCGGCACTGGCCCCTGCTGCCGCGACCACCCTGGCAACCCCTGCGTCCACAGCAGTGCGGACGCCAGTCGCCAAGGCACCGACCAAGAAAGTGGCGCACAAGAAAGTCGCTCACAAGAAGGCCGTGCACAAGAAGGCGCACCGGCACGCCTGAGCCCACGCGATCCTCGGGCGGGCCGCTGGTCCGCCGAGGATCGGCTCTTTGCGACAAAATCGCCCGCTCCAGCGGGCTTTTTTGTGCCCGTCACCCTCTCCGTCTTCCAAGGCCTCCCCATGAACCTGCTGCCCCACCCCCTTCTCCTTCGCACCTTGCTGGTCGGCGCGCTGGCAGCGGCCGCCCCGCTGGCGGGCGCCCAGGAAGGCCCGCAACTGGCCCTGCCCCGCGTGGAGCTGACGGCCGGCATGCACCGCATCGACGCCCAGGTGGCGCGCGCCCACGAGGAGCGCCAGACCGGCCTGATGCACCGCAAGGAGATGCCCGCGCACGAGGGCATGCTGTTCGTCTTCGAGCAGCCGGCCACGCAGTGCTTCTGGATGAAGAACACCCTGCTGCCGCTGACGGCCGCCTTCGTGGCGGACGACGGCACCATCGTCAACCTGGCCGACATGAAGCCCCTGGCGCTGGACTCGCATTGCTCCCAGAAGCCCGTGCGCTATGTGCTGGAGATGAACAAGGGCTGGTTTGCGCAGAAGGGCATCAAGGCCGGTTTCCGGTTGCAGGGCGCGCCGTTTGCCCGGCCCTGAGCGCGAATTTAGCTATTATTTTTATAGCTTACAGCGCTGATGAAATAAGCACTTTGGACCAAAAACAACCATAAAAAAACGGCCCGAAGGCCGTTTTTGGGTGTCTGCTGAAGCACTCAGGCGAAGTTGGCTTCGGCGAACTTCCAGTTCACCAGGTTGCCCAGGAAGGTCTCGACGAACTTCTGGCGCAGGTTGCGGTAGTCGATGTAGTAGGCGTGTTCCCACACGTCCACGGTCAGCAGGGCCTTGTCGGCGGTGGTCAGGGGCGTGCCGGCGGCGCCGGTGTTCACGATGTCCACCGAACCATCCGCCTTCTTCACCAGCCAGGTCCAGCCCGAGCCGAAGTTGCCCACGGCGCTCTTGACGAAGGCTTCCTTGAAGGCGGCATAGCTGCCCCACTTGGCGTTGATGGCGGCCGCCAGCGCGCCGGTGGGCTCGGCGCCACCATTGGGGGCCATGCAGTTCCAGAAGAAGGTGTGGTTCCAGATCTGGGCGGCGTTGTTGTAGATGCCGCCGCTGGACTTCTTGACGATCTCTTCGAGAGACATCGATTCGAACTCGGTGCCCTTCTGCAGGTTGTTGAGGTTCACCACATAGGCGTTGTGGTGCTTGCCGTGGTGGTACTCCAGCGTTTCCTTGCTGTAGTGCGGAGCCAGGGCGTCGATGGCGTAGGGCAGCGCGGGCAGGGTGTGTTCCATGGGGTGTTCCTTCCGGTGGTTCTTGTGGTGGAGCGCCGCGCATTGCGCGGGCGGCGGGGGGTCAGCCAGCCATTGTAGGAAGAAGCACCAATCTTTGCAGGCGTGGGTTTACCGCACCGTCAGATCGAGCCCGCCATCGGCCAGCGTGGCGCGCAGCGGCGTGCCCGGCGGCGCCTGGCGCACGCTGGTGACGGTGTGGCCCCCGGCGTCGCTCAGCAGGGCGTAGCCGCGCTGCAGCACCAGGCGCGGGTCGAGCAGTTGCAGGCGCAGCGCGGCGCGCTCAAGGCGCTGCTGGCGCTCGGCCAGGCTGTGCTGCGCGGTTGCAGGAAAATTGGCCTCCAGCGCTTGCTGGTCGTGCGCGAGCTGCTGCAATTTCAATAGCGTTGCGCGGCGCATGCGCTCGGCCAGGCGCGCCATGCGCTGCTGCTCGCGCACCACCAGGCCCGAGGGCCGGCCCAGGCGCGCGGCCCACTGGTCCAGGCGCTGGCCGCGCTGGTCGAGCTGGCGCTGCACGCCATCGCCCAGCCGGTCGGCCAGCAGGTCGAGCGCACCGAGCCAGACGCCGCGCGGCTGCGCCACCAGCTCGGCGGCGGCCGTGGGCGTGGGGGCGCGCAGGTCGGCGCAGAAGTCGGCGATGGTGAAGTCGGTTTCATGCCCCACGCCGCTGACCACGGGCACGGGGCTCTGCACGAGGGTGCGCGCGAGCTGCTCGTCGTTGAAGGCCCACAGGTCCTCGATGGCGCCGCCACCGCGCACGAGCAAGATCACATCAATGGCCGGGCCGCCCTCCTCCCCCGCCATGCGGTAGAGCGTGGACAGCGCGGCGCACATGGACGGCGCGGCGCCCGCGCCCTGCACCAGGGCCGGCACCAGCACCACGGGAATGTGCGGCACGCGCCGGCGCAGCGCGGTCACCACGTCGTGCAGCGCGGCAGCGCCGGGCGAGGTCACCAGGCCGATGCCGCGCGGCATCAGCGGCAACGGCCGTTTGCGCGCGGCGTCGAACAGGCCCTCGGCCTCCAGCCGGGCCTTGAGCCGCAGGAACTGCTCGAACAAGGCCCCCTGCCCGGCGCGTTGCAGGCTCTCGACGATGAGCTGCAGGTCGCCGCGCGCCTCGTACACGCCCAGACGCCCGCGCAGCTCGACCAGCTCACCGTCGCGCGGCACGAAGTCGAGCAGGCTGGCGGCGCGCCGGAACATGGCGCAGCGGATCTGGCCCTGCGCGTCCTTGATGGAGAAGTAGCAATGCCCGCTGGCAGCGCGCGAAAAGCCCGTGATCTCGCCGCGCACCGCAACCGGATTGAAGCGCGCCTGCAAAACATCCGCCACGGCGCGGCACAGCGCGCCAACCTCCCAGATGCGAGGCGCCATGCCGGGGTTTTCGAGGTCAATCATGGGGTTTCATGCGGGTTGATGGGGATGCTGCGGCGCAGTATTCCACAGGGCCCCAACGTGTCGACGATGTAACTGTTTGTCCGGCAAAAAGCCGCGAAAAGCACAAAAACACGTGCAACACATTGATTTTGAAGTGTTTTTTGCTGATTAAATTTTCAGCATTCTGTTTCAACCACGGATTGGCGCCATTTCGCGGCCCCCGCACCCACCGTTCTCCACAAAGTTATCCACAGAAACTGTGGGTGGGCGGCCCCCGTGCCTCTGACACCGGTCAAGGCCCCGGCCAGGCAGCGGAAACCGTGCAAAGCTGCGCCATAATGCCCCTTTGCCCATTCCCGCGCGGAGAGAGAATTGCTGTCCATCATACAAGCCGCAGGCTGGCCCATCTGGCCCCTGATTGCCTGCTCGGTCCTGGCCTTGGCGTTGATTTTTGAGCGTTTTATCTCCCTCAAGACCGCCCGCATCGTCCCCCCGCGGCTGCTGGACGAAGCCATTTCCGTGTCATCCCAATCGGTGCCCGGCCCCGACGTGGTGGTCCAGCTGGCGCAGAACTCGGCCCTGGGCGAGGTGCTGGCCACGGGCCTGCGCACCCTCAACAGCAATCCACGCTGCACCGAATCGGACCTGCGCGCCTCCATGGAAGGCGCGGGGCGCTTGGTGGCCCACCGCCTCGAAAAATACCTCAGCGCCCTGGCCACCATCGCCTCGGCCGCGCCGCTGCTGGGCCTGCTGGGCACGGTGGTTGGCATGATCGAGATCTTCGGCTCCCAGGGGAGCAGCGGCGGCGGCATGGGCAGCGGCAACCCGGCGCAACTGGCGCACGGCATCTCGGTGGCGCTGTACAACACGGCCTTCGGCCTGATCATCGCCATTCCGGCACTGATTTTCTGGCGCTATTTCCGCGGCCGGGTCGATGCCTACCTGCTCACGCTGGAACTCTCTTCCGAGCAGTTCGTGCGGCATCTGCTGCGCCTGCGCAAGTAAACCGGGCTTGGCCATGAACTTCCGCCCCCGCGCCAAGGAAGAACCCGAGATCAACCTGATCCCGTTCATCGACGTGCTGCTGGTGATCCTCATCTTCCTGATGCTGACCACCACCTACAGCAAGTTCACCGAGCTGCAGCTCACGCTGCCCGTGGCCGACGCCGAGCAGCAGCGCGACCACCCCAAGGAAGTCATCGTCGCCGTGGCCGCCGACGGCCGCTACGCCGTCAACAAGACGGGCCTGGACGGCAAGAGCGTCGACGCCCTGGCCGCCGCGCTGCAGGGCGCGGCCCAGGCCGGGCCGGGCAGCATCGTCATCATCAGCGCCGACGCCACCGCGCCGCACCAGGCCGTGGTCACCGTGATGGAGGCCGCGCGCCGCGTGGGCCTGACGCAGATCACCTTCGCCACCCAGTCGTCCGCCCGCGCGGGCAAGACCTGAAGCATGGCTGCCGCCGCGCCGCAGCCGCCCTCCCCGCCTTCCACCGCCACGGCACCCGGGTCCGGGCTGCAGCACACCTGGCAGCGGCGCGGCCTGCTGGCCTGGCTGCTCTGGCCGCTCTCCCGCGCGATGGCCCTGCTGGTGGCCCTGCGCCGCGCGCTGTACCGCGCCGGTGTGCTGCGCGCCCAGCACCCGGGCGTGCCGGTCATCGTGGTGGGCAACGTCGTGGCCGGCGGCGCGGGCAAGACCCCGGTGGTGATGGCCGTGGTGCGGCACCTGCAGGCGCAGGGGCGGCGCCCTGGCGTGGTCTCGCGCGGCTACGGGCGCAGCACGCGCGGCTGCCACGCGGTGCAGGCCGACAGCCCGGCGGGCGAGGTCGGCGACGAACCCGCGCTGATCGCCCGTGCCTGCGGCGTGCCGGTGTTCGTGGCCGAGCGGCGCATCGATGCCGCCCGTGCGCTCCTCGCAGCCCACCCCGCCACCGACGTGATCGTCTGCGACGACGGCCTGCAGCACCTGGCACTGGCGCGCGACATCGAAATCTGCGTCTTCAACGACCAAGGCACGGGCAACGGCTTCCTGCTGCCCGCCGGCCCGCTGCGCGAGCCCTGGCCGCGCACCGTGGACCTGGTGGTGCACGCCGGTGCCCCGGTGGCGGATGGCGGCGCGCCCGCCTTCGCGCTGCAGCGCACGCTGGCCGGCCATGCGGTGCGCGCCGACGGCACGCACATCCCCCTGGAACCACTGCGTGGCCAGCCCCTGCTGGCGGTGGCGGGCATCGCCCGGCCGCAGGATTTCTTTGCCATGCTGCAGGCCCAGGGGCTCACGCTGGCGCAGGCGCAGGGCCTGCCGGATCACTCCAATTTTGATAGCTGGCAGCGACCATTGGATAAGCCCTACGTGCTGATTTGCACCGAAAAAGACGCCGTCAAGCTGTGGCGCCGCCACCCCGACGCACTGGCCGTGCCGCTGCAGGTGCGGATCGACAGCGGTTTCTTTGCCGCGCTCGATGCGCGGCTGGCCATCGTGCGCGCACGCTCGCTATCATCGCCCTCCTGAAATCTTCATCCCTTTTTCCCTCCGCCATGGACACCAAACTGCTCGAACTGCTGGTCTGCCCCGTCACCAAGGGCCCCCTCACCTACGACCGGGAGCGCCAGGAACTGGTCTCACGCAGCGCCCGCCTGGCCTACCCGGTGCGCGATGGCATCCCCGTGCTGCTGGAGAACGAGGCGCGCACGCTGACCGACGAGGAACTCGAAAAATGAGCGCGCCCGTCGGCTTCACGGTGCTGGTGCCGGCGCGCATGGCGTCGAGCCGCCTGCCCGACAAGCCCCTGGCCGACATCGCCGGCCAGCCCATGGTGGTGCGCGTGGCCCGGCGCGCGGCGCAAAGCGGTGCCCTGCGCACCGTGGTGGCCGCCGACGACGAACGCATCCTCGCAGCCTGCCGCCAGCACGGCGTGGAGGCCATCGCCACGCGCGCCGACCACCCCAGCGGCAGCGACCGCCTGGCCGAGGCCTGCGCGCTGCTGGGCCTGGATGGCAACGACGTGGTGGTGAACGTGCAGGGTGACGAGCCGCTGATCGACCCGGCGCTCATCAAAGCCGTGGCGGCGCTGCTCGCAGCCCACCCCGATGCGAGCATGGGCACGGCCGCGCACCCCATCGATACGGTGGCCGATCTGGCCAACCCCAACATCGTCAAGGTGGTGCGCGACGCGCGCGGCCTGGCGCATTATTTCAGCCGCGCCCCCATCCCCCATGCGCGCGACCACGCCGGCAGCGCCTGGTGGCAGGGCGCCGCCGTGCAGGCGCAGCCGGGCGTGGCAGCGCTGGCCGGCTTCGCGCCGCTGCGCCACATCGGCCTCTATAGCTACCGTGCCGGCTTTCTGCGCCAGTTCCCCCTGCTCGCCCAGGCGCCCACCGAGGCCATCGAGGCGCTGGAGCAGCTGCGCGCGCTCTGGCACGGCCACCGCATCGCCGTGCATGTGACCCCCTCGGCCCCCGGGCCGGGCGTGGACACGCCCGAGGACCTCGCGCGCGTGCGCGCGCTGCTGGGTTGAGCCCTTCCGTAAGCGGGGGCGAAAGATGCGCATGCTATCCTTGCCCTCCAATAAAAAAGCACCGCATCCGGGGGCAGCGCCCCGTGGCCCGCAGTGCCGCCAGGTTTCACACACTTAGAGGACTTCCATGAGACTGATTCTGTTGGGCGCGCCCGGCGCCGGCAAGGGCACGCAGGCCACCTTCATCTGCCAGAAATACGGCATCCCGCAAATCTCCACCGGCGACATGCTGCGCGCCGCCGTCAAGGCCGGCACGCCGCTGGGCCTGCAGGCCAAAGCGGTGATGGAATCGGGCGGCCTGGTCAGCGACGACCTCATCATCAACCTGGTGAAGGAACGCATCGCCCAGCCCGACTGCGCCCAGGGCTTCCTGTTCGACGGCTTCCCGCGCACCATCCCCCAGGCCGACGCCATGAAGGCCGCCGGCGTGAAGCTGGACTACGTGCTGGAGATCGACGTGCCGTTCGATGCCATCATCGAGCGCATGAGCGGCCGCCGCTCGCACCCCGGCAGCGGCCGGACCTACCATGTCAAGTTCAATCCTCCGAAGGTGGCGGGCAAGGACGACGTGACCGGTGAAGACCTGATCCAGCGCGAGGACGACAAGGAAGAGACCGTGAAGAAGCGCCTGGAGGTCTACAGCGCGCAGACGCGCCCCCTGGTCGACTACTACTCCGGCTGGGCCACGCAAGACCCCGCCGCCGCACCCCAGTACCGCGCCATCAGCGGCACCGGCAGCGTGGAAGAGATCACCGCGCGCGCCCTGTCGGCCCTGGCCGGCTGATCCGCCTGCGGGCCTTTGCCCGCAGCCGCCGCAACGCCCCGCATGCGGGGCGTTTGTATTTCAGGGGGTGGGTGCCTTGGCCCCCAGCAACTCCAGCATCAGCGACACCCGGGCCTTCACCGGGATCAGCCCCGGGGCCAGCGGCAACGCCGCTTCCGCCCAGGGCAGGGCCAGCACCTGCCCCAGCGGGCAGCGCGTGGTCACACGCACGGCCAGTCCGGCCTGCTGCGCGCGCTCCAGCGCCGCCTGCAGCGCATGGTGCAGCGTGCCATTGCCCGTGGCCGCGACCACCAGGCCCTGCACACCGTCGCGCGCGAGCGCATCCACCGTCGCTCCACTCGCGCCGGCGTAGTTCATGACGACTTCGACACGCGGCCAGGGCGCATCGGATGCTATCTTTTCAAGAGCTGCTTGCGCCCACCCAGCGTGCGCCTGAGGCCAATCCTGCGCCAAGCGCACGCGGCCCTCCTCCACCCAGCCCAGCGGCCCGCCCTCGCCCGAATTGAAGGCATCGACACGGTAAGGGTGCACCTTCTGCACCTGCCGTGCGCCGTGCACCGCCCCGGCGCACACCGCGAGCACGCCACGCGCACCCGGCGCGTTGGCCACGGCCAGGGCATCGAGCAGGTTCTGCGGCCCATCGGGCGCAATGGCCGTGGCCGGGCGCATGGCGCAGGTCAGCACCACGGGCTTGCGGGCATCCAGCACGCTGTGCAGGAACCAGGCCGTCTCCTCCAACGTGTCCGTGCCATGCGTGACCACGATGGCACGCACGGTGTCGTCGTCCAGGAGCGCGCGGCAGCGCCGGGCCAGCGCGGCCCAGACGGTGAACTCCATGTTCTTGCTGTCGATCTGCGCCACCTGCTCCACCTCCAGCGGCCCTTGCGCGGCCTGCGCCAGGCCCGGCACGGCATCGAGCAGGTCCTGCACGCCCACCTGGCCCGCCACGTAGCCGATGTTGTCGCCCGAGCGGCCCGCCTTGCCGGCGATGGTGCCGCCCGTGCCCAAAACAACGATTTTTCCTGCGCTCACTTGCATCCCCTGAAAAACTGGTTAAAAATACAGTTACTGGATCAAATCACAGCCTTAATACAGTGACCCGGAAGTATCGAAACATGAAAACGCGTCTTCGCACCCAGAGCGGCGTTGCAAATCCTCGCCATAGCTACAGCTATGACTACGGTTTGCGCCTAGCCCTGAGCACGAATCCGTCGTTTTCATTTTGTTCCTCTACTTCCAGGTCGCTGTACTAGCACCTTCTGGAGCCCACCATGCTCAACAGCCCCAAGCTCACGGCACGCCAACAGCAGATTCTGGACCTGATCCAGACCGCCATCTCGCGCACCGGGGCTCCGCCCACGCGCGCCGAAATCGCCGCAGAACTGGGTTTCAAGTCGGCCAACGCCGCCGAAGAACACCTCCAGGCCCTGGCACGCAAGGGCGTCATCGAACTGGTCAGCGGCACCTCGCGCGGCATCCGCCTGCGCGGCGACGCGGTGCGCTCCATCAACGCCGCGCGCGGCACGCAGTACAACCTGCCCATTCCCGGCCTCTCGCAACTGGTGCTGCCCTTGGTCGGCCGCGTGGCCGCCGGTTCGCCCATTCTCGCGCAGGAGCATGTGGACCAATCGTATTGCGTCGAGGACAGCCTGTTCCAGCACAAGCCCGACTACCTGCTCAAGGTGCGCGGCATGTCCATGCGCGATGCCGGCATCATGGACGGCGACCTGCTCGCCGTGAAAGTCGCGCACGAGGCGCGCAACGGCCAGATCATCGTGGCCCGCCTGGGCGACGACGTCACCGTCAAGCGCCTGCGCCGCACGGCCCACGCCATCGAACTGCTGCCCGAGAACCCCGACTACCCGGTCATCGTGGTCGAGCCCGGCGAACCCTTCGCCATCGAAGGCCTTGCCGTGGGCCTGATCCGCAACACCATGCTCATGTAACACCCGCGCACCGCCCCAGGTGGCGGGCGTTCGGCGGGCCGAAAACAACCCGCCAGCCCTGCGGCGGTGCCCCTCCTTGCAATCCTGCCTGTGTTCAACCTCTGACTTCTGGAGTTTTCACATGGGAATTGCCCTTCTGGCCGCATCGACCCTGGCCCACCCCTTGACCGCACTGCACCGCTGGTGGAGCGGCCCGCGCGCCACGCCTGCTGTGGAACAGTTCGCTCCGCCCACCGCACAGCCTGCCCCAGACGCCGTGCATCGGCCCGCACCATGCAGGCCGGCCCGCGCCGCCTCCCCGGCGAGCGGCCCGATCCGCATGCTGCGCAGCCACCGCAGCGCCTGCGGCCGCATGGTGATTTCAGGCCGCATGGCCGATGTCTGCGCCGAACTGGAGCGCTTGGCCGCCAGCGAGCTGCGGCACTGAAAGGCATTTCCCGGCACGCCTGCAGTCCGCTGCCGTGCCATGCCCTCCCCGGAAATGGCCATCAACAGGCCCGCACGCCGCCCCCAGGCGCATGGCAGCTGAAACGGGGCTGCATTCCCGGCGGTCACAGGCGCCCCACACCCAGGCCAAGGCACAATACCGGTATGAACATTGTGATTCTTGACGACTATCAAGATGCAGTGCGCAAGCTCCACTGCGCTGCGCGACTGGACCCCTATTCCGCCAAGGTCTACACCAACACCGTCAAAGGCCTGGGTCAGTTGTCGGTGCGCCTGAAGGATGCCGATGTCATCGTGCTGGTGCGCGAGCGCACCCACATCACGCGCCAGCTCATCGAGAAACTGCCCCGGCTCAAGCTCATTGCCCAGACCGGCAAGGTAGGCAGCCACATCGATGTTCCCGCCTGCACGGAGCGCGGCATCGTCGTGGCCGAGGGCGTCAGTTCCCCGGTAGCCCCCGCGGAACTGGCCTGGGCCCTCACCATGGCCGCCATGCGGCGGCTGCCCCAGTACATCGCCAACCTCAAGCACGGCGCCTGGCAGCAGTCGGGGCTGAAAGCCGCCAGCATGCCGCCCAATTTCGGCGTCGGTAGCGTGCTGCGCGGCAAGACGCTGGGTATCTGGGGATACGGCCGCATCGGCCAGATCGTGGCCGGCTATGGCAAGGCCTTTGGCATGAATGTGCGCGTCTGGGGCCGTGAGGCCTCGCGTGCCCAGGCGCTGACCGACGGCTACCAGGCCGCCAACTCCTGCGAGGAGTTCTTTTCGCAATGCGACGTGATCTCGCTGCACCTGCGCCTGAACGAGGAAACGCGGGGCATCATCACGCTGGAAACGCTCTCGTGCATGAAGCCCACGGCCCTGCTGGTGAACACCTCGCGCGCCGAACTCATCGAGCCCGACGCCCTGATCGCCGCCCTGAACCGCGGGCGCCCGGGCATGGCAGCAGTCGACGTGTTCGAGAGCGAGCCCATCCTCCAGGGCCACGCGCTGCTGCGCCTGGAAAACTGCATCTGCACGCCGCACATCGGCTACGTAGAGCAGGACCACTACGAACTGTATTTCGGCGCCGCCTTCGACAACGTGGTCAACTTCCTCAAGGGCACGCCCACCAACATCGTGAACCCCGGCGCACTGCAGGTGAGGCGCTGAGCAACTCATGAACGGCGGCAAAGAAAAAGGCTTCCCAAAGGAAGCCTTTTTTGCGGGTGCCGGCCCCCAGAGAGCCGGTGCACCGCGATGCCGCGCCGATCAGTTCAGCGGGGACTTCTTGCCGTCCTTGTAGACGTACAGCGTGATGGCGGGGTTCTTCATTTCGCCATTGGATTCGAACGCGATGTTGGCGGTCACGCCCTTGAAGTTGGACTTGGCCAGTTCGTTCACGTACACCTTGGGGTCGGTCGAGTTGGCGCGCTTCATGGCGTCGACCAGCAGCATGGTGGCGTCGTAGGTGTAGGGGCTGTAGACCTGGAACTGGTTGGGGTACTTGGCGTCGTACTTGGCCTTCCATGCCGTGCCGCCAGGCATCTTGGCCAGCGAGGCGCCGCCTTCGGCGCAAACCACGTTGGCCAGGGTCTTGGCACCAGCGGCCAGCTTGGCGATTTCAGAGGTGCAGACGCCATCGCCACCGAAGTACTTCACGTTGGCCATGCCCAGCTGTTCCATCTGGCGCAGCATCGGGCCAGCCTGGGGATCCATGCCGCCGAAGAAGATGGCGTCAGGGTTCTTGGCCTTGATGGCGGTCAGGATGGCCATGAAGTCGGTGGCCTTGTCGGTGGTGAACTGCTCGTCCACGACCTTCATGCCCTTCTCGGCGGCGACCTTCTTGAACACGTTAGCCACGCCTTGGCCGTAAGCGGTACGGTCGTCGATGATGGCAACCGTCTTGAGCTTCAGCGTATCCGATGCATAGGCAGCCAGGCCAGCGCCCAGGGCGTTGTCGTTGGCGATGATGCGGAAGGTGGTCTTGTAGCCGGGCTTGGTCAGGTTGGGGTTGGTGGCAGCACCCGTGACCATGGGCGTAGCGCAGTCGTTGTAGACCTTGGATGCGGGGATGGTGGTGCCCGAGTTCAGGTGACCGACCACGCCGACAACCTTGGAGTCACACAGCTTTTGCGCGGCTGCCGTGCCCTGCTTGGGATCGGCTGCATCGTCTTCGGCCTGCAGTTCGAACTTGATCTTCTTGCCGCCAATCGTGACGCCCTGTGCATTGAGGTCTTCAATGGCCATGCGTGCGCCGTTTTCGTTGTCCTTGCCGTAGTGGGCTTGGGCGCCGGAAACCGGAGCCACGTGACCGATCTTGACCACTTCTTGTGCAGAGGCCATACCAGCAACAGCCGCGATAGCAGCAACTACGGTCAGTTTCAACTTCAATTGCATAGGAATCTCCAGTAAAGATAAATGCTGAGATTGTTCTTATTTCTCAACGCCAGCAAACATACCTCAATTTGCGCGCCGCGACATTAGGGAACACGATGAAAAACCGAAGAAACCACAGGGCAAAACCCTGTCAACGCAACGCCCCGCTTGCCAGTTCATCGGCCACGGCTTCATAGACGCAATGCCGCACCACGGACTCGACTTCCTCGCGCAGGCGCGGCAGCACGGAACGGGTCTGCTCCTGCACCACGGTGGCGATGGCCTCGCGCAAACGCTGTTCGAGCATCACGTCCACACGCTGCATGACGCGGTGCACCATGTGCTCCTCGAAGCCTTCGGGCAGCGCAGTCCCGTGCGCGGGCGCTGAAGCCGCCGCAGAGCCGGCGCCACCACCCGCTGGGCCCGGAGAAGGCACGATTCCGGGCGGCGGAGGGACCGGCTTCTCGGCCACTGCGGGAACAGGAGCAGGTGCCGCAGCACGGGACAAGGCGACGGCAGCGGGCGGGCTGCCGGGCACCACCGAAGGCGCGGCCACCACCCCCTCGGGCACTGGCACATGGCCATCGCGCACCACCTCGGTGAGCGTCGGAACGAATCGGGGCGGTGTTCGGGGTGGCGTGGTGGACATCACGGAGCCTTCTGCACCAGGTCGTGGCGGACCATCGCGTAGCCCTGCTGCGCGTAATGGCGCCAGCGAGCACGCGCCTGTTGGCGATCGGATTCATCGCTGGCACTGACCACCTCGACCAGCCGGCCATAGCTGCCAAACCCCTGGGGCACTTCGTCCCCCAGATTGAGCAGAACATCGTGGTGGGGAGACTGGTCCGGATCGGTGGTCAGCACGATGGGGGAGGCCTCCAGCACTTGCGGATCGCCGTCGGCCCGGCAATGGGCCACGAAATCGTGCGCCGCCATGTTCCAGAGCATGGTGTCGATCCGGTCCAGCACTTCGGCCGGCCCCGTGATCGCCAGCCGTAGATCCCCCTGGAGCAGCTTGCGCGCATAGCGGCAGGCGTGCACCAGCTTGTCCGGAGCGTTGAAATGGAAAGAGATCTCCGTCATGCGCACCTCAGACGCCGCGCCCGGATGCCTTTCGGGTGCGCGCCCGCGGCGCAGGTGCAGGTGCCGCCGCCGCACCCAGCAGGTAATGCACCAGCAGACCCACCGGGCGGCCCGTGGCGCCCTTGGCGGCGCCGCTCTTCCAGGCCGTGCCGGCAATGTCAAGGTGCGCCCAGGGGAACTCCCCCACGAAGCGCTGCAGGAACTTGGCCGCCGTCACGGCACCGGCCTGGCGGCCGGCCACGTTGCCCACATCGGCGAAACTGGATTTCAGGCCCTCGGCATAGTCCTCGTCCAGCGGCATGCGCCAGCACAGGTCATCGCCGGCCTCGCCCGCCTTGAGCAAGGCGTCGGCCAGGGCATCGTCGGCGGCGAACAGGCCGCTGCGCACCCCGCCCAGCGCGATGACGCAGGCCCCGGTGAGCGTGGCAATGTCCACCACCGCCGAGGGCTTGAAGCGCGCGGCGTAGGTCAGCGCATCGCACAGGATCAACCGCCCCTCGGCATCGGTGTTCAGTATCTCGATGGTCTGGCCGCTCATGCTGGTGACCACGTCACCGGGTTTGATGGCGCGGCCATCGGGCATGTTCTCGCAGGCGGGAATCAGGCCCACCACATTGATCGCCGGCTGCAGCTCGGCCAACGCACGGAACACCCCCAGCACGCTGGCGGCGCCGCACATGTCGAACTTCATCTCGTCCATCTCGGGGGCCGGCTTGATGGAAATGCCGCCGGTGTCGAAGGTAATGCCCTTGCCCACCAGCACCACGGGCGCCTGCGCCTTGGCGGCGCCGTTGTAGCGCAGCTCGATCAGGCGCAGCGGCTCCTCGGAGCCCTTGGCCACGGCGAGGAAGGCCCCCATGCCCAGGCGCGCAACCTCGGCCGGACCCATCACCTTGCACTGGATGCCCGGGTGCTTGGCCAGCGCCTTGGCGGCGTCTGCCAGCAGCGTGGGCGTGGCATGGTTGGCGGGGCGGTTGCCCCATTCGCGCGCGTATTCGACGCCAGCCACCACGGCAACGCTGTGTGCGAACGCATCGGCCACGCCACCCGCGTCGGCCACACCCACCACCACGCGGCCGAGCGTGCGCGCCTCGGCCTTGGGCTTGGTCGTGGTGTAGACATAGCTCGCATGCGCCACGTTCTGCACCACGGCCGCAACGGCCTCGGGTTGGGCCGCACCCGCCAGGCACACCACGGCGCGCTTGACCGCACCGGCCTTGAACGCCGACCCCACGGCCGCCAGGGCCTGGCGGACGGCACGGGCATCACCCTGGCCCGCACCGGCCAGCACCACGCGGCGGGCGGCTACGCCGGGCACCTGGTAGAGCTGCAGATGCTTGCCCGGCTTGGTTTCCAGATCCTTGTGCTTGAGCGCCAGCGCCACCAGGGTGGAGAGGGCATCGGCCCCGGGCTGGAAGCCCTCGGGCACCAGCAGGACCAGCAGGTCGCATTTCTCGGATGCTGCGCCGGGAAGGTCCAGCGTCTTGAGATCAAAGTTCATAATCGCCCTTTTCTGACGAACCAATGTTATTCGATTCATCCATCCGCAAGGAGCTGGCGCGCAGCTTCGGCGCGACCCTGGTGGTGCTGGTCACCGTCGTCATGACCATGATGCTGATCCGCACGCTCGGCCAGGCCTCGCGCGGCAGTGTGAGCCCGTCCGATGTGATGCTGGTGATGGGCTTCACCGTGCTTGGCCAGTTGCCCACCATCCTGAGCCTGAGCCTGTTTGTGGCCATCGTTGGCACCCTCTCACGCATGTACCGCGACAGCGAGATGGTCATCTGGTTCGCCAGCGGCCGGGGGCTGGCCAGCCTGCTGCCGCCCCTGCTGCGCTTTGCCTGGCCCGTGATGCTGGTGGTGGCGGTGTTGTCGCTGGGGGTATGGCCCTGGGCCAACCGGCAGATCCATGAGCTGCGGGCGCAGTACGAGCAGCGCAGCGACATCGACCGCATCGCCCCGGGCGAATTCCAGGAGTCCGCCAACGGCAACCGCGTGTTCTTCATCGACAAGGACAGCCCGGACCCCCAGGCCGCGAACAATGTGTTCATCCTCAACACCGAGCGCAACGGCGAGGCCGTGACCTCGGCGCGCAGCGCCCGCCTGGAAGTGCAGGGCGGCGAGCGCATGCTGGTGCTGACCCAGGGCCAGCGCATGGAAACCGCCACGGACAAGCCCGGCGTCAAGGTCAGTGAATTCGCCGAGTACACCACCCGCATCGGCGCCGCGCCGCCGAGTGCGCCCAATGAATTTTCGGCCAAGACGCGCAGCACCCTGCAATTGCTGGAAGACCCGCAGCCCGTGCACCTGGCCGAGATCGGCTGGCGCCTGGGCCTCGCGCTCGCGGCGTTCAACCTTGTGGTGCTGGCGCTGGCGCTCTCCAGCGTCAACCCGCGCGCCAGCCGCAGCGGCGGGCTGATGTTCGCGCTGTTCACCTTCATCGTCTACTACAACCTGATGACCCTGGGCCAGAGCTGGGTGGGCGGCGGCAAGCTCTCGCTGCCTGGCTACATCGCCCTGCTGCACGGCGGCACGCTGGCGTTCGCCATGCTGGTGCTGGCGGCACGCCACCACCACTGGACGCCCCGGCGTCTCTGGCGCCTCGGGAGTGCCGCATGAAGACCATCCGCAAACTGGTGCACCGCGAAATCATCGCGGCGGTGGCCTTCGTCACGCTCGGCTTCCTGGCGCTGCTGCTGTTTTTCGACCTGGTCGATGAACTGCGCTGGGTCGGGCCCAGCCCCACCGGCGGGTACGAAATCTCGCACGCCCTGCTGTACGTGGCCCTGGGCATCCCGAGCCACCTCTACGAACTGCTGCCGATCACGGTGCTCATCGGCACCATCTTCGTCATGGCCCGGCTGGCGCAAAGCTCGGAGTTCACCATCATGCGCACCAGCGGCCTGGGGCCAGGGCGCGCGCTGCGCACGCTGCTGGCGCTGGGCGCCATGTTCGTGCTGCTCACCTTCGCCATCGGCGACTACGTCGCGCCGCTCAGCGACCGGGTCGCGCAGCTCGTCAAGGCCCGCCACCTGGGGCGCCTGACCACGGGCGCCACCGGCGCCTGGCTGAAAGAGCGCCAGGCCGACCAATCGTTCGCGGTGAACGCGCGCGCCATCGCGCCCGACGGCGGCATGCTGGGCGTGCGCATCTTCGAATTCGACAGCGAAGGCCGGCTGGCGGCGCAGATCCACGCCGAAACCGCGCGCTTCGAGCCCGACGGCGCCTGGACGCTGCAGCAGGTGCTGCGCAGCCGCTTCCTGAACCCGGAGAGCGCCGATGCGCGCATCGAGCACCTCAAGACGGACACCCTGCGCTGGCCCACGCAAATCAGCGCCGACATGGTCGCCGCCGCCGTGCTCAAGCCCGACCGCATGGCCACGCTCGACCTGTTCCAGTACATCCGCCACCTCAAAGCCAACGGCCAGTCCGCCCAGCGCTATGAAATCGAGTTCTGGCGCAAGGTGTTCTACCCGCTCTCCTGCCTGGTGATGGTGGTGCTGGCCCTGCCCTTTGCCTACCTGCACTTCCGCTCGGGCTCAATCGCCGGCTACGTGTTCGGCGGCGTCATGGCCGGCATCAGCTTCTTCCTGCTCAACAACCTGTTCGGCTTCGCGGGCAACCTGCAAAACTGGTCGCCCTGGCTCACGGCCGCAGCGCCGGGCATCATCTATTCGCTGCTGTCGCTGGCCGCCTTTGGCTGGCTGGTGCTGCGGCGCTGACCCCCATGACCCAGCCTCTCTTCGGCATCGTCCTGTTCGCCCACGGCTCGCGCGACCCGCTCTGGCGCGCGCCCATCGAAGCCGTGCAAAGCCATATCCGCGCACACCACCCCGGCGTGGCCGTGCGCTGCGCCTACCTGGAACTCACCACGCCCGACCTGCCCCAGGCCGTGCAGGAGCTCGTGGACGAGGGCGCCAGCACGGTCACCATCGTTCCCATGTTCCTCGGCACCGGCAAGCATGCCCGCGCTGACCTGCCCGTGCTGGTGGACGGCCTGCGTGCACAGCACCCTGCCGTGCAGTTTGTCGTGCAGGGCGCCATCGGCGAAGACCCGCGCATGACGGCCCTGATGGCATCCATTGCCTGCTCCCCTCCCGCCCCTTAGATAACTGCAGCATAATGATGCGACTTCTTAGCCGCATTCAAGTATGAACCTGCACCAATTCCGCTTTGTCCAGGAAGCCGCGCGCCGCAACCTCAACCTGACCGAAGCGGCCAAGGCACTGCACACCTCGCAGCCCGGCGTGTCCAAGGCCATCATCGAACTCGAAGGCGAACTGGGCGTGGAAATCTTCGCGCGCCACGGCAAGCGGCTCAAGCGCATCACCGAGCCGGGGCAGCATGTGCTGAAAAGCATCGAGCTCATCATGCGCGAAGTCGGCAATTTAAAGCGCATCGGCGAACAGTTCAGCGCGCAGGACAACGGCACGCTCTCCATCGCCACCACGCACACCCAGGCGCGCTACGTGCTGCCCGTGCCCGTGGCCAGGCTGCGCGAGGCCTACCCCAAGGTCAACATCAGCCTGCACCAGGCCACGCCGCACGAGGTGGCGCGCATGGTGATCGACGAGGTGGCCGAGATCGGCATGGCCACCGAATCGCTGGCCGACTACCCCGAACTCGTCACCCTGCCCTGCTACGAATGGCAGCACGTGCTGGTGCTGCCACCTGGCCACCCGCTGGCGCAGAAGGACCGCGTGGGCCTGGACGATATCGCCCACGAGCCGCTCATCACCTACCACCCCTCGTTCACCGGGCGCGGCAAGATCGACGCCGCCTTCGCCGCCCGTCGGCTGCAGCCGCGCATCGCGCTCGAAGCCATCGACTCCGACGTCATCAAGACCTATGTGCGCCTCGGCCTGGGCATCGGCATCGTGGCCGAGATGGCCATGCGCGACGACCCGCTGGGCGACCTCGTGGTGCGCCCCGTGGGCCACCTGTTCGGCCAGAGCGTGGCCCGCGTGGCCTTCAAGCGCGGCGCCTACCTGCGCAATTTCGTCTACAAGTTCGCCGAACTGCTGAGCGACCGCCTGAGCCGTGAACTCGTGGCCCGCGCCATGAGCGGCCAGGTGAACGACTACGAGCTCTGATCTCCACACACGCCATGACCGAACGTACCCCCGCCATCGTCAGCCGCCTGCCCCAGGTGGGCACCACCATTTTCAGCGTCATGTCGGCGCTGGCCGCCGAACACGGCGCCGTGAACCTGGGCCAGGGCTTCCCCGACTTCGACTGCGACCCGACCCTCATCGAGGCCGTGCACCAGGCCATGCGCGCCGGCCACAACCAGTACCCACCCATGCCCGGCATCCCTGCCTTGCGCCAGGCGGTTGCTACAAAAATAGAAGCTATCACCGCGCGCCGGTATTGCCCTGACCGTGAAATCACCATCACGGCGGGCGCCACCCAGGCCATTCTCACGGCCATCCTGGCCATCGTGCACCCGGGCGACGAGGTCATCGTGCTCGACCCCTGCTACGACAGCTATGTGCCCAACATCGAACTGGCCAGTGGCAAGGCCGTGCGCGTGCCGCTCACGCCGGGAAGCTTCCGCCCGGACTTCGGCAAGATCGCGGCCGCGCTCACGCCGCGCACCCGCGCCCTCCTCATCAACAGCCCGCACAACCCCAGCGCCACCGTCTGGAGCGCCGAGGACATGCAGGCCCTGCAGGAGTTGCTGGCGCCCACCGACGTGCTGCTCATCAGCGACGAGGTGTACGAGCACATGGTGTTCGACGGCGCCGTGCACCAGAGCGCCGCGCGCTTTCCCGGCCTGGCGGCGCGCGCCTTCATCGTGTCGAGCTTCGGCAAGACCTTCCACGTCACCGGCTGGAAGGTCGGCACCGTGGCCGCGCCCGCGCCACTCATGGCCGAGTTCCGCAAGGTGCACCAGTTCAACGTGTTCACGGTGAACACGCCCATGCAGCATGGCATTGCCGCCTACCTGCAAGACCCCACGCCCTGGCAGCAGCTCCCCGCCTTTTACCAGGCCAAGCGCGACCTGTTCCGCCAGGGGCTGGAGGGCTCGCGCCTGCGGCTGCTGCCGAGTACCGGCAGCTATTTCCAGTGCGTGGACATCTCGGCCGTGAGCGACCTGAGCGAAGCCGACTTCTGCCAGTGGCTCACGCGCGAGATCGGCGTGGCAGCCATTCCACTGTCGGCCTTCTACGGTGACGGCTTCGACCAGCGCGTGGTGCGCTTCTGCTTCGCCAAGAAGGACGAGACGCTGCGCGCGGCCATTGCGCGGCTGCGCAGGCTCTGATCGCTGCCACTAGGCCGTTTAACGCTCATCGATTGAATAAATTGCGCCGTTTGCTATTATTTTCATAGCTTCCTGCGCTTTTTGGCCAAGGGCGGATTCAAGTCCAAGTGCAACAAATACTCAATGCACTGAATCAGGCTGATGCTTTAGCCGCTCCAAGTGCTGGGCATAGATCTCAAGAGGAGTGCAGTAGCCCAGGGTCATCCTGGGCCGCCC
>Ga0208516_100093_pt1 | contig 58669 bp, 56 predicted proteins | sample LakWasM117_HOW13_2_FD_183931 | JGI IMG/M metagenome (GOLD analysis project Ga0208516, IMG submission 183931) | Freshwater sediment methanotrophic microbial communities from Lake Washington under simulated oxygen tension - Sediment Metagenome... | ecosystem: Environmental > Aquatic > Freshwater >...
TGGGCGCCCTGGTGCTGATGCTGGCGCTGTTTGGCCTGCGGCCCACTTTGGCGCAGGACATGGCGCTGCCCATGTTCTGGGGCAAGCTGCTGTTCGCCGCGTTGCTGGCTGCCGGCTGCCTGGCCGTGCTGCGCCGCCTGGCGCGGCCCGGCATGGGCCTGGGGCACAGCCTGGTGCTGCTGGTCCTGCCGCCGTTGGTGCTGTGGGGCCTGGCCGCCGTGGCGCTGGGCCAGGCCGGGCCCGCCGAGCGCCTGCCCCTGGTGCTGGGCAGCACCTGGCGCACCTGCCCCTTCAACATTGCGGCGCTGTCCGTGCCGGCGTTCGTGGCCTGCTTCTGGGCGCTGCGCGGCGCGGCGCCCACGCGCCTGGCCTGGGCGGGCGCCGGGGCCGGGCTGCTGGCGGGCGCGCTGGGCGCGCTGGCCTATGCGCTGCACTGCCCGGAGATGGCCGCGCCCTTCCTGGCCGTGTGGTACCTGGCGGGCATGGCCTTGCCCACGCTGCTGGGTGCCTGGCTCGGGCCGCGCGTGCTGCGCTGGTAGTCAGGTGGCTGGCTGGGCCAGCCACCCGGCCACGGCCTCCACGCGCGCGGCGTGGATCCATTCACCCACTTTTTGGCCTGTAACGCCCTTGGATGCTGCGTGAGCAGCTATCACACTGGTAGCAACCGATTGCACTGCGGCCAGCGTGGCGTTGAGGTGCGCGCGCTGCGGGTAGGCCGCTTCCTCGAAGTGCAGGCGGCCGCGCATGTCGCACTCGCAGGCGAGCAGGATCTCGTCGAGCCGCGCCGGCTTGCGGATGGCATCGCAGCGCTCCAGCAGCCGCACCGTGGCGGCCGCGCCCAGGTCGCCGCTGCGGTGGATGTTGCCGTGCTCGCGCGCCACCACGTCGGCCAGCTCGCGGCAGTCCGTGGGCACGCGCAGGCGCTCGCACAGGCCCTTGAGCAACTGGGCGCTGCGCTGCTCGTGGCCGATGTGGCGTGGCAGCACGTCGGCAGGTGTGGTGCCCTTGCCCAGGTCGTGCGTCAGGCAGGCAAAGCGCACGGCCAGCGGCGCCCGCAGGCGCGCGGCCATGTTCAGCACCATCATCAGGTGCACGCCGGTGTCCACCTCGGGGTGGTAGTCGGCGCGCTGGGGCACGCCCCAGAGGCGGTCCACCTCGGGCAGCACCACCTTCAGCGCGCCGCAGGCACGCAGCACCTCCAGCATGCGCGAGGGCTTGTCCTCCATCAGGCCGCGCGCCAGCTCCTGCCACACGCGCTCGGCCACCAGGTGGTCGGCCTCGCCGTGCACCACCATGGAGCGCATCAACGCCATCGTTTCGGGGGCGACCGAAAAATCGGTGAAGCGCGCCGCGAAGCGCGCCACGCGCAGGATGCGCACCGGATCGTCGTGGAAGGCGTCGGTGACGTGGCGCAGCACCTTTTTTTCCAGGTCGCGCGCGCCGCCATAGGGATCGAAAATGGCCTCTGCGCCCGTACTATCTGCGCTACTAGCTATCGAATTGATAGTGAGATCGCGGCGCGAGAGGTCTTCCTCCAGCGTCACGTCGGGCGAGGTCTGCACCACGAAGCCCCGGTAGCCGCGCCCGCTCTTGCGCTCGGTGCGCGCCAGCGCGTATTCCTCGCGCGTCTGCGGGTGCAGGAAGACGGGAAAATCGCGCCCCACGGGCAGGTAGCCCCGGTCGATCATCTGCTGGGGCGTGGCGCCCACCACCACCCAGTCGTGGTCGTTCACGGGGCGGCCCAGCAGCCGGTCGCGCACGGCGCCCCCCACCATGTAGATTTGCATGCGGGCAGTATATTCACGGCCCTGCCCGTATCCGGAGCCCGACCATGCCTTCCCCCATCACCATCGTCCAGCCCAACCCCGACGGCAGCCTGCCTATCCCGGCCCCGGCGGCCCCCAGCGCCACCGAGGCGGCCGCCGCGCACTTGCAGGAGCGCGCCGAGGCGCTGCAGGACCAGATCGCGGCCTTGCAGGAAGTGCTGGCCAAGCCCCTGAACGAGATCCTCGCCGACCGCGAGAAGGCCCTGGAGGTCGCTAGCGCGTGGGATTCCTTCGGCGCCATGTGGGTGCTCTCGCAGCGCGCCATGCGCCGCGTGGCCATGGACCTGGCCGCGCAGCAGGGCGTGAGCGAGGCCGAGGTGGTGGCGCGCGCCATGCAGCACGCCAACGCGGTGCTCAACACCGAGGACGAGACCCTGGGCGGCAGCATCGCACCGGCGCAGATGGCGCACATCGCGCGGCACAAGGCGTTTTTGCGCAAGCAGTTCCGGCAGGGGTGAGGCCGGGCCTCAGCGCTTGAACCCGGCTTCCCGCTGGTTGCGCACCGCCAGCACGAACACGGTGTCGATGGCCGCCACATAGTGGTACAGCGCCACATAGCCCCGTGATGCGCGACCGATCACCAATTCTCGCTTGCCGCCCTGTACGGGCCGCCCGATCTGGGGGCTGTGGGCGAGGATTTGCAGGGCTTCCAGAATGGCGCCGATGCGCTCGGGCGCGGATTCGGGGTCGTATTGCGCGATGTGGTCGAAGAAACGGTCGAAGTCGTCCAGGACTTCCGGGGCCAGCTCGATGCGGGTCATGCGGAGGTGGGCGCTGGCGCCTACTTGCCCAGCGTGCGGGCAGCGGGCTTGCGTGGGCGCTCGCCCTGGGCGCGGGAGGCCAGGTAGGCCTTGGCGTCGTCCCAGGCCACGGTCTGGCCCGTGACTCGGATGCGGGCCCAGCGCTCGTCGGCCACGGCGTGAAAGGCGTTGTCCAGTTCCACCTGCTCTACCGTCTGGGCCAGGGCGTCCAGGATGAAGGCATGGGCCGTCTTGCCCGCCTGCGCTGCGGCAGCGTTGATGCGGGTTTTCAGCGCGTCTTCCAGGCGGATGGTGGTGGTGGACATGGCAACTCCTGTGGCGAATCAATGTAGCACATGAGTGCTATATGTGCCATGTCGGGAGCGCAATGGGCGCTTCAACGCCCCAGCCGGTACGGCTCCTCGAACTCGCGGAAATCCGCTTCGGTCAGCGCGCCGTCGATCCAGGCCTTGACGCCCGGCAGTGCGCGCACGCGCTGCACGTAGGCCTGGATGTGTGCGGGCACCGGCAGGCCGTAGCTGTGCAGGCGCATGCACACGGGGGCGTAGAAGGCGTCGGCGATGGTGAATTCGCCGAACAGCATGGGGCCGCCATGCTGCTCCAGCAGGCCGCTCCACATTTCGACGAGGCGCTGCACGTCGGCGCGCACGCTGGCCTTGTCACGCCAGAGCAGGGCACCGGTGTCGTGCAGGTGGGCCTCGATGTTCATGGGGCAGGCGCCGCGCAGCGCGGTGAAGCCGCTGTGCATCTCGGCGCAGACACTGCGGGCGCGGGCGCGGGCCGCCTTGTCCTGGGGCCAGAGATGCTTTTCTGGGTAGGTTTCGGCCAGGTACTCGGCGATGGCCAGCGTGTCCCACACGACCAGGCCCGCGTCCACCAGCACCGGCACCTTGCCCGTGGGCGAGACGCCCGCCAAGGTGGCCTTGAAGCGCGAATCGGGGTCGAAGCTGTCGAAGCGTGCCAGCACTTCCTCGAAGGGGATGCCGGCCTGGCGCAGCAGCACCCAGGGGCGCATGGACCAGGAGGAGTAATTCTTGTTGCCGATGTAAAGCTGGGGCATGGTTCACCTGCTGAAAAAAATGGGCCGCAAAAGAGCGGCCCATTGTGCGGCAAGGTGGCGAGGGAGCGACGCGCGGCAATCGCTTGCCGCTGTCCCAGCCAGGGTTTTCAGCCTACCAGTGGCGTGGCGCGCTCGATGATGGCGGCCACATCGACGCCGCGCGGCAGCGCGCCGTAATGGAAGCTGCCCTCGGGCGCCAGGCGCGAGGCGCAGAATGCGTCGGCCACGAAGGCGGGCGCGCCGCGTACCAGCAGCGAGGCCTGCAGCGCCAGCGCCATGCGCTCGACCACGTGGCGCGCGCGGTACTGCAGGTCGGTGGTGTCGGCGAACTCCTTGCCCAGGTCGCGCACATGCTGGTCGAGCAGGCGGTTCTGGCCCTGCGTATGGCGCAGTTCGGCGAAGAAGGCATCCACCACCTCGGGCGTCTTGGCCATGGCGCGCAGCACGTCCAGGCACTGGATGTTGCCGCTGCCCTCCCAGATGGCGTTGACCGGCGCCTCGCGGTACAGGCGCGGGAACATGCTGTCCTCCATCACGCCGCTGCCGCCGATGCACTCCATGGCCTCGTAGGCATGGCCGGGCGTGCGCTTGCAGATCCAGTATTTGCCCACGGCGGTCACCAGGCGCACCAGCAGGTCCTCGTGGTGGTTGTTGCGCTGGTCCAGAGCGCGCGCCATGCGCATCGAGAGGGTCATGGCGGCCTCGCTCTCCAGGGCCAGGTCGGCCAGCACGTTCTGCATCAGCGGCTGCTGGTTGAGGCGCGCGCCAAAGGCGCTGCGGTGCGCGCAGTGGTGCAGCGCCTGCGACAGCGCCATGCGCATGCCGGCGCTGGAGCCGACCATGCAGTCGAAGCGTGTCATGGCCACCATTTCGAGGATGTTGCGCACGCCGCGCCCTTCCTCGCCCACCATCCAGGCCAGCGCGCCGCGCAGCTCGGTCTCGCTGGAGGCGTTGGAGGCGTTGCCCATCTTCTTCTTCAGGCGCAGCACCTGCAGCGGGTTCTTGCTGCCGTCGGGGCGCCAGCGTGGCAGCAGGAAGCACGACAGGCCCTTGTCGGTGTGCGCCAGCACCAGGAAAGCATCGCACATGGGTGCCGACACGAAGTATTTGTGGCCCACCAGCTCATAGGCCTGGCCGGGGCCGCCCTGGCCCACGGGGTAGGCGCGCGTAGTGTTGGCCTGCACGTCGGAGCCGCCCTGCTTCTCGGTCATGGCCATGCCAATGGTCACGCCCTGCTTCTGCTCCATGGGCACGTTGCGCGGGTCGTACACGCGCGCCGTGATCTTGGGCTCCCACAGCGCCGCCAGGTCGGGCTGCAGGCGCAGCGTGGGCACGGCGGCGAAGGTCATGGTGATGGGGCAGCCGTGGCCGGCCTCCACCTGGGTGTGCAGGTAGTTGCCGGCGGCGCGCGCCACATGGGCGCCGGCCTGGGGGGCCGTCCAGGGCGAGGAATGCAGGCCGTGTTCGATGGCCGTGCCCATGCAGCGGTGGTAGGCGGGGTGGAACAACACCCGGTCGGTGCGGTTGCCGAAGCGGTCGTGCGTCTCCAGCTCGGGCAGGTGCTTGTTGGCAAGCGTGCCCTGTTCCAGGTATTCGGCCGAGCCGGTCAGCTCGCCAAAGCGCTGCAGGTCGGCATCGGCCCAGGCCGCGCCTTCGCGCTGCACGGCCTCGCGCAGCGCGGTGTCCTGCGCATACATGTTGTAGCCGGCGAGTTCGCAGGAGACGTTCTCGACCTGGTGGGTGTCGGCCAGGTAGCGGGTGTGCAGGGCGGTGTCGTTGAGGGCGTTCATGGCGGGTTCTCCAGGGGCAGAAAGAGGTTCAGGCGACCCGCAGGCGCGCCTTGCGCGTGGCGGCGTCCGGGGCGGGCAGGGTGTCGTAGAAGCGGGTCCAGATGGCGCGGCCCGCCGCGTCGAAGGCGTGCACGCTGTCGATGAAGGCCGCGCGCAGGGCGCCGTCCACCATGGGCTCGGGCAGCAGCGGGTCGTATACGAGCTGGCGGATGGCGGCGCCGCCGAGGAAGAACGATTCGCGCGCCGCCTGGGCGATGGGCAGGCGCGCCGCGCCTTCCAGCCAGCGCGCCAGCCGCTCCTGCGTGGTGCGGTAGCCCTGGTTGAGGGCCACGCCGTCCCACAGTGCGTCCACGGCCGCCTCGGTGCCGGCGTCGAGCGAACTGCAGCCGCAGACCAGGGCCTCGCGCTCCAGGCCGAGCGCATGCAGGCGCTCCCGGATGGCGGCGATGTCCGCTTCGATGTTGTCGGGCCGCAGCCAGAAGCCGCGCTGCAGCTCGGCAAAGCCCAGCAGGTGCAGGGCGCGCTCGCGCTGCTGCGTGGCGGCGCGGTCGCTGCGCGCCAGGGCGCCGCAGTGCACGGCGACGTACTGCCCGTTCCAGGGGCGCAGGCGCTGCGCGGCGTGGCGCCAGTTGGCCACATCCTGCGCCAGGCTCTGCGCCGCTGGCCCGAGGCGCCAGGCGCCGCGCTCGGTGGCCTGCGCCATGTCCTGCGCGGCCAGCCGCGCCAGCGTCACGCGCACATGGTTCTCGCTGAGGCCGAACGCCGCGCCTGCGGCCACGGCGTGGCTCACGGGCAGCGGGTCGCCGCCGCTGGCGAGCAGCAACTCCAGCAGCAGGTGCTTGGGCTGGACCTTGGTGTCAAAAGCATCGGTGGTGGGCATGGCAGCAAATATTACACAAAAAATCATCTAATAAAAATATGTGTAATAAAACAGTGCGGATTCAAGCTATCACCTCTTCGGTGCAGTGCGGTGGGCACAAACACGGATGTGTCATCTGTCCACCGTCCAGCGGTCCGTCACGTTCCAAAAACCATGGTGGCCAGCGGGTTGACGGTCCTGCCGGTGGCCAATTTCAGTGCATGCGCGTAAACCATGAGCGATGAACACATCGCCAAGCGAGGAGTACACGCCGTGGTACCGCTGCGCAAGAACGCCAGTGACTGGAAGTGGGCTCGTCCTGGGTTTGCCCGCTGAAACGCGGTGGTGAGGTTCTACCAACGCTTTGGGTGGCACATCTGGGCGTCTCGGTGGCGGCCGTGGTGTCAGTCTGTTTGGGGTTGGGGCATGCAGGGCTGCATTCGATGGATGCAACAAAACCCTCGGAGCGGGGAAGCCCCTTCGCTGTGCGAGGCCGGCGATGGCCGTACCAGGAGGATGAAGCTATGACGAAATACCGCATGGAACTGCCACAACTCGGCGGCAGGCTTTTCCTGACTGACGGCGGTCTCGAAACCACCCTCATTTTCCATGAGGGGATAGACCTTCCTCATTTCGCCGCATTCGATCTCCTGAAGACGGAGGAGGGGGCGTCGCACCTGCGCAAGTACTTCACCGCGTATGCGGAGATGGCCAGGCGGTTCGGGGTGGGGCTGATCCTCGATAGCCCCACGTGGCGCGCCAGCAGTGACTGGGGCGACCTGTTCGACTACACAGCCGATGCGCTTGCGGCGGCGAATCGCGGCGCGATTGAGTTGCTTGAACGGATCAGGGGGGAATACGACACGGCCGGCACGCCAGTGGTCGTGAGCGGCTGTATCGGCCCCAGGGGGGACGGATACGTCCCCGACCTGTCCATGTCAGCGGACGAAGCGGAGAACTACCATCAAGAACAGATCAATACGTTCGCGGGCACAACGGCGGATATGGTCTGCGCCCTCACCCTGAACCGCCCCGAGGAAGCCATTGGCATCGCACGGGCCGCTCGCCGCGCCCGACTACCTGTCGCGATCTCCTTCACGGTCGAGACCGACGGCAAACTCCCTGCCGGGCAGTCGCTGGGAGACGCCATCGAGCAGGTTGACGACGCCACCTCGGCATACCCGGTCTATTACATGATCAACTGCGCCCATCCAAGCCACTTTGCCCAGGAGGTGCGTGGTGGTGAACGATGGGCCCCACGGATTCGCGGGATTCGTGCGAACGCGTCCAAGATGAGCCACGCCGAACTCAATGAGGCGTCCGAACTCGATGCGGGAGACCCCATGGAACTTGGCCAGCAGTACATGCAGCTGAGAACCCAATTGCGCAGTCTCAGCGTCTTGGGGGGGTGTTGCGGAACGGATACACGCCACATCGAGCAGATTGCCCTCGCTTGCCTGCCGCGTTTCGGCAATGCGGCCTGACGACCGGTTGCGGCGGGCGGGCCGTCCTGCGGAACCGGAACGTCGTAGGCCGTGTCAGCGCCTGCCCGGCCTACACCGGCCACACCACCCCGTTGTCATTCAGGATGGCCTCCAGCGGCATGTCGTGCGCCTCGGGCTCGAAGTCGTCGAGGTAGCCCTGGGTGTAGCCCAGGCCCACGGTGAAGGGGCGCGGCTGCAGTGTGGCCAGGGTGCGGTCGTAGAAGCCGCCGCCGTAGCCCAGGCGGTAGCCGCCGGGGCCGTAGCCCACGCAGGGCACGAAGAGCAGCGTGGGCACGATGACCTCGGTGTCCTTGGGCTTGGGGATGCCGTAGGCGTCCTCCTCCATGGGGCAGCCGGGGTACCAGGCGTGGAAGGTGAGGGTCTTGTGCTGCTTGTTCACCACGGGCAGGCCGATGCGGCGCAGCTGCGGTTCGTCGAGCAGTTCGCCGTCTTCCTTCCAGCGGTGCAGCGCGGGCAAGGGGTCGAACTCGCCCTTGATGGGCCAGTAGGCGCCGATGATGGTGTCCGGCCGGTTGATGAGCCAGATGCGCATGATCTGCTGCAGCAGGTCGGCGCGTTGTAGGCGATCGGGCAGGTTCAGGCGTTGTTCCACCAGAGTGCGCCGCAGGGCTGCTTTGTCCATCACATAATTCCCCTCATGCATTTACCGAAGATTCTGACACCGCTGGTGGCCTGTGTGCTGCTGGCCACCGCCGCCGCACCGGCCAGCGCCCAGACCAAGGGCGACCAGGTGCTGCTGGACATGCAGCAGGCCTTCCGCAAAGGCGAGCGCAAGAAGCTCGAACAGCTCCTGCCCTCGGCGCGCGGCCATGCGCTGGAACCCTGGGCGGCGTATTGGGAGCTGAAGGCGCGCCTGGGCGAGGCTTCGACGCAGGAGGTGCAGTCCTTCCTGCAGCGCTACGCCGGCACCTACCAGGAAGACCGCCTGCGCAACGACTGGCTGCTGCTGCTGGGCCAGCGCCGCGACTGGGCACAGTTCGCCGAGGCCCACCCGCAGTACCGCATGCAGGACGACCGCGAGGTGCGCTGCTACGCGCTGCTGGTCGATGAGATCCGGGGCACCGCCCCGGCCCACGTGGCCGAGGAGGTGCGCCGCGCCTGGTTTGCGCTGCGCGATGCCGACGACGGCTGCACCCACGCGGCCAGCGAGCTGTATGCGAGCAAGAAGCTCGGCGCGCTCGACGTCTGGCGCAAGGCGCGCCTGGCCGTGGAGGCCAACCGGCCGCGCGTGGCGCGGAGCGCCGTGGAGATCGTCGCGCCAGAGTCCCTGCCCGCGCTGCGCGAACTGCTCGACGCGCCCACCAAATACCTCAAGGCGCATTCCACGGCGCGCGGCAAGGCGCGCCAGGAGCTGGTGTTGCTGGCGCTGATCAAGCTGGCCACCAGCGATGTCGATGCTGCCGCGTCGCAGCTCGACAACAAGTGGGGCGTGCACCTCTCGCCCGAGGAGCGCAACTGGGCCTGGGGCGTCGTGGGCAAGGCGGCGGCGCAGAAGCTCTCGCCCGAGGCCCCGGCCTATTTCGCCAACGTCACGCGCGACAGCGACCTTGGCGACGACCTGCTGGCCTGGAAGGTGCGCGCCGCGCTGCGCGCTGGGCAGTGGAAGGTGGTGCGCAAGGCCGTGGACGCCATGGGCGACGAAGCCCGCCAGGACAGCACCTGGGTGTACTGGAAGGCGCGCGCCCTGCTGGAGGGCAAACCCCACGAGGCCGAGCGCGCCGAGGCGCAGCGCCTGCTGGAGGGCATTGCCAGCACGCGCGGCTTCTACGAACAGCTCGCGCTGGAGGAGCTGGGCCAGCGCGTGGCGCTGCCGCCCGTGCCCGCACCGCTGACCGCCGAGGAAAAGGCCGCCGCGCGCGCCAACCTGGGGCTCAACCGGGGGCTGTACGCCATCCTGCTGGGCATCCGCGCTGAAGGCGTGCGCGAGTGGAACTACACCACCAACCGGCACCAGAACGGCGGCATGAACGACCGAGAACTGCTTGCCGCCGCCGATTTCGCCTGCGAGCGCGAGGTGTGGGACCGCTGCATCAACACCAGCGAGCGCACGCGCGGCGTGATCGACATGGTGCAGCGCTTCCCCATGCCGTTCCGCGACGCAGTGGTGGAGCGCGCCAAGTCCATCGGGCTGGACCCGGCCTATGTGTACGGCCTGATTCGGCAGGAGAGCCGTTTCATCATGGACGCACGCTCGCACGTGGGCGCTTCGGGCCTCATGCAGGTCATGCCCGCCACGGCGCGCTGGACGGCCAAGAAGATCGGCCTGACCGACTTCCGCCCCGAGCACATCACCCAGCGCGACACCAACATCGCCATCGGAACGGCCTACCTCAAGCTGGCGCTGGACGATTTCGCCGGCTCCATGCCCATGGCCGCCGCCGCCTACAACGCCGGCCCGGGCCGCCCGCGCAGCTGGCGCAACGGCGCGGTGCTCGACGCCGCCATCTGGGCCGAGAACGTGCCCTTCGCCGAGACGCGCGACTACGTGAAGAAGGTGCTGGCGAACACCACCAACTACGCGGCGCTCATCACCGGACAGCCGCAATCGCTCAAAAGCCGCCTGGGCACCGTGGGCCCCCGGGGGAGCGCGGAGCCGGAGTCGAATAAGGAACTTCCTTGATTGTTTTTGGCTTTTTGTGCCCAAGGGATAAGCGCTAGCAGCTATTGTTTTAATAGCGTTTGCTGTGCTTTTTTTGAGGGCGGATGCCGGGACTCGCCCCGGCGGGCGACCTCCTTTCTTGTGCGCGACAAGAAAGGAGGCAAAGAAACGCGTCCCTCAGTCTGCGACCCCTTCGGGGCAAACCTGCGGCGGGGCGCTTGCGGGGTGCGCCGCATAACTCACTACGCTGCTGCGCAGCTGCGTTCGGACAAACGCGGCGAGTCAGATGACGAAGCATGCGCGCTCCGACGCGCATGCCACCCCGCAAGCGCCCCGCCGCAGGCGCAGCCAGCAAGGGGGTGGGGAATGATTCGGGCCATCGCTGCGCTCGGCCTGGCATTCGCGGCGCGCAGCGCCTGCGCCCTTGGGGGCCGAGCGCAGCGATGGCCCGTGGGGCTGTTCGATCCCCGGGTTCCCTTCAGGATGCGCCGAGGAGCGCAGCGGCCAGCGGATCAGGGCTCGCGATTGTCTGAGCGCAACGCAGTGGAGCGAGTTCGAGCGAGACCCCGCTGGACGCGAGCACCGCAGGTTGCCCGCAGCGAAGCGCAGGGACGCAGCCTGTAGGGTCGCTTTTCTTTGGTGACTTTCTTTTGGCGAAGCAAGAGAAAGTTACTGCGCCGCCGGGCGCACACCCCGGCCTCCACCCTCAAATCAGCCAGCAGAACATCAAAAAATATAGCTACTCACGCAGTTCAGGCAAGCGAAAGAGCCAAAAATCTAAAGGTTCACCAGCCAATCGTCCTCTCGCAGCGCCGCCCCCGTGCGCACCAGCTCTTCCATTAAGCCCTCCAGCCATTCCGCCTGGCTGCGGTCGCCGAAATGCCGCTGGTGCATGGCGCCGAAGTAGGGCGTGGCGTCCGTCCAGGCTCGCAGGTCAGAGACGCTGATGCGCTGCCACTCCAGCAACTTGTACTTGAGCAGCACCTTGGCGGCATAGAGCGCGTGTTTGCCGGGGTTGCTGGCGAAGCCGTCGAGCCGCTTGCGCGCCACGGCCAGGGCGCGCGGGGCGTCGTGGAACACCGGGCCGTGGCCGGGAATCACGGTGCGTGGGGCCAGGCGCTCGATCAGGTCGAGCGTGGCGGCCACCTCGGCAAAGGCGTCCTCGCCCTCCAGCTCGGGGAAGACCACGCCGAAGCCGTTCTCCCACAGCGCGTCGGCCGAAATCAGGATGCGGTCCTGTGGTTCGAACAGCACCACGGAGTGCGGGTCATGCCCGGGCGCGGCATGCACTTGCCAGGGGCGGTCGCCCAGCAGCAGCTCGGTGCCGGGCTCCAGCAGGGTGTCGCAGCGGAACTGCGGGCATTCCTGGCCCGTGGGGGTGTAGCTCAGGGCGTAGGGGTCCCAGTCGCGCACATGGGCGGCCTGGCCGGGCGGGATGGCGGTCTGCGCCTGGGGCCAGGCCTGCTGCAGCGCGGCGTTGCCGCCGCAGTGGTCGCTGTGCAGGTGGGTGTTGAGGATGCGGTCGAGCGGCCGCCCGTTCAGCGCCGAGCGCAGCAGGGCCAGGGTCTGTTCGCCGTGCGTGTAGTAGCCCGTGTCCACCAGCGCGCTGCCCGAGCGCTCGCCCACGAACAGGATGTTGTTGGACGAGAGCCAGCCACGTTCAAAAACAGTGATTTCTGGCGGAAGTGCCGATGGATGCTGCGTCATAAGCTATCAAATTAATAGTGATGATCTGGGGCGTTGCGCCATGCCGCACGCGGCAATGGAGCGCAGCGGCACAGGGGGGTGTTCCCAGTCACTTGCGCAGCTCGCGCCGCAGGATCTTGCCGACATTGGTCTTGGGCAGGTCGTCGCGGAACTCGATGTACTTGGGCCGCTTGTAGCCGGTGAGGTTGTCGTGGCAGAAGCGCACCACGTCGTCCTCATCGAGCGCGGGGTTGCTGCGCACCACGAACACCTTGACGGCCTCGCCCTGCTTCTCGTCGGGGACGCCGACGGCGGCGCATTCGAGCACGCCGGGGCAGGTGGAGATGACGTTCTCGATCTCGTTGGGGAAGACGTTGAAGCCGCTGACCAGGATCATGTCCTTCTTGCGGTCGATGATGCGCGTGTAGCCCTCGGCGTCCATGATGCCGATGTCGCCCGTGCGCATGAAGCCGTCGGGCGTGAAGGCCTTGGCGTTTTCCTCGGGCTGGTTGTAGTAGCCCGGCATGACGTTGGGGCCGCGGATGCAGATCTCGCCCGACTCGCCCTGCGGCATGCTGTTGCCGTCATCGTCCTTGATGGCGATCTCGATGCCCGGCAGCGGCAGGCCGATGCTGCCGCTGAACGTGGTGTTGTTGACCGGGTTGTTGGTGCCGATGGCGCAGGTTTCGCTCATGCCCCAGCCCTCGATCATGGTGCTGCCCGTGACCTTCTGCCACTGCTTGGCCGTGCCCTCGGAGGCCGCCATGCCGCCGGCCTGCGATACGCACAGGTGCGAGAAGTCGAGCGCGCGGAACTGCGGGTTCTGCAAGAGCGCGTTGAACAGCGTGTTCACGGCGGGCAGCATGTGGAAGGGGCGCTTTTTCAGCACCTCGACGAACTTCGGGATGTCGCGCGGGTTCGGGATCAGCGTCAGGCGCGAGCCCTGGCGGATGGCCAGCAGGCACAGCGTGAGCGCGAAGATGTGGTACAGCGGCAGCGCGGCGATGCTGTTGGCCTTGCTCAGGTCGCCTATTTTTGCCAGCGCGGGCGTGAACCAGGCCTCGGCCTGCAGCGTGGCGGCGACGATGTTGCGGTGTGTCAGCACCGCGCCCTTGGACAGGCCGGTGGTGCCGCCCGTGTACTGCAGGAAGGCGATGGAGTCGAGGTTGGCCTGGCTGGGCTGCAGGCTGCGGCGCGCGCCCAGGGCCAGCGCCTTCTTGAAGCCCACCACCTTGCGGCCGCCGGTCAAAGGCAGGTCGTAGGCGGGCACCATCTTGGCCAGGTGGCGCACGGCGAAGGTGATCCACTGGCCGTACCAGAAGCCCAGCAGGTCGCCCATGGAGGCCATGACCACATGCTGGACGCTGGTGTGGTCGATGACCTCGGCCAGCGTGTGCGCGAAGTTCTCCAGGATGACGATGGTGGTGGCGCCCGAGTCCTTGAGCTGGTGCTCCAGCTCACGCCCGGTGTAGAGCGGGTTCACGTTCACGCAGGTGTAGCCCGCGCGCAGCACGGCGGCCATGGTCACGGCGAACTGCGGCACGTTGGGCAGCATGATGGCCACGCGCGCGCCGGGCTCTAGCCCCTGGCCCTGCAGCCAGGCGCCCAGGGCGGCGGAATGGCGGTCCAGCTCGCCGTAGCTCATCCAGCGCTCCATGCACACCGAGAAGGGGCTGGACGCGTGCTTGCGCATCGCTTCCTCCAGCAGGTGCGCGGCCGAGCGGTACTGCTCGGGCTCCACGTCGTGCGGTACGCCAGCGGGGTAATTCTTCAGCCAGATCTTGTCCATGCGTCGTTCTGCGGTCAAAAGAGGTGGAAAGGGTGGGTCATGATTCTCCAAGCAAGCGGGTGCTTGGTGTTATCGGGCTTGTCCTAGGGTCCGGGCCAATTCGGTCTCGCAGGCGACAGCCGACGCCTCGAACAGGGTCTGCATGAGGTGCGACTCGCGCGCGTGTACCGTGTCCAGGAAGCGCTCCACGGCGCCGCGTTGGCGCGAGAGCTCGCCGAAGGTGTCGAAGCCCGACTCCAGGAAATGCTGCAGCGCGCCCAGGCCCGCCGCCCGGGCGGGGCGGCGCATCATGTGCAGCAGGGTGCGCAGGCCGGGCATGCGCGTGAGCCGCGTGAGATCCTGGCCGATGGCGATGACGCTGGCGAGCTGCTGCTGGCGCGCGGCATGCTCGCCCACGGTGCGCCATGCGCCGGTGTAGCGCGTGGCTTCGCTGGGGGCGCTGGCCAGGTCCAGCCAGGCATGGCCCATGGCGTGGTCGAGTTCCTCCGTCTGGGCATGCAGCAGCGCGAGCGACACGGCGGTCTGCACCACGGGCTTGGGGAACACCGTCTGCAGCGTGCCGGCGATGCGGCCGAACTGGTCGTCGCGGTCGGAGAAATCGCTGGGGCTGTAGAGCTCGTCGAGGAAGAAATGCGTGGCGGGCTGGACCTGCGGGTCGGCCATGAGGTCGGCATAGGTGCCGGTGAAGCGGCGCGACTGCAGCGCCTTGACCTCTTGCACGGCCTGGGCCAGGGTGGGGTCGCCCAGGCGGTGCTGGCGCAGGGCCGTCACGTCGGCGATGCAGTTGCGGATGGTGTCGGCGGCGTCCATGGATTCCAGTGGGTTGGCGCGAAGAAACCATTAGAACCAAAAACATGCATGGGCGGTGCATGCACTTTCGACAGTTCACTCGAAAGCGCGGGCCGTGCTTTCGGTTACCCTGCGCCGACCACCGCTGCTGCCCCTTCGCCCACCATGATTGCCCGCATGCAAACCCTCTGGACCCTGGCCCTCGTGCTGGGCCCGCTCGCCTGGCTGTTCGCCCTGTGGCCGCACTCGCGGGCCTGGGCACTGGCGGGCGTGCTGGCCGGCTGGGTGGTTTTCGCGCTGGTGATGGGGCTGCAGTTCCAGCTGATGCACCGCGCCAACCGTGCGGACCCGGCGCCGCGCGCCCGGCTGCCGCAGGTGCTGCGCGCCTGGTGGTGCGAGATGGGGCAGGCGCTGGCCGTGTTCTGCTGGCGCCAGCCCTTTCGCAGCCGTGCCATTGCCGACTGGCTGCCCGAGGCCCCCACGGGGCAGCGTGGCGTGGTGCTGGTGCACGGCTTCCTGTGCAACCGGGGACTGTGGCTGCCGTGGATGGAGCGGTTGCGCGCGGGCGGCCACGCCTATGTGGCGGTGGACCTGGAGCCGGTGTTCGGCTCCATCGACGACTACCCCGCGATCATCGAGGACGCCGTGCGCCGCGTGACCCAGGCCACCGGCATGGCACCGGTGCTCATAGGCCACAGCATGGGCGGGCTGGCCGCGCGCGCCTGGCTGCGCGCCTGCGAGGCCGATGCGCGCGTGCAGCACGTCATCACCCTGGGCACGCCGCACGGCGGCACCTGGCTGGGCCGTTACAGCAACACCACCAACGGCCGACAGATGCGGCTGGGCAGCGACTGGGTGCTCCAGCTGCGCGCGGAGGAGCCGCGCGGGCGCGCCGGCCTGTTCACCTGCTGGTATTCGAACTGCGACAACATCGTCTTCCCGGTCGGTACGGCGGCCCTGCCCGGGGCGGCGCACCGCTTCATCGAGGGCGTGCCGCATGTGGCCATGGCCTGCCACCCGCAGGTGGTGCAGGCCTGTCTGGAGATGCTGGCGGGCTCGGCGGGCGGCAGGAATTCAGCATGAAAAATGCCTCCTACGCCCGTGGTTAAAGCGCCATAAGCTATTTTTTATATAGCAATCAGCTCTGGCGCCTTGTTTCCTTTCATGCGGCCTGGGCCAGCGCGCCATGGGCCGCGAACTCGGGCAGGCCGCGCAGGCGCTCGTAGATCGGCGTGAAGTCCGCCGCCGTCATGTCGAACAGCTGCTCGAAGCTGTCGATGACGAAATAGGTCTGCTGGTAGGTGTCGATCTTGTAGCGCGTGCGCATGGTGCGTTCCAGTTGCAGCGGCAGGCGCTGCGGCACGGGGCTTTGCACGGAATACGGCAACTCGCCCGAGGAGCTGAGGATGCCGGCCCCATAGGCGCGCAGGCCGCCGTGCTCCCGGATCAGGCCGAACTCGATGGTGTACCAGTACAGGCGCGAGAGCATCTCGCACGCGCCGAGCTGCTGGGCCTTGAGCCCGCCCTGGCCGTAGCGCTGCACATAGTCGGCGAACACCGGGTTGAACAGCAGCGGCACATGGCCGAACAGGTCGTGGAAGATGTCGGGCTCGACGATGTAGTCGAACTCCTCGGGCGTGCGGATCCAGTCCGTCACTGGGAACTTGCGGTTCGCCAGCAGCGTGAAGAACGGCACCTCGGGGATCAGCCCCGGCACGGCCACGATCTCCCAGCGCGTGGCGCGGTACAGGCGCTCGTTGATCTCCTCGAAGCGCGGGATATGGTCCTTAATGCCCAGCGAGGGCAGGGCGGCGATGAAGGCCTCGCTCGCCAGGCCAGGCAGCAGGGCGCTTTGGCGCTCATAGAGGCGCCGGTAGGTGTCGTGGTCGGCGCGGGTGTAGGCGGCATGGTTCTGGGCGCAGGTGTAGTCGGCGCCCGCGCGGGCATAGTCGCCGCGCGGCGGGCGTTCGCTGGCGCCATAGACGACGGGTTCGACGGCCATGGGAGTCTCCTTTCTGGTTTTGTAGGGTGCATGCGCCATTCGCGGCGCATGACACAGGCGCGGCCCAAGCCAGGGCTCCCGCGCAAGGGCCGCCCCGCCGCGCTGGGAGCGTCCCCCTGCCCGCAGCGCGCAGCGCTGCGAGAGCGGGGGGAAGGTGCGCAGCACCTCAGGGGGGGGCTGCTTTATTTCGTGGGCGCCTGCAGCACGCCGCGGCGGATCTGGTCCAGTTCGATGGACTCGAACAGCGCCTTGAAATTCCCGTTGCCGAAGCCGTCGTCGCCCTTGCGCTGGATGAACTCGAAGAAGATGGGGCCGAGCTGGTTTTCGCTGAAGATCTGCAGCAGCAGCGCGTCCTTCTTGCCGTCGATGAGGATCTTGCGCTCGCGCAGGGCTTCGAGCGGTTCGCCGTGGCCGGGGATGCGCTTGTCCACCAGTTCGTAGTAGGTGTCGATGGTGTCGAGCAGGCGCACACCGCTGGCGCGCAGCTGGTCCACCGTGGCGTACAGGTCGTCCGAACCCATGGCGATGTGCTGGATGCCCTCGCCCTTGTACATGTCCAGGTACTCCTGGATCTGGCCGGGCTTGTCCTTGCCTTCCTCGTTGATCGGGATGCGGATCTTGCCGCAGGGGCTGGTCATGGCCTTGCTCTTGACGCCCGTGACCTGGCCTTCGATGTCGAAGTACTTGACCTCGCGGAAGTTGAATAGGCGCTCGTAGAAGTCGGCCCACTCGGCCATGCGGCCGCGGTGCACGTTGTGCGTCAGGTGGTCGATGTAGGTCAGGCCGTGGCCGAAGGGCTGCAGCGCCTCGTCGGCGCTCATGCCCGGCAGGGCCTCGAAGTCCACGTCGAAGAAGCCGATGTTGCCGATGTCGCCGGGCTGTGCGCCGCCCTTGCCGCGCCAGCGGTCCACGAAGTAGATCAGGCTGTCGCCGATGCCCTTGATGGCCGGAATGTTCAGCTCGCCCGGCCCCGCCTTGCCGGCATAGCCCCAGGCGCCCAGCGACACGGCGCGCTCGTAGGCGGCCTTGGCATCGTGCACGCGGAAGGCGATGGCGCAGACGCTCGGACCGTGCAGGCGGGCGAAGCGCTGGGCGAAGCTGTCGGGCTCGGCGTTGATGAGGAAATTGATGCCGCCCTGGCGGTACAGCAGCACGTTCTTGTGCCGGTGCCGCGCCACGGGCCGAAAACCCATGCTCTCGAACACCCGGCCCATGGCCACGGGGTCCGGCGCGGCGTATTCGATGAATTCGAAGCCATCGGTGCCCATGGGGTTGTCCCATGCGGCGGTTTCGTTCAGTGCCTGCCCGGGCAGTGCTGCGTTCATGGTGTCTCCGTCAGTGAATTGATGTATGTCATGCACTGTAGGGACGGAGGGGCTCAGCATTCAGGCGTAATGCGCCTTTGGTGCGGGGTTGTTTGCAGGAAATTTGCGCGAAATCAAGGCAGGGCGCGATGAAATTTAACGATTTTCCGGTGTTTGTGTGGATCAGCGCGTCGCCGCCGTGGGTTGGGCACGCAAGGCCAGCGCCGCATCAATCCGCAACTGCTCCTGCGGGCTGAACAACTGGCCGCGCAGTTGCTGCAGCCGCGCCGGGTCCGGTGAGGCATCGCGTGCCTGCTGGTACTGGTCCAGGCGGGATTGCCAGTCGCTCTCTTGCCGGTCGAGCTGCGCCAGGCGCTGGGCCGCTTCCTCGCCGTACTGCGCGCTGCGCTGGGCATGGCGGGTGCGCTCGTCCGCGCCCTGGGCATTGAAGGCGGCGGTTTGCTGCGCCACATCCACATGGGCCACGGCCTCGGCGCGCTGGGCGCGGTGCGCGGGGTCCAACCCGGCTTCGGCTTCTTGCTGGGCGGTGCGTTTTTGCGCGGGTGAGAGTGCGCTGTTGCGCTCGATTTCCAGCCGGGCCAGCATGTACTGGTCCAGCTCCGCTTCGCGCGCGAACAGGGCGTCGTATTCGTCGCCGTCGAAATACTGCCGGCGCACTTGCTGGCGCGCTTCCATTGCGGCGCGCAGGCCTCCGGGGTCGGTGAGATCGGCGGGGGCCTTCAGCCGGCCGAGGGCCACGCGGTAGTCCACGTAGCGCCGGGCCAGCGCCAGGGCGCGGGTGGACAGGGCGGCCGGAAAGTGCTGGCCGACGAGGGATTCGAGGCGCTGCTTGAGGGCTTCCGGGTCGGGGGTGTCGCCAGCGGCGTGCAGCAGGGCCTCCAGCGCATCGCGCAGGCCCGGGGCCAGCAGCGGGTCGGCGCCAGCCTGGTCGGGGGCCGCGGAGTGGTGAGCCTGTGCTGCTGCGCCCAAGGGGGCGCCGGCCACGCGGGCGCCGTCGGGTGTCGCGGCAACCGGCGCGGAGCCGGGCGTGGCGGTGGCGCCTGGGCCGTCGGCGGGCGCGCCGGCCTGCATCCACCACAGAAAGGCGCCCGCCACCAGGGCGCCGGCCGCCAGCGCCAGGGCCCCGGCGCGTTTCACAGTCCGGCCACTTTCAGGCGGTTGGCGTGCTGGCGGTACAGGGTGACGGGGTCGGTGGAGAACCAGTCGCGCAGGCCCAGGAGCTGGTTGACTTCGTCCAGGTGGTTCTGGCGGTAGTCGCCCAGGTGCTTGCCCAGGCGCGCGGAGCAGGCCGACACCAGGCCGTCGTTGGCCTCGCCGAACACCAGGCCGAGCACGCCGAGCGCGCCGTCGCTGACATCGAACACGTTGGTCAGAGTCTTGGTGCCGGTCCACGAGTAGTAGCGCACGCCGTTCACCAGCTCGGCGCCATTGCCGCAGCCGCTGGTGGGCACGCCCGCAGAAAAGCGCTGGTTGAACTGGGCCGAGCCGGCGGTGGTCAGCGAGTCGAGCGCGGCGGTGGGCAGCTGCGGCAGGCTGCTGCCGCCCGAGGCCAAGTTGATGAGGGTGACCAGGGCCGAGGCGGCGCCGTTGGCGAGCGTCTCGCTCACGCTGCCGGCCGGCGCCACGCCGCGCACGATGTCGGCGACGCGCGAGCCGCGGTTCACGCCGCCAATGGAGGTGACCGAGGCCACGAGCTGCGGTGCCACGCCGGCCACGTAGCGCGTGGTCGGGCCGCCGTGCGAATGGCCGATCAGGTTGACCTTGCTGGCGCCGCTCAGCGCCAGGATGTTCTGGACCTGCGCGAGCAGCTGTTCGCCGCGTACCTCGGTGCTGTTGGCGGCGGACACCTGGGCCACGTAGACCTTGGCGCCGCCCTGGCGCAGGGCATCGGGAATGCCGTAGAAGTAATCCACCCCGAGGGCGGAGTCGAAGCCGAACAGGCCGTGCACCAGCACGATGGGGTAGCGCGTCTGGGTGGTGCCGCTCTGGGCGTGGGCGCTCTGCAGGGGCAGCAGGGCGAGGGTGGCCGAGGCGAAGGCCAGGCCGCGCAGCAGGCGGCCGAAGAAACCGGTCATGGATGTCTCCTGGTATTGGTTTTGTAGGTGCTGCAAAAACGAACGACCGTGCGTTTTTGCAGGGAGAATTTTTCGCCATGCGGGGTGCTGTCACCATCGGGACATACCCGAGGGGGACGGCGTTGGCGGTGCGAAAGACGGTTTTGTCGGTAGAATCGTGCGCCATGAGTGCAAACGACGCATTGGACAAGCTGGATCGGGCCATATTGCGCTGTTTGCAGGTCAATGGGCGCGAAACCTACGATGTCATTGGCGAGCAGGTGGGCCTGTCACCCAGCGCCGTGCTGCGCCGCGTCAAGCGGCTGGAGGACAGCGGGGTGATCGACCGCTATGTCGCCCTCGTCAAGCCCGAGGCCGTGGGCCTGGGCCTCACGGCCTACCTCAACGTGCGGCTGGAAAAGCACACCGAAAGCCACAAGCGCAACCCCATGGACCTGTTCCGCGCCAGTGTGCAGACCTGGCCCGAGGTGGTGGAGTGCGCCTCCCTCACGGGCGAGATGGACTACCTGCTGCGCGTGGTGGTCGCCGACATGGCGCACTACAGCCGCTTCATCATGGACACCCTGCTCAAGCACCCCAGCGTGCAGGATTGCAAGACCAGCTTCGTGCTCGACCGCGTCAAGGCCACGACCGCCGTCCCCGTCTGAGTCGGACCGTCGCGCATGTCGCTTGGCCGACAGCAGAATCTGCCGAAAGCACTCGGAGCGCTCGCTCAAATGCTTGATTCCATTCGGGAATTTGGCATTTGGTTCTAATTTGTTGCAATGCAGCAAAAAAGACTTGGAATGCTCAGGGAAAACCCCTACATTGACGGCATGATCGCAACCAAAGACTGGCTCAAGGCATCCTGGGACGCGGGCGCCGACCTGCTGCGCCCGGTGGGTGTCGGCGAGCCCAAGCCCGGCCAAGTCAGCACGCCGCTGATGGTGCCGATCCGCTCCCTCGGCCCCACGTACCGCGAGCGCATCGTCGCGCACCTGCTGGCGCTGGAGCCGGCCGATCGCTACCTGCGTTTCGGCTACCCGGCCAGCGACGAGCAGATCCGCCGCTATGCCAGCCAGCTCGATTTCGAGCGCGACGACATCTTCGGCATCTACAACCGGCGCCTGGAGCTCATCGCCATGGCGCACCTGGCCTATACCACCCTGCCCGAGCACAAGCACTGCGCGGAGTTCGGCGTCTCGGTGCTCAAGACCGCGCGGGGCCGGGGTTATGGTGCGCGCCTGTTCGAGCGGGCCACCATGCATGCGCGCAACGAAGGCGTGAGCATGGTGTTCATCCATGCCCTGACGGAAAACACGGCCATGCTCAAGATCGCGCGCAACGCGGGTGCCGTGGTGCACCGCGACGGCTCGGAGTCCGAGGCCTTCCTGGAGCTGCCGCCCGCCAGCCTGGACACGCGCATGGCCGAGATGGTCGAGCAGCAGTTCGCCGAGGTCGACTACCAGATCAAGCGCCAGGCCAAGCAGTTCTGGGACTTCCTCGCCGGCGTGCAGGAAGTGCGCGAGGGCGTGCGCAACGCGCGCCACCAGTCCGCCGAGTGAGCGCGGCCCGGTGGCGGGCAGGGGGTGAAGTGTCACGGCAATCCGTTATCCTAGGAGGCTGTTTCACTACCGCACGTCCTGCACCCCAAGGCTGTGTCAGACCCGCACCCCGCGCGAGCGCCTGAAAAGGAAGACAAGCGCACATTCCTGCAAAAGGTGGTGGAGTTCATCCACCCTGGCCCCGATTCGGCCGAAGAGCTGATCGAGACCCTGGCCGAGGCCGAGAGCAACGACGTCATCGGCGCCGATTCGCGCGTGATGCTCGAACGCGTCATCCGCATGGCCGACATGACCGCCGGCGACGTGATGGTGGCGGCGCCGCGCATGGACCTCATCCACATCGACGCGCCGTTCGACGAGCTGCTGCACGTGGTCATCAACACCGCGCACTCGCGCTTCCCGGTGTACCAGGGCGAGCGCGAGAACATCATCGGCATCCTCATGGCCAAGGACCTGCTCAAGCTGCAGCGGGCGCCCGAGCTGAACATCCGTGCCCTGCTGCGCCCGGCCGTCTTCGTGCCCGAGAGCAAGGGGCTGAACGACCTGCTGCGTGAATTCCGGGGCAACCGCAACCACCTGGCCGTGGTGATCGACGAGTTCGGCCGCGTGGCCGGCCTCGTCACCATCGAGGACGTGCTCGAGCAGATCGTGGGCGAGATCGAGGACGAATTCGACATTCCCGAGGACGAGGGCGACATCTTCGGCCTGGCCGACCACACCTACCGCGTCAGCGGCGACACGCCCATCGAGCGCGTGTCCGAGGCCTTCGGCGTGGCCATCGTCGGCAGCGACTCCGACGAGTCCTTCGAGACCATTGGCGGCCTGATCGCGCACGAAATGGGCCATGTGCCCAAGCGCGGCGAGCAGACCGTGCTGTGCGGGCTGCAGTTCGTCGTGCTGCACACCAAGGGCGGCGCGGTGCGCTGGTTCAAGGTGGCGCCCGTGGCGCAGGACCACACTCCTTCCGCCTGATGCCCGCGCCCTTCCCGCAAACGCTGCGTGCGGCGGCGTGGCAGTGGCCGCTGGCGCTGTGCGCCGGGCTGGCGCAGGCGGCGTCGCTGGCGCTGCCCGGCAGTGGGCAGCCGGCCTGGTGGCTGCAACTGGCCTCGCTGGCGGTGCTGGCCCGGCTGCTGGCCGGCAGCCCATCCTGGCGCCGCGCGGCAGGCCTGGGCTGGGTGTTCGCCACGGCCTGGCTGGCGGGCACCTTCTGGTGGCTGTTCATTTCCATGCACACCTACGGCGGGCTTGCCGCGCCGCTGGCCGCCGCCGCCGTGCTGGCGCTGGCGGCCTTCCTGGGCAGCTATTACGCGGCAATTTCAGGTATTTTTCGGGCTCTAGCGCCCCATGGACGGGCGCAAGCAGCTATTGTTTTCGGAGCGCTCTGGATGCTGGCCGAGCTGGCGCGCGGCACCTGGTGGACCGGCTTCCCGTGGGGCGCTGGGGGCTATGCGCATGTGCAGGGGCCGCTGGCCGCGCTGGCGCGCAGCGTGGGTGTGTACGGCATCGGCGGCGTGGCGGCCCTGCTGGCCATGCTGCTGGCGCAGCTGCGCCGCAGCGACCTGCGCAGCGCGCGTGCCTGGGCGCTGGCGCTGGGCCTGGCCGCGCTGGGCGCGGGCGCTGCGCTGCAGCGCCACTGCGCCGTGGAGCTGTGCCACACGCCCCTGGAGCCACCGGCCCCGCCGCTACCGCTGGTGTTGCTGCAGGGCAACATTCCGCAGGACGAGAAATTCCAGCCCGGCAGCGGCGTCCCCATGGCGCTGCAGTGGTACGGTGATCGCCTGGGAGGCGTGGGCGATGCCCTCGTGGTGGCGCCCGAGACGGCCGTGCCGCTGCTGCCCCAGCAGCTGCCGCTGGGCTACCTGGAGGCGATCACGCAGCATTTCGCCAGCGGCAACCGGGCGGCCTTGCTGGGCATGCCGCTGGGCAGCCTGGAAAACGGCTACACCAACTCGGTGGTGGGTTTCCAGGCGGGCCAGGCCGAACCCTACCGCTACGACAAGCACCACCTGGTGCCGTTCGGCGAGTTCATCCCGCCGTTCTTCCGCTGGTTCACCGAGCGCATGGAGATCCCGCTGGGCGATTTCAACCGGGGCACGCTGGCGCAGCCGCCCTTTGAGTGGCGCGGCGAGCGCCTGGCGCCCAACATCTGCTACGAAGACCTGTTTGGCGAGGAGCTGGCCCGGCAGTTCGCCCGGCCCGGGAGCGCCCCCACGGTGTTCGTGAACCTGAGCAACATCGGCTGGTTCGGCAACACCCTGGCCATCGACCAGCACCTGCAGATCAGCCGCATGCGTACGCTCGAATTCGAGCGCCCCATGGTGCGCGCCACCAACACCGGCGCCACGGCCATCATCGACCACCGGGGCGTGGTCACGCACCAGCTCGAACGCCATGTGCGCGGCGTGCTGCGCGGGCAGGTGCAGGGGCGTGCGGGCGACATCACGCCTTTCGCCCTGTGGGCCGCGCGCTGGGGCCTGTGGCCGCTGTGGGGCCTGGGGGCGCTGGCGCTGCTGCTTGCGCTGGCACGCAAACGACGTTCGCCCCAGGGGCTTACGGGATAATGCGTCCCTACAATTCAAGCGATGGGCGCGATGAGCAATTAAGGCGGCACGACCGCCGATCAGGAGCACGACCGAAAATGGCAGATTCTTTTTCCTATGAACAACTGATCGCTTCGGGCGAGGGCCGGCTGTTCAACCCCGACAGCGGACGTCTGCCGTTGCCGCCCATGCTGATGTTCGATCGCATCACGCACATCGACAGCGATGGCGGCGCGCATGGCCTGGGAAAGATCGTCGCCGAACTCGACGTCAAGCCCGACCTGTGGTTCTTCGCCTGCCATTTCCAGGGCGATCCGGTCATGCCCGGCTGCCTGGGCCTCGACGCCATGTGGCAGCTCATCGGCTTCTACCTCACCTGGCTGCGCCTGCCGGGCCGGGGCCGCGCGCTGGGCGCGGGCGAAGTCAAGTTCACCGGCGAGGTGGGGCCTGACGTCAAGCTCGTGACCTACGAAATCGACATCAAGCGCGTCATCAAGCGCAAGCTCAACATGGCCATCGGCGATGCGCGCCTGCTGGCCGACGGCAAGGAAATCTACGTTGCCAACGACCTGCGCGTGGGCCTGTTCCTGCGCGAGGAAGGCGCTCCAGGAGCCGCAGCATGAAAAAGCGCGTCGTCATCACGGGCGCGGGCATCGTCTCGTGCATTGGCAACGACCTGGCCACGGTGGAGGCCTCGCTGCGCGCCGGCACGAGCGGCATCAAGGCCGTGGAAAAATTCACCGAGCTGGGCCTGCGCAGCCAGGTGGCGGGCGTGCCCGAGATCGACATCGAGGCAAGCATCGACCGCAAGCAGCTGCGCTTCATGGGCGACGCCGCGGCCTACGCCCAGATCGCCCTTGAAGACGCCATTGCCCAGGCGGGGTTGAGCCCCGAACAGGTGAGCCACCCGCGCACCGGCCTCATCATGGGTTCGGGCGGCGGTTCGCCGGCCAACCAGATCGAGGCGGCTGACACCCTGCGTGAAAAAGGCATCCGCCGCGTGGGGCCGTACCAGGTCACGCGCTGCATGAGCTCCACCGTCTCGGCCTGCCTGGCAACCAACTTCAAGGTCAAGGGCATCAACTACTCCATCACCTCGGCCTGCTCCACCTCGGCGCACTGCATCGGCGTTGCGGCGCAGCAGATCGCCTGGGGCCAGCAGGATGTGATGTTCGCCGGCGGCGGCGAGGAACTCTCCTGGGGCATGGCCCTGCTGTTCGACGGCATGGGCGCGATGTCCAGCAAGTACAACGCCACGCCCGAGAAGGCCGCGCGCGCCTATGACGCGAACCGCGACGGCTTCGTCATCGCCGGCGGCGGCGGCGCCGTGGTGCTGGAGAGCCTGGAGCACGCCCAGGCGCGCGGCGCCACCATCCTGGCCGAAGTGGTCGGCTTTGGCGCCACCAGCGACGGCGAAGACATGGTGGCCCCCTCGGGCGACGGCGCCATCGCCTGCATGCAGCAGGCCATGGAAGGGCTGGGCGCCCCCATCGACTACATCAACACCCACGGCACCTCCACACCCGTGGGCGACATGCAGGAAGTGCGCGCCATGCGGGCGGTGTTCGGCGACCAGGTGCCGCCGTTCTCGTCCACCAAGTCGCTCACCGGCCACTCGCTGGGCGCCACGGGCGTGCAGGAGGCGATCTACTGCCTCATCATGCTCAACAAGGGCTTCATCGCCGGCTCGGTGAACGTCGAGACGCCCGACCCAGCCCTGGACGGCATGCCCCTGGTCACGCAAACGCGCGACGCCAGTCTGACCACCGTGCTGTCCAACAGCTTTGGTTTCGGCGGCACCAACGCCAGCTTGGTGCTGCGCCGCTGGAACCCCTGAGCGCGCGCTGCCCGGGCTCTGCGGCCCGTCTGTCCTGCGGGGCGGGCGGGCCGTTGGCTTTGGGGCACCGTAAAATCCAACGTTTGCACGCCCCCAACGGCGTGCCCATGGCGCCACACCCCTTCTTGCGCGGCTTGCGCCGCGCACACCAACGCATGTTGACCTTCCAGCAAATCATCCTGAAGCTGCAGACCTACTGGGACGCCCAGGGCTGCGCCCTCCTGCAGCCCTACGACATGGAAGTGGGCGCGGGCACCTCGCACACTGCCACCTTCCTGCGCGCCATCGGCCCCGAGCCCTGGAAGGCCGCCTACGTGCAGCCCAGCCGCCGCCCCAAGGACGGCCGCTACGGCGAGAACCCCAACCGCCTGCAGCACTACTACCAGTACCAGGTGGTGCTCAAGCCCGCGCCCAGCAACATCCTGGAGCTGTACCTGGGCTCGCTCGAAGCGCTGGGCTTCGACCTGAAGAAGAACGACATCCGCTTCGTCGAGGACGACTGGGAGAACCCCACGCTGGGCGCCTGGGGCCTGGGCTGGGAGGTCTGGCTCAACGGCATGGAGGTGACGCAGTTCACCTACTTCCAGCAGGTCGGCGGCATCGACTGCAAGCCCGCCACGGGCGAGATCACCTACGGCCTGGAGCGCCTAGCCATGTACCTGCAGGGCGTGGACAACGTCTACAACCTGGTCTGGACCGAGGGCGCGGACGGCTCCAAGCTGACCTACGGCGACGTCTACAAGCAGAACGAGGTGGAGCAGTCCACCTACAACTTCGAGCACAGCGACGCCGAATTCCTGTTCACCGCCTTTGCCGCGCATGAAAAGCAGGCCAAGCACCTGATGGAGCAGCAGCTCGCGCTGCCCGCCTACGAGCAGGTGCTCAAGGCGGCGCACAGCTTCAACCTGCTGGACGCGCGCGGCGCGATCTCCGTCACCGAGCGCGCCGCCTACATCGGCCGCATCCGCAACCTGGCGCGCGCCGTGGCACAGAGCTACTACGAGAGCCGCGAGCGCCTGGGTTTCCCCATGGCACCGCGCGAGTGGGTGCAGCAGATCCCCAAGAAGGCCGCGTGAAGTGAGACACCCCCCTGAGCCGCTTCGCGCCTTCCCCCCGCTCTCGCATTGCTGCGCAATGCGGGCAGGTGGACGCAGCCAGCGCTGCGGGGCGGCCCTTGCGCGGCTGCCCGCGCATGGGCTGCGCCTGTTTCAGGCCTCGCTGGCGTAGCGGACGCGCAATGGATAACGGAATAGAGCCGACAACATGACCACCCAAAACCTTCTCGTTGAACTGTTTGTGGAAGAGCTGCCCCCGAAGGCGCTCCAGAAGCTGGGCGATGCCTTCGCCGGCGTGCTGTTCGAGCAACTCAAGGCCCAGGGCCTGGTGGGCCCGGACTCGGGCGTGACGGCGTTTGCCTCGCCGCGCCGCCTGGCGGCCCATGTCAGCCATGTCTGGCTCAAGGCCGAGGACAAGGCCGTGCAGCAAAAGCTCATGCCCGTGAGCGTGGGCCTGAACGCCGAGGGCCAGCCCACGCCGGCCCTGCTGAAAAAACTGCAGGCGCTGGGCGCCGACCTGTCCGACCCGGCCGCCGCCGTGGCCGCGCTTCAGCGTGCCAGCGATGGCAAGGCCGAGGCGCTGTTCTACGACAGCCTGGTGACCGGCGCCACGCTCGACACCGGCCTGCAGAAGGCCCTGGACGAGGCCATTGCCAAGCTGCCCATCCCCAAGGTGATGAGCTACCAGCTGGAGACCGACTGCGAGCTGCCCGGCTGGAGCAGCGTGCACTTCGTGCGCCCCGCGCATGGCCTCGTGGCGCTGCACGGCAGCACCGTGGTGCCCGTCAAGGCGCTGGGCCTGAAGGCCGGTAACACCACCAGCGGCCACCGCTTCGAGGCGGCCAAGCCCACGGTGGTGCTGGCCCATGCCGACCAGTACGCCGACACCCTGGCGCGCGACGGCGCCGTGATCGCCAGCTTCGCCGAGCGCAAGGCCGAGATCGCCCGCCAGTTGGCCGCCGCAGCGGCCCGCGTGGGCGGCGGCGCACGCCCTATCGAGGACGAGGCGCTGCTCGACGAGGTGACGGCGCTGGTCGAACGCCCCAACGTGCTGGTCTGCGAATTCGAGGAGCAGTTCCTCGGCGTGCCGCAGGAGTGCCTGATCCTCACGATGAAGGCCAACCAGAAGTACTTCCCGCTGCTGGACGCGGCGGGCACGCTGACGAACAAGTTCCTGGTGGTGAGCAACATCAACCCCGAGGACGCCAGCTTCGTCATCGGTGGCAACGAGCGCGTGGTGCGCCCGCGCCTGGCCGACGCCAAATTCTTCTTCGACCAGGACCGCAAGAAAACCCTGGCCTCGCGCGTGGACAGCCTGGCCAAGGTGGTCTACCACAACAAGCTCGGCACGCAGGGCGAGCGCGTGGAGCGCGTGCGCGCCATCGCCAAGGCCATCGCCACGCAGCTGGGCGATGCGCAGCTCGTGCAGCAGGCCGACCAGGCCGCGCTGCTGGCCAAGACCGACCTGGTGACCGACATGGTGGGTGAATTCCCCGAGCTGCAGGGCACCATGGGCCGCTACTACGCGCTCAACGACGGCCTGGGTGCCGAGGTGGCCGACGCCATCGAGGACCACTACAAGCCCCGCTTCGCCGGCGACGAACTGCCGCGCAACCTGGCGGGCGTGGTGGTGGCGCTGGCCGACAAGCTCGAAACCCTGGTGGGCATGTTCGGCATCGGCAACCTGCCCACGGGCGACCGCGACCCGTTCGCGCTGCGCCGCCATGCGCTGGGCGTGATCCGCATGCTGGTGGAGAAGGGCCTGGCGCTTGACCTGCAGGCCTTGCTGCAGAGCGCCGTGCCGGCGTTCGGCGACAAGATCCAGGACGCCACGGCGCAGCTGGCCGACTTCATCTACGACCGCCTCGCCGGCAGCCTGCGCGAGCAGGGCTACAGCGCCCAGGAGGTCGACGCCGTGCTCGCCCTGCGCCCGCAGCGCCTGGCGCTGGTGGCCCAGCAGCTTGCCGCCGTGCGCGCCTTCGCCCAGCTCCCCGAGAGCTCGGCCCTGGCGGCGGCGAACAAGCGCGTGGGCAACATCCTGAAGAAGGCCGAGGTCGAAGGCCCGGTGGACGCACACGTCAACCCCGAGCTGCTGCAGGAGCAGGCCGAGCGGGACCTCTACGCCGCGCTGCAGCGCTTCGTGCCCGAGGCCAATGCGCAGTTCGAGGCGGGCGATTACACCGCCAGCCTGCAGACCCTGGCCGTGCTGCGCGCGCCGGTCGATGCCTTCTTCGATGACGTGATGGTCAACGCCGAGCAGCTGGACCTGCGCCTGAACCGCCAGGGCCTGCTCAAGACGCTGCACGACGCCATGAACCGCGTGGCCGACCTCTCGCGCCTGGCGGCCTGAGGTGCCCGAGCCCCTGCCCGGAGCCGCCACGCCGGCCGGCGCGCAGCGCACGGCCTGGCTGCTGTTCGCGCCGCCCGCGCTGCTGGCGGGCCTGCGCTGGCTGCTGCAGTGGCAGGACGCGCGCGGACCGCAGCTGCCGGTGCTGCCGCTCACGCCCCTCACACCGCAGACCGCCACGGCGCTGGAGCTGTTCGCGCCCGCGTTGTGGGCGCTGGGCGCGCTGCTGGTGCTGGGCCTGCTGCTGGTGCTGGCCGCCCGCCGCTGGGGCGGCGCACGTGTGCGCGGCGTGCTCGCCTGGGCCTGGGCGCTGCTCTGGCTGGTCGGCAGCGGCGCGCTGCTGGAGCGCCACCTGAACCTGCATTTTCTGCAGCCGCTCGCGCCCGTGCAGGCCGAGGTGCTGGGCAGCCGGGCGCGGGCGCCCAGCCTGCATGCCACCGGCGGCACCGAGCTGGTGCTGCGCGTGGCCGGGCTGGCCGAGCCGCGCCAGGTGGTGATCGACGACCCGCAGGTGGCGCAATGGCGGCCGGGCCAGCGCATCCTGCTGCACTGGGCGCACGGGCGCGCGCGCGGGCTGTTCGTCACGCGCTGGCAGGCCGGGGAGGCTTCCACGCTGCCCATGCCGAATCTTTGATAATGGCCCCATGAAAATCGTCATCCTGGACCGCGACGGCACCATCAATGCCCTGGGCAGCGACGAGTTCGTTGCTTCGCCCGACGACTGGAACGCCCAGCCGGGCGCCCTCGACGCCATTGCGCGGCTCAACCGCGCGGGCTGGCATGTGGTGGTGGCCACGAACCAGCCCGGGCTGGGGCGCGGCCTGTTCGACGTGGCCACGCTCAACGCCATCCACGCCCGCATGCACCGGCAGCTGGCGGCGGTGGGCGGGCGCATCGATGCGGTGTTCTACTGCCCGCACGCGCCCGACGAGGGCTGCGGCTGCCGCAAGCCGGCACCCGGGCTGATGGAGCAGATCTGCGAGCGCTACGGCGTCGATTGCGAAGACATCCATGTGGCGGGCAACTGCCATGTGCACCTGCAGGCCGGCGCCGCCATCGGCGCCCGGCTGCACCTGCTGTGTACGGGGGAATCGGCCGCCATCGCGCCCGACCAGCCCCTGCCGCCGGGCTGGCCCGAGGGCACGCGCGTCCATGCGGACCTGGCGGCGTTCGCCGAGCACCTGCTGCAGAAGGCCGGCCCCGCACCAGCGCCATGATGCAGCGCCTGGTGCAACTGGCGCTGGACCTTTTCGACCCCCCGGAGCCGGTGGCGCAAGCTGCCCCGGTTTCAAGGAAAAAAAGGCCTATTACGCCCGTCAATCAAGCGCCGTCAACTCCTGTATTGATAGCAAAAGAGGGTGCGCCGGCCGCTCCCCGCCTGCAGGACATGCTGGCCCCGGCGCAATTCCGCCACCCCCGCGCCAACCGCGAGCTGCTGCTGGGCGACGCCGTGGTGGCCTATGCGCTGCAGCGCGCGCGGCGGCGCAGCATCGGCTTCACCGTGGGGGCCGACGGCCTGTCGGTGCGCGCACCCACCTGGGTCACGCTGGCGGCGGTGGATGCCGCGCTGCGCGAGAAGTCGGCCTGGATCCTGCGCAAGCTGGACGAGGCGCGCGTGCGCCAGCAGCGCCTGGAGCATGCCCGCATCGACTGGCAGGGCGGCGCCGAGCTGCCCTACCTGGGCGCGCCGCTGCGCGTGGTGCTGGACCCGCTGCACAGCGTTGCCGGCACGCTGCAGGCCGTGGCGCCGGACGGGCCGGACCGGGTGGCGCGGCAGCTGCACATCGGCCTGCCCGGCAGCGCCCGGCCGGAGCAGATCCGCGATGCCGTGCAGGCCTGGCTGATGCGCGATGCGCGCCGCCACTTCACCGAGCGGCTGCAGCATTTCGCCCCGCAGCTGGAGGTGCGCTGGACCCGCCTGCGCCTGTCCAGCGCGCAGACGCGCTGGGGCAGCGCCCGGGCCGACGGCTCCATCTGCCTCAACTGGCGCCTGCTGCACTACCCGCCCGCGGTCATCGACTACGTGGTGGCGCACGAGCTGGCGCACCTGCGCGTGATGGACCACAGCCCGCGCTTCTGGAGCACGGTGGCCACCGTCGTGCCCGACTACGCCGCGCTGCGCCGCCACCTGCGCGACGAGCCGGCGCCCCTGTGGGATTGATTGCTATTGAAACAATAGCTTTTGGCGCCGATAGTACGGGCGCTGAAGGCATTTTTCACTGAAACCCTCGCGGTGCGCGCTGTCTTGGGCGGCGGAGCGCGCCCTGGGCCAGAATCGGGGTTCTCAGAACTGGTTTTACTGCCCCGCCATGATCCCCCTGCAACTCTTCGACCCGGCCTCCAGCAGCTACACCTACATCCTGCACGACCCCGGCACGCGCGAGGCGCTGATCATCGACCCGGTGGACGCGCAGCTCGAACGCGATCTGGCGGTGCTGCAGGCCCAGGGCCTCACGCTGCGCTGGGCCGTGGAGACGCACAACCACGCCGACCACATCACCAGCGCCGGCCTGCTGGCCGAGCACACCGGCGCGCGCACGGCGGCGCCGGCGGGCTGCGGCATCGGCACCGCGAGCCGGCAGCTGGCGCCGGGCGACATGCTGGACTTCGGCGCCGAGGGCCTGCGCGCCCTGCACACGCCGGGCCACACGGCGGGCAGCATGTCCTACCTGTGGCGCGGCCATGTGTTCACGGGCGACGCGCTGCTTATCAACGGCTGCGGCCGCACCGACTTCCAGTCGGGCAACGCACACCAGCTCTACCACAGCCTGACCGAAGTGCTGTTCGCGCTGCCGCCCGAGACCACGGTCTGGCCCGGGCACGACTACCACGGGCGCAGCCATTCGACCATCGGCGCCGAGCAGGCCGGCAACGCCCGCGTGGCCGGGCGCAGCGAGGCCGAGTTCGTGGCGCTGATGGCGGGGCTGCACCTGCCGCCGCCCGTGCGCATGGGCGAGGCCGTGCCCGCCAACCAGCACTCGGGCCTGCGCCACGATGCCGGCGCCCCCGGTCAGCCCTCGCCGCGCCCGGCCCAGGGCTACGCGGGCGATGTGCCGCCCGTGCTGGCCTGGCAGTGGGTGCAGGCGGGCGAGGCCGTGATCGTCGATGTGCGCAGCGATGCCGAGCGCGCCTGGGTGGGCGAGGTGCCGGGCGCCACCGCCGTGGCCTGGAAGCAATGGCCCGGCATGGCGATGAACCCCGACTTCGATGCCCAGCTGCGCGCCGCCGTGCCGCCGGGCCGCAAGGCCCTGCTGCTGTGCCGCAGCGGCGTGCGCTCGATCGCCGCCGCGCAGCGCGCCACGGCCCTGGGGCTGGAGGCCTGGAACGTGCTGGAGGGCTTCGAGGGCGACCCCGACCAGCATGCGCACCGGGGGCTGCGCGGGGGCTGGCGCTTCCACGGCCTGCCCTGGCGCCAGGGCTGAAGCCGGTGTCACGGCCGTGAAAGAGGGCCCCTGAAAACTCGGGATAATCTGCGGCATGACATTTCTGGCCATCGACGTGGGCAACACCCGCCTCAAGTGGGCGCTGTACGAGGCGCCCCACCCCGGGGCCGCGCTGCTGGCGCAGGGCGCCGAATTCCTGGACCACATCGACCGCCTGTCCGAGACGGCCTGGGCCCGGTTGCCCGTGCCTACGCGCATGCTGGGCTGCGTGGTGGCGGGCGATGCGGTCAAGCGCCGCATCGAGGAGCAGATGGAGCTGTGGGACGTGGCGCCGCAGTGGGTGGTGTCGTCCGCGCAGGAGGCGGGCCTGACCAACGGCTACGACCACCCCACGCGCCTGGGCTGCGACCGCTGGGTGGCCATGATCGGCGCGCGCCAGCGCATCCTGGCGCAGGGCCCGGCCCGGCCTCTGGTGGTGGTGATGGTGGGAACGGCGGTGACGGTGGAGGCCATCGACGCCGAGGGGCGTTTTCTCGGCGGGCTGATCCTGCCGGGCCACGGCATCATGCTGCGCGCGCTGGAATCGGGCACCGCCGGCCTGCACGTGCCCACGGGCGAGGTGCGCCTGTTCCCCACGAACACCAGCGACGCGCTGACCAGCGGCGGAACCTATGCCATCGCCGGCGCGGTCGAGCGTGTGTACCAGCACCTGCTGCAGCACTGCGGCGAGGAGCCCGCCTGCCTGATGACGGGCGGCGCCGGCTGGAAAATGGCGCCGAGCATGACGCGCCCGTTCGAGCTGGTGGACAACCTGATCTTCGACGGGCTGCTGGAGATCGCCGCGCGGCGTTTCACCGGAGCGTAGCCGGATCCGTCATGCACGGCGCTGCGCGCAGCGCCATGAAACTGGGGCGGCCCAAGCCAGGGCTACTCCTCCAATTCAGCTTGCGCCATCTCCACGTCCAGCCGCTCCATGGCATCGAGCGGCGTGCAGGCGGCGGCCTGCTCGTAGAGCGCGGTGGCTTCCTTCATCTTCTTGTCGCCGTCGAGCATGACCAGGGCGTTGGCGTATTCGATCATGGCGATGGCCGAGCCCGGATTGAGCTTGAGCGCTTCCTGGAACAGCTTGAGCCCGGTGTCCTTCTTGGCGCCGTAGGTCATGCCGCCGATCAGCGAGCCCACCTTGTCGATCACCTCGGCATGGAAGGCGCCCAGCGCAATGCGCGCGTCGGCATGTTTGGGCGCCAGGGCGATGGCTTTTTCGAGCGATTCCTTGATCTTGCCGCCCAGGCCCTGGGCCAGGGCCTTGGCCACGCTGATGCCCTGGCTGTAGCGGCCCAGCGCGTAGGCGTGCCAGTACCAGGCATTGGCGTTCTTCGGGTCCTCCTTGGCCTGGGCCTCGGCCTGCTCGGCCACCTGCAGGAACAGGTCCAGGCGCGTCTTTTCCTTCTTTTCGAGGTAGGTGGCGTAAATGGCCGTGGCCTTGTTGGCCACCGTGGTGCCGGCGCCGCCGGCCTCCAGGCCGGCCTCGGCGGCCTGCTGGAAATCACCGTTGTGGTAGTGCAACCAGGCCTGGAGCACGGCGGCGTCCTTGGGCAGGGGTTCGGCATCGCCGGCGTGCAGGCGGGCCCATTGTTTCTTCAGGCTGGCGGCGTCGAATTGGTAGTCGCCAGCGTGGGGGAAGGGGGTCCATTTCGCCATGGTATGTCTCCGTTGTCGGTTGGTTTTTTTAGCGGCGGGGGCGGGGCCGGAAGGGGATGCGGGCAAATTCTCAGGTGCCAGAGTGGTAAGCGCTGGCCAATTGCAGCAGGTGGGCGCGCTGGCCGGGTTCAAGGTAGGGCATGAGCAGGTTCAGCACATGGTGCGCGCCGCGCAGCAGCGCGGCCTGGGCGCTCTCGGGCTCCAGCGCGCGGCGCGGGTCGCGCACGTATTCGAAGCTCAGCCAGTAGGTCAGCACCACCACCATGCTGGTGGCGGTGGGTTCGAGCTCGCGGGCGTCGATCTGCAGGGCGCCCGCACGCGCCATGCCGTCGAGCAGGTTGCGCACGGCGTGGGTCTTGTTGTGCAGCACGACCTGGAAATGCTTTTCCAGGCGGCGGTTCTTGGACAGCAGGTCGTTGAGGTCGCGGTACAGGAAGCGGTACTGCCAGATCAGCTCGAACAGCGTGTGCAGGAAGAACCACGCATCCTCGACGTTGCGCACGCTGCCGCTGGCGCCGAGCAGCTCGGTCAGCGAGCGCTCGTAGCGGTCGAACAGCGCATTGATGAGCTCGTCCTTGGCCGGGTAGTGGTAGTAGAGGTTGCCGGGGCTGATGCGCAGCTCGGCGGAAATCAGGGTGGTCGAGACGTTGGGCTCGCCAAACCGGTTGAACAGTTCGAGCGTGACTTCCAGTATGCGTTCAGCGGTGCGGCGCGGCGCTTTTTTCACCATGTGTGCTGGCCCTCATGCCTCGGATGGAATGCTTTTCTGAGACTACTCTAACCGACGTTTTCAGGTGCCTGAAATGCTGCACTGCGGCATTCTGGGGTCATGAATGCACAACGGCTGTCACACCCTGGGCGCGACAGCCGTTGTGGGCAGGAACCGGAAGTCCCTGCTTCATGCCCTGGGGAAATCAGGCTGCGCTGGCGGCGCCGTCAGCGGCCGGTGCGGCCTCCGTGCTGCGGGGCGCGACCTTGGGGAAAGGGGCGCGTGCCTTGGCCGCAGGCTTCTTGGCAGCCGGCTTGGCAGCGGCCTTGGCGGGAGCGGCCTTGACCGCGGGCTTCTTGGCGGCGGGTTTGGCAGCAGCCTTCTTGGCGACGGGCTTGGCCGCAGGCTTCGGGGCGGCCGGCTTGGCAGCGGCCTTGGCGGGGGCGGTCTTGGCGGCCGGCGGGGCCTTGCCCAGGCTCTTGGCCAGGGCGTCGATGCGGGCGTTGAGCACGTCCAGGTCGCGGGCCGAGGGCACGCCGAGCTTGGACAGGGCGGTGGCCACGCGGTCTTCAAAAATGTTTTCCAGCTTGTCCCACTGGCCGGCAGCGCGCGAGCCGATGTCGCTGGCCATGCTGGTGACGCGGCTGGTGGCTTCCGAGATCTTCTCTTCGGCCACGGCCTGGGTCTTGCGCTGGATGGACAGGCCTTCCTTCACCAGGGCCTCGAACACCTTGCCGCCTTCTTCCTGGGCCTTGGAGAAAGCACCCAGGCCGGCCAGCCAGATCTGCTGGGCCGAGTCCTTGACGGTGCTGGACAACTGGGCGCCCGTCTTCTTTTTGTCGTTGCTGAGTTTTTGCAGTTTCTTGACCATGGGGCCTCCGGTGATGGGGTTGAAAAGGGTGCCGTGGCAATCTGCTTCGGCATGGTATGGACTTTACGCGCAGTGCCGGGCGAGGTGTAGGCATGCGCTCCTAAAAACGTAGAGCATGCCATCTAGCGTGCTGCGCTTTGGGTAGCATCGGCACGGGTTTTTGCTGAAGCCCGTGGCTGTGCGCTTGGGCAAGAATGAACGAAGCCATCAACAGGAGTTTTCAACATGCAGTATTTCGTGACAGGGGCCACAGGATTCATCGGCAAGCGTCTGGTCAAGAAGCTCCTGGAGCGCAAGGGCAGCGTGGTGTATTTCCTGCTGCGCAAGGAGAGCGCGGACAAGGTGTCCGAGCTGCGCAGCTACTGGGGCGTGAGCGCCGCGCGCGCGGTGCCGGTGTTTGGCGACCTCACGGCGCGCAAGCTGGGCGTGTCCAGCGAGGACGTGAAGAAGCTCAAGGGCCAGATCGACCACTTCCACCACCTGGCCGCCGTGTACGACCTGTCGGCCGACGCCGAGAGCCAGGTGGCCGTGAACGTCGAGGGCACGCGCAACACGGTGGATTTCGCGCGGGCCATCGACGCCGGCCATTTCCATCTCGTCTCCTCCATCGCCTCGGCGGGCCTGTACGAAGGCGTGTTCCGCGAGGACATGTTCGAGGAGGCCGAGGGTCTGGACCACCCGTACTTCATGACCAAGCACGAGAGCGAGAAGATCGTGCGGCAGGACTGCAAGATGCCCTGGACGGTGTACCGCCCGGCCATGGTGGTGGGTGACAGCACGACCGGCGAGATGGACAAGATCGACGGCCCGTACTACTTCTTCAAGCTCATCCAGCGCATGCGCCAGCTGCTGCCGCCGTGGATGCCCGCCGTGGGCCTGGAGGGCGGGCGCGTGAACATCGTGCCGGTGGATTTCGTGGTCAACGCGATCAACGTGATCAGCCACCAGCCGTCCATCGGCAAGAAGTGCTTCCACCTGGTGGATCCGGTGGGCTACCGCGTGGGCGACGTGCTCGACATCTTCTCGCGCGCCGCGCATGCGCCGCGCATGAACCTGTTCGTCAATGCGGCGCTGCTGGGCTTCATCCCCAAGGGCGTGAAGAAGAGCCTGATGGCCATCGCGCCCGTGCGCCGCGTGCGCAACGCCGTCCTCAAGGACCTGGGCCTGCCCGAGGACATGCTCACCTTCGTGAACTACCCCACGCGCTTCGACTGCCGCGAGACGCTGGCGGCGCTCAAGGGCTCGGGCGTGCAGTGCCCCAACCTCAAGGACTACGCCTGGCGCCTGTGGGACTACTGGGAGCGCCACCTCGACCCCGAGCTGTTCATTGACCGCACGCTCAAGGGCACGGTGGCGGGCAAGGTGGTGCTGGTGACGGGCGGGTCGTCCGGCATCGGCCTGGCCACCGCGCACAAGTTCGCGGAAGCCGGTGCCACCACCATCATCTGCGGGCGCGACCAGGACAAGCTGGACGCCGCCTGCCAGGAGGCCAAGGACAAGGGCTACGCGTTCATTGCCTATGCGACGGACATCGCCGACATGCAGGACTGCGACCGTTTCGTGCAGCAGCTCATCTCTGACCACGGCGGGGTGGATTTCCTCATCAACAACGCGGGCCGTTCCATCCGCCGCGCCATCGAGTCGAGCTACGACCGCTTCCACGATTACGAGCGCACCATGCAGCTCAACTACTTCGGCTGCCTGCGCGTGACCATGGGCTTCCTGCCCGGCATGGCGGAAAGGCGCAAGGGCCATGTGGTGAACATCAGCTCCATCGGCGTGCTGACCAACGCCCCGCGCTTCTCCGCCTACGTGGCCAGCAAGGCGGCGCTGGACGCCTGGACGCGCTGCGCATCGAGCGAGTTCGCCGACCAGGGCATCACCTTCACCACCATCAACATGCCGCTGGTGCGCACCCCCATGATCGCGCCCACGCAGATCTACAACAACGTGCCCACGCTCAGCCCCGAAGAGGCGGCCGACATGATCGCCCAGGCCTGCATCTTCAAGCCCGTGCGCATCGCCACGCGCCTGGGCATCCTGGGGCAGGTGATGCACGCCCTGGTGCCGCGCGTGGCGCAGATCGGGATGAACGCCAGCTTCCGCATGTTCCCCGACTCGACGGCGGCCAAGGGCGACAAGGGCGGCAAGCCGCAGCTGTCGGCCGAGGCCATCGCGCTGCAGCAGATGATGCGGGGGATCCATTTCTGAGGACTCCGCGCCCCCAGGGTAAATGGTTACAGGGTGGGGCAGGGGCGGTGGGATAATCACGGGTTTTGCCAGCAGGCAGCATCCAACGGTTTCCCCCATGATCCTCGTCACCGGCGGCGCCGGCTTCATCGGCGCCAATTTCGTTCTCGACTGGCTCGGCGGCTCCCGCGAGGGCGTCGTCAACCTCGACAAGCTGACCTACGCGGGCAACCTGCACAACCTGGCCAGCGTGCAGGGCGATGCCCGCCATGTCTTCGTGCAGGGTGACATTGGCGACGGCGCCCTGGTGGCGCGCTTGCTGGCCGAACACCGGCCGCGCGCCATCGTGAATTTCGCCGCCGAATCGCATGTGGACCGCTCCATCCACGGGCCCGAGGACTTCATCCAGACCAACGTGGTGGGTAGTTTCAGGCTTTTGGAGGCTGCAAGGCACTACTGGCAAGCGCTTCCAGCTATCGAAAAAGAAGTATTCCGGTTCTTGCACGTGAGCACGGACGAGGTCTACGGCACGCTGGCGCCCGATGCCCCCGCCTTCACGGAGACGCACAACTGCGAGCCCAACAGCCCCTACAGCGCCAGCAAGGCCGCCAGCGACCACCTCGTGCGCGCCTGGCACCACACCTACGGCCTGCCGGTGCTCACCACCAACTGCAGCAACAACTACGGCCCCTACCATTTCCCGGAAAAGCTCATCCCGCTGATGATCGTCAACGCGCTGGCCGGCAAGAGCCTGCCGGTGTACGGTGACGGCATGCAGATCCGGGATTGGCTCTACGTCAAGGACCACTGCAGCGCCATCCGCCGCGTGCTTGAAGCCGGCACGCTGGGGGAAACGTACAACGTCGGCGGCTGGAACGAGAAGCCCAACATCGACATCGTGCACACGGTCTGCGCCCTGCTCGACGAGCTGCGCCCGCGCGCCGACGGCCAGAGCTACCGCACGCAGATCACCTATGTGAAAGACCGCCCCGGCCACGACCGGCGCTATGCCATCGACGCCCGCAAGATCGAGCGCGAACTGGGCTGGAAACCCGCCGAGACCTTCGACACCGGCATCCGCAAGACGGTGCAGTGGTACCTGCAGAACCCCGAATGGGTGGCCGGCGTGCAGACCGGCGCCTACCGCGATTGGGTGCAGACCCAGTACGCCGAACCGGGTGCTGCCGCATGAACATCCTGTTGCTGGGCAAGGGTGGGCAAGTGGGCTGGGAACTGCAGCGCAGCCTGGCCGTTCTCGGCCAAGTGACCGCGCTGGACTTCGATAGCCAGGAGCAGTGTGGCGACTTCAGCAACCCGCAAGGCATCCGCGATACCGTGCGCGCCCTGCGCCCCGACATCATCGTCAACGCCGCCGCCCACACCGCCGTGGACAAGGCCGAGAGCGAGCCCGAATTCGCGCGTCTGCTCAACGCCACCACCCCCGGCGTGCTGGCCGAGGAGGCCGCCCGCCTGGGGGCCTGGCTGGTGCACTACAGCACCGACTATGTGTTCGACGGTAGCGGCACCCGGCCCTGGGTGGAGACCGACGCCCCCGCGCCGCTGAGTTGCTACGGCCGCACCAAGCTCGAAGGCGAACAGCTCATCCAGCAATCGGGCTGCCGGCACCTGATCCTGCGCACGAGCTGGGTGTATGCCGCGCGCGGCGGCAACTTCGCCAAGACCATGCTGCGCCTGGCGCAGGAACGCGACCGCCTCACCGTCATCGACGACCAGTGGGGCGCACCCACCGGCGCCGACCTGCTGGCCGATGTGACCGCCCACGCGGTTCGCCAGCTGCAGCAGCGCCCGCAGGACGGCGGGCTGTACCACCTGGTCGCGGCGGGAGAGACGAATTGGCATTCCTATGCAAAATTCGTTCTGGACCATGCTGCGAAAGCGCAGGCAGCTATCAAAATCAAAGCAACCGAGGTGGCGCCCGTGCCCACCAGTGCTTTTCCGACGCCGGCCACCCGCCCGCACAATTCGCGCCTGAGCACGGCCAAGCTGCAGTCCACCTTCGGCCTTCGGCTGCCGCACTGGCAGGCCGGAGTAGCGCGCATGCTCACCGAAATCCTCTGAGACACACCCCATGACTGCACGCAAAGGCATCATCCTCGCCGGGGGCTCCGGCACCCGCCTGCACCCGGCCACGCTGGCCATCAGCAAGCAGCTGCTGCCGGTGTACGACAAGCCCATGATCTACTACCCGCTCAGCACCCTCATGCTGGCGGGCATCCGGGACATCCTGGTCATCAGCACCCCGCAGGACACGCCGCGCTTCGCGCAACTGCTGGGCGATGGCAGCCAATGGGGCATCAACCTGCAGTACGCCGTGCAACCCAGCCCGGACGGGCTGGCCCAGGCCTTCATCATCGGCGAGCAGTTCGTGGGCAACGCGCCCAGTGCGCTGGTGCTGGGCGACAACATCTTTTACGGCCACGACTTCCATGAACTGCTGGGCAATGCCCATGGCCGCAGTACGGGCGCCAGTGTGTTCGCCTACCACGTGCACGACCCCGAGCGCTATGGCGTGGCCGAGTTCGACGCCCAGGGCAAGGTGCTCTCGCTGGAAGAAAAGCCCGAGGTGCCCAAGTCCAGCTACGCGGTGACGGGTCTGTATTTCTACGACAACCAGGTCGTCGGGCTGGCCAAGAGCCTCAAGCCCTCACCGCGTGGCGAGCTGGAAATCACCGATCTCAACCGGCTGTATCTGGAGCAGGATCAGCTCAACGTCGAGATCATGGGCCGGGGCTATGCCTGGCTGGACACCGGCACGCACGAGAGCCTGCTCGAAGCCAGCCAGTTCATCGCCACGCTGGAGCACCGCCAGGGCCTGAAGATTGCCTGCCCCGAGGAAATTGCCTGGCGCAGCCAGTGGATCGACAGCGAGCAACTGCAGCGCCTGGCCAAGCCGCTCGCCAAGAATGGCTATGGCCAGTACCTGCTGCGCCTGCTCAAGGAAACCATTTACTGAAGCCTATGCAAGCCACCCGCCTGTCCATCCCCGATGTCGTGCTGATCGAACCCAAGGTGTTCGGCGATGCGCGCGGCTTTTTCTTCGAGAGTTTCAACCAGCGTGCCTTCAATGAGGCCACGGGCACGAACCATTCGTTCGTGCAGGACAACCACAGCCGCTCCAGCCGGGGCGTGCTGCGCGGCTTGCATTACCAGATTCAGCAACCCCAGGGCAAGCTGGTGCGGGTGGCGCGCGGGGCTGTGTTCGATGTGGCCGTGGACATCCGCCGCAGCTCGCCCACCTTCGGGCAATGGGTGGGCGCGGAGCTGAGCGCCGACAACCATCGTCAGCTCTGGGTGCCGCCCGGCTTTGCCCATGGTTTTGTGGTGCTCAGCGAGTCGGCGGATTTTCTCTACAAGACCACCGATTACTACGCACCGCAGCACGAGCGCAGCATTGCCTGGAACGATCCGGGCATCGGCATCTTCTGGCCCGCCCTGGCGCAAGGCCAGCAGCCCCTGCTCTCGGCCAAGGACAGCGCTGCGCCGCTCCTCGCCAGTCTGGGTGCTGACGCCCTGTTTGCGTAACGTCCTCCCAGCGGCAGGCCGGTGACCCTCGCGCTCTCCATCGTCAGCCATGGCCACGGCGCGCAGGTGCTGTCGCTCCTGGCGTTGTTGGCGCAATCGCCGCAGGGGCTGGTTCGCCGCGTCTGGGTCACGCTCAACACATCCGAACCCGCTCTGGCGCAGGCACTGGCCGCGCCTGGTGCGGCCTGGCGCGATCGTCTGGAGGTGCGCGTGTTGCACAACCCCCGGCCGCTGGGCTTTGGCGCCAACCACAACCAGGCCTTTGGGCACGAGCAGCAGCAAAGCGCACCTGCGCCCTTTTTCGTGGTCATGAACCCCGACATCACTTGGCCCCAGGAACCCTGGGCGGCCATGCTGCAGGCCGCAGCGCAGCCCGGCGTGGGCTGCGTGTACCCGCAGCAGGTCGACGCCCACGGCCAGCCCCAAGACCACGCCCGCCGCTTGCCCACTCCTGGCGCCTTATTGCAGCGCTACCTGGGCGGTGCCGCAAGGCGCAGGGCGCGGGTTTCGGCGCCCGATTGGGCCAACGCCGCATTGCTGTTGTTCCACAGTGCGGCGTACCAGCGCATCCAGGGCTTTGACGAGGCCTATTACATGTACTGCGAAGACGTGGACATTTGCCTGCGTCTGCAACTGGCCGGGTATCGCCTGGCCGAGGCGCATGGCGCCTGTGTCGTCCACGCAGGCCAGCGGGCCAGCCACCGCCATTGGCGCCACCTGGGCTGGCATCTGCGCAGCCTGTGGCGGCTGTGGCATTCCCCGGCATACCGGGAGTTTCAGCAAGACCATGGCCGCCGCGCTGGTTGACGTTTTGCTGGCCACCTGGAACGGGGAGCGCCATCTGGCCGCGTTGCTGGATTCGCTGCTGGCACAGACGCACCCGCATTTCCGCGTGCTGGTGAGCGACGACGGCTCCACTGACGGAACCCGTGCCCTGCTGGAGCGCTACCGCTCCCGGTTCGGCGGGCGCATGCTGTTGCTGCCGCAGCGCCCGGCAGGGCGGGGTGGTCTGGGTAATTTCGAATACCTCATGCAGGCCAGCCTGGACGATGCGCAGGCCGCGTGGGTGCTGTTCTGCGACCAGGACGACGTCTGGCTGCCCCACAAGATTGCGCAGACCCTGGCCGAAATGCGCCGTGCCGAACAAGGCGCCGAGCCTGGCGCGCCCTGTCTGGTGCACACCGACCTGCGTGTGGTGGACGAGGCGCTGGCGTCCATCGCCGATTCTTTTGTGCGCTACCAGCGCATGGATCCTGCACACTGCACGCCGAGGGATCTGCTGAGCATGAACCAGGTCACAGGCTGCGCCACCATGGTGAACCGCAGCCTGCTTGCCATGGCGCTGCCTTTTCCCGCAGAGGTGGTGGTGCACGACTGGTGGTGCGCCGTGCTCAGCGGCAGCGGCCGACGCGCGTTCATCGATGCTCCCTCCCTGCTGTACCGCCAGCATGCGGTCAACCAGATCGGCGCACACAGTCGCAGCCTGCACCACCGGGTGCTGCGCCTGCTGCGCAACGCGCCAGCAGTGCTGCGCAGCGCAGGCGCGGCAGGGCGCAACAGCTACCGCCAGGCCCAGGCCCTGGAGCAGCGCCTGCGCAGCCTGCACCGGGATGCAAGCCTTGTTGCAGACTACCTGGCCTGGCGAAACCAAGCGCTGTGGCAGAGAATCCGCACCTACAGGGCATACTATCCCGGCTCTGAAATGGACCGGCTGCTGCGCTGCCTGCTCTGGTCCGCGCCCGCCCAGGGCAAGCACCCTCTGCACCCAGATGCCGCGCAGGCACCCCAGAACCCACAAGGCTGAAGAATGAGTTTGCCGACCGCAGAACGTATCGAACCGACCGAGCAGGCCGCTGCCGTCCCCAGGCTGGGGGAAATGCTCTTGTCTGCCCAAAAGCTCTCGCGCCACGACCTGGAGCGGGCGCTCGAAGTCCAGCGCTCCATGGGCGGACGCCTGGGCCGCCTGCTGGTGAGCCTGGGGCTGGTGGCCGAGTCCGATGTGTTCATGGCCTTGTCCCGGCAGTCCGGCATTCCCCTGGTGCGCGCAGACGCATTCCCGGCAGACCGCCCCGAAACACCTGCGCTCAACACCGGTTTTCTGCTGGCCCACAACCTGCTGCCGCTGGGGCCTGCGCAGGAAGGCGCCGAGCCTCCCGCATTTGTCAGCACCGACCCGCACAGCGACACCTTGCGCACCGCGCTGCGTCTGGTGTTCGGTGCCGTGCCCACGCTGGTGTTCGGGCTGGAAACCGAAATCGCCGGTCGACTCAACGAGTGGTACGTGCAGGCGGCGCAGGAGGAAGAAGAAGCCGTCCCTGGCGGCGCTGAGGCCTCCGAGTTCATCGAGCACCTGCGCGACATGGCCTCCGAGGCGCCCATCATCCAGCGGGTCAACCAGATCCTGGCGCATGCGGTCACCTCCAAGGCGTCGGACATCCACATCGAAACCTACGAGCAGAAATCGGTGGTGCGCATCCGTGTGGACGGCGAGATCTTCCCGGTCGATGAGATCGACAACAAAGACGCCCCCGCCGTCGTTTCGCGCATCAAGATCCTCTCGCAGCTCGACATTGCCGAGCGTCGCATGCCCCAGGACGGGCGCACCAAGCTGCGCGTGCATGGCAAGGAAATGGACGTACGCGTCTCCACCGTGCCCACCGCGTTCGGCGAATCGGTGGTCATGCGTCTGCTTGAAAAGAACTTCGACCTGCTCTCGCTCGAAAGCCTGCACTTCACCCCGGCCACCCTGCAGGCCTTGCGCCGCATGCTGGCCCTGCCCCACGGCATCTTGCTGGTCACGGGGCCTACCGGTTCGGGAAAGTCCACCACCCTGTACGCATCGCTGCAGGAGTTGGAGGGCGAAAACCTCAAGATTCTCACGGTGGAAGACCCGGTTGAGTACCGCCTGCAATGGCTCAACCAGGTGCAGGTGCAGCCGCAGATCGGCCTGAGCTTTGCGGCCGTGCTGCGTTCCTTCCTGCGGCAAGACCCCGACGTCATCATGATCGGCGAAATGCGCGACGGCGAAACGGCAGAAATCGCCGTGCAGGCCGCGCTCACGGGCCACCTGGTGCTCTCCACGCTGCACACCAACAGCGCCTTGGGGGCCATCGTGCGCCTCATCAACATGGGGGTGGAGCCGTACCTCATTACCTCCTCCGTGGTGGGCGTGCTGGCGCAGCGCCTGGTGCGCAAGCTGTGTCCGGACTGCAAGACTCCCCTCACCCCCGAGCAGGCGCGCATGGCAGCGTCGTCGCTGGGGCTGCAGGCCCCCGCAGAGGCCACGCTCTACCGTCCGATGGGTTGCGCGCAGTGCCGCTCCACCGGCTACCGGGGGCGACTGGCCATCCATGAGTTGCTGGAGCTCAACGACCAGGTCAAGCGCACCGTGCTCGAAAGCGGCTCCACCCTGCGTGGCGACGAAGGCGCCTACGCCGCGGGGAACTTGTTGCACGATGGCGCCACCAAGGTCTTTCAGGGACTGACCACTGCAGAGGAAGTGCTGCGGGTCGCTCGCCAACATGACTGAATTCCAATACGCCGGAGTGACCTCCGAAGGCAAACCCTGCCAGGGCAGCGTGCGCGCGCCCGATGCCGACACAGCACGCCTGCGCCTGATGGGGCAGGGGATCACCCCTGTGCGCATCAGCGGCGACGCGGCTTCAGCGGCGCCGTCATCCGGTGGCCCCCGCAGCCTGGGGCTCAAGCGCAAGGACGTGCTGCTGTTCACGCGCGAGATGGCGCACCTCAAGCAGGCCAACATGCCGCTGGACCGTGCGCTGTCCATGCTCAAGGAAACCGCCGACAACGAGCGCTTGCAGACCTTCATCGGCAAGGTCGAGGAAAGCGTGCGTGCCGGTAAGTCGCTGCACCAGTCGCTGCTACCTTTTGAAAAAGACCTGGGACGGCAGTACCTGGTGCTGGTGCGCGCTGGCGAAACATCGGGCTCCCTGCACGTCGTCCTCAAGGAGTTGACCGTGCAATTGGAGGCCGACGACAAGCTGCGCAACTACGTCATCTCCTCCATGACCTACCCCGTCATCCTGCTGGTGGTGGCGGTGCTCTCGGTCATCATGCTGCTGGCCTTTGTGGTGCCCCAGTTTCGCGAGATTTTTGACTCCATGGGCGACGCCTTGCCCTACACCACACGGCTGGTGGTGCAATTCAGCGACCTGATTCGCTCGCATTGGATGGAAATCCTGCTGGCTTCGACCTTGGCGCTGTACGGTTTTTCGCGCTGGGTGGCCACGCCCTCCGGGCGCCTGCAGGTCGACCGCGCCCTGCTGGCCATGCCCTTGCTGGGTGTGGTGCTGCGCAACCTGCAGTTCGCGATGTACTTCCGCACCTTTGGCATTCTTTTGCAGCGCGGCATTCCCATGGTCGATGCGCTCAAGATCGCCATCGACGCACTCACCAACACCGTGCTGCGCACCGATCTGGAACCCCTGGTGGAAACGGTCAAGACCGGCAAACGGCTTTCGAGCGGATTCGGGCTGCGCCATTTCCACAAAACCAGCACCCCCCAACTCATTCGCGTGGCCGAGGAAACCGGCCAACTTGACGCCACGCTGCTCGCGCTGGCCGACCGCTACGAGGAAGAGGGCCGCCGCACCATGGGGCGCGTGCTGGCTGCCATGGAGCCGCTGATCATCATCATCCTGGGCATGGTGGTGGCCTTCATCATCATCTCCATCCTGGGCGGCGTGCTCTCCATCAACGATACCATCTGACCCTCCATGTTCTGGCAACAACCTTCCATGCAAACCGTGCAACATCTTTCCGCCCGCCCGACGGCCGCCGCGCCGCGCCGCGCCTCCGGTTTCACCCTGATCGAACTGCTCGTGGTGCTCGTCATCCTGACCCTTCTTGCCGGCCTGGTGGGCCCCAAGGTGCTGGACCAGCTCGGCGGCGCCAAATCCAAGACCGCCCGCGTGCAGATCGGCGAGCTGGAACAAAGCCTCGATCTTTTCAAGCTGGATGTCGGCCGCTACCCCAACGACGCCGAAGGCCTCCGCGCCCTGGTGGAGCGCCCCTCTACGGTCCAGGGCTGGAACGGCCCCTATATGAAGAAGGGCTTGCCCACCGACCCCTGGGGCGCGGCCTACCAATACAAGAACCCTGGGCGCAACGCAGGCCCCGACGTTTTCTCGCTCGGTTCCGATGGCAAGCCGGGCGGAGAAGGTGAAAACGCCGACGTGTACAACTGACACACGGCCCCGTCGCAGACCGTTCCTGGCACGCTGATGAATTGCCCCGCGCCGGTGCGCCGCACGCATTCCGGTTTCACCCTGCTGGAATTGCTGGTCGTGCTCGTGCTGGCCGCCATCACGGTGGCCGTGGTGGGGGGCAGCGCGCAGTCGTACATGGAGCGAGCGCGCTACCACCAGACCGTGCGTGACGTTGCCAGTCTGCTGGGGCAGGCCCGCACGCTCAGCGAGCGGGAGGGGCGAGCCGTCATCGTCTCTTACGACCCCGCCACCCGCCAGCTTGTTGCCGATGGGCAATGGCGCGTGGGCCTGCCCGAGTCGCTGCAGGTGCAATGGGCCGCCCTCGAAAGGCGCAAGGGGGCTGAGCCGGTTCCAGGTGAACCCTTGTTCCAATTCAACACCGATGGCGGGGCGCAGGGCGGCAGCCTGAGCGTGCTGCGCGCAGGGCAGGGGGTGCAGTACCGGGTTAATTGGTTGCTGGGCCGGATAGAGCAAACCTCGGTGCAGGTTCCCTCATGACGGACAAGGCGCGATGCAGCACCCTGCCGCCGTGGGTCGCGGCCCGAGGCCCCAGGCGCAACCTGGGGTTCAGCCTGCTGGAGGCCCTGGTAGCCATGGCCATTGCGTCCATGGCCCTGGGCGCCCTGTACCGCACCGTCGGGCAAAGCTCCAGGAACGCAGTCACCGTCCAGGAGCGGGTCGAGGCCGCCATGGTGGCGCGTTCGGTTCTGGCCGGTGCGTTTTATGCCGAAGAATTGGCGAACCAAAGCGAAGGCAAGGCGGGTGCCTGGCGCTGGCGCATGCGCCTGCAGCCCACCCAGACGCAATGGGGTGCCACGCCCGGTCGACCAAACATGCCGCCCCAAACCGTCGCACGGGTCACTGTGGACGTGATGCACGCCGAGGGCGGCGACCCCGTGCTCAGCTGGACGGGCTGGAAACTGTACAGGGCCGCGCCATGAGCCGCAACCCGTCTACCCGCCAGCGCGGTTTCACGCTGATTGAATTGCTCATTGCCCTGGCCGTCACGGCGGCGGTGGTTGGGTTGATGTTTGCCGGTTTTGGCGTCATTGGTCGCACCGAGGATCGCAACCAGCGCACCATGGAGCGGGTTGAACACATGCTGACCGTCAGCCAGTGGCTGGGACGCAAGTTCGACGGCCTGCGTCTGCTCTCGCGCCAGGAAGGGGGCAATTTTGTGCGCTTTTTCAGCGGCAACGCCGCGGGCCTGATGTGGGTTGCGCCCTTGCCGGAGCGCGGCAGTGCTGGGGGATTGCACGTTTTTCGCATCGGCCCCCTGCGCCACGACAATGGGCGTGTCGATCTGTCCGTTGAGGCGTTACCTTACGACGGTGCAGCCATGGCAATGGACTGGAGCCGGGCCTTGCGCGAAACCCTGCTGACCGATGTGCGTACCCTGCAATGGCATTACCAGGATGGCCGCACCGGTGTCTGGACGCAGCAATGGGACGCCTCCCAGACGCAATATCCCGCCCGCATCCGGCTGGAGCTGGGCGACGCGCACGGGGATTGGCCTCCCCTGGTTTTTGCCTTGGCGAGGGCGAGATGAGGGGGGCTTGCGCGATGCATTCGCCCTCACACCGCAGTGCCGGTGCCGCACTGGTGCTGGTGCTCTGGCTGGTGGCGGCCTTGTCCCTCACCGTGCTGGCCGGGGCCAATGGCATGCGCCAGCAGACCCAGCATGCCGGCCTGGCACTGGAGCGCCTCAGAGCCGAGGCCGTGCTGGACGGTGCCCTGCAGTTGGTGGCACAGCGGCTGGTGGCGGAAAGAGACCAGCCCAGCCACTATCGCCGAGAGGTGCTGGCACTGGGCGGGCAAGAGATCTGGCTGGAGGTCACGCCTGCCGCCGGGTTGATCGATATCAATGTTGCCAGTGACGCCTTGTTGCAGGCGCTGCTGCAGCGGGCGGGTGGACTGCTTGCGGGCGATGCGGCCATCATGGTGTCGCGTATCCGTGATTATCTCGATCCGGACGATACGCCGGCCGGCGCGGGTGGCGCGGAAGCCCCCCAATACAGGGCCGTCGGTTGGCCCACCGTGCCCCGCAATTCGGCGCTGGAAGACGTTTCCGAGCTGAGATCCGTCTTGGGAATGACCCCGGAGCTCTATGACATAATCGCGCCCTACCTCGGCGTCAACGGCCAGCAACGACTGGAAGTCGATGCAACCCCCCGGGCTTTGATCGACATCTTGACGGGTCAGAAAGGGCTGGGGGCACAGGTTCATCAATCACCGCCTGAATTGCGCGCGGGCCTGCTGCTTGCGGGTGCGACGGCCGACTTTTTTTCTGCCGCCAAAGGCGGTGGCGGGAAAGAAGTCCGGGTTCGTGCCTATGCAAAAGGCGACGGCGAACGGTGGTGGCTGCGCGAGGCGTGGCTTGACCCCCGCGAGAGGCCTGACACCTTGGCTCCCTGGACCTTGCTCACGCTGGAGCCCACGCGCCGCATCAACAAGCCGGAACAGGAATGGAGTCCATGACAGCTAAGGGGCAACTCTACCGCCGTGTGCAGATTGCGCAGGACAGGCTTGCGTGGGGATGCGCGGATCTGCGCCGCCTGCTGTCTGAGCGCGGATGGTGGCCCAGCCGTTCAAGGGCACTGGTCTCTGTGGACGGCATGCAATGGACCGTTACCGAAACCCGTCTGCGTGCCAGCAAGCACGGCAAGGCGGAAGGTTTGCTGGTGCCAGAGTCCGAAAGCCTGTGGGGCTCCGCCGTTCTCCCCGACATGCCCCGCCAGGCGCTGGGGCCGGCGGTGGAGGAAGCGTTGTGGCGCGCCTCCCCCTTGCCGCGCCAGCACACGGTGGCCGCATGGCATGCGCAGCCCCATCCGCAAGGTGGTTGGGCTGTCGAATGGGGCCTGTGCCGCAGCAGCCACTGCGACACCTGGCGTGCCGAAAGAGGGCTGGGCGCGCAGGCGCCCGTGTACCTTGCGCATCAGGGGCGGGCCTATGCCGTGGATGTGGCGCCATTGCAAGCGATGCCCCAGCGCCAGCGCTGGATGCATGCGCTGGTGCTGGTGGGCGCACTGCTGTCGTTGGCTGTGCTGGCCCTGCCTGCGCTCATGCCCCTGGTGCTCAAACGCGAAGATGTGTTGCGCGCCGTTCAGCACATTGCTGCGGTCGAACCGCAGTCTCTGCCCTTGCGCCAGCAACTGGATGAGCTGCGCCAGCAGGCGGCGCTGGGAGAGGAGCTTCGCCAGGGCCTTCAACAAAATCTGCCCTTGGCCAGTGCGGTGGACGCCCTGTCGCAGGCCTTGCCTGACGACACCTGGCTTGACCGCATCGATATCAACGGCCACGAGATCCGTATCAGCGGCCTGACAGGCAATGCCGCTGAACTGGCGGCCCACCTGGGGCGACAACCGCAATTCGCCGACACCAAGGCCACGGTAGCCAGTGTGCGTGACAACAGCCTGAACAAAGAGCGATTCACATTCGAGATGCGCTGGCGTGCGGGCGAAGGAGTCAAGCCATGAATCCCTGGACCCGTAATGCCTGTGCCGTGCTTTTCTGCCTTGCAGCGGCGGTGCTCGCTGCTGCCGGAGGCATTTACCGCACCCTCTGGGTGCGCTACGACGCGGCACTGGGGCAATTCGAATCCCGCAGCGAACGCATAGACGGAGTGATCCAGGCCGGCCCCGACATTGGCAAGCGCCTGGCACTGGTGCGCAATGTCGTGGCGCCCATGCTGCACCCTTCGGGCGATAACGCCCAGAACGACGTCCAGCAGAAGCTGCGCGAACTGATCACCGCCTCCGGCGGCACACTGGTGTCGTCGCAGGTGGCGCTGGAGACGGGAGCCGACGGCAAAATGGACCGTGTACGGCTCACCGCCACCATGACAGGTGAATGGAGTCGCCTGGTGCGCTTCATGCAGACCATGCAAACCCATAGCCCGGTCTATTGGGTGCGCTCTGCCACCCTTGCGCGCGAGGGCGGAACCGCCGCAGTCGCTCCCCAGCAGGCCCGCTTGACCCTGCAACTGGACGCCCCGCTGGCGTCCGGGAAGGCTGCGCCATGATCAAACCCTGGTGCATGGTTCCCGTGCTTGCGGCTGCGGCTGTGGCGGGCAGCGCAGCGTGGTGGCATACCCAAAAAGACCAATGGCACGCGCCTGCGCCGCGCATCCCAGATTTGCCGCAGTTCGAAGCGCTGCCCTTACCATCCAGTGCCATTGCCAAGCAGGCTTTGGAGCGTCCTTTGTTCTGGACATCGCGCAAGCCAGCCGATTCAGGTGACAAAAAAACCAGCCTGGTCCAGGAGCTGATGCAATCGCGCCTCATGGCGGTGTTCGAGTCGGGCGAGGAGCGTGTAGCCGTCTTGCAGCGCAGAGACGGAAGCATCTTCAAGATCGGCGCGGCCTCTGATTCCTGGAGGCTTCAGTCCTTCGATGGCCGGAAGGCCTATTTCGTCGCTGCGGATGGACAGCAAGCCGAGCGCCCGCTGGAGCCGGGCAACCCGCCTGCAACCAAAGCCAACCTGGCACGGCCGCAGCCTTCTCTGGCCAACCCCTGAGGCCGCTGGATTTCTGGCGACCCACCGTACACCCCGGAGCTATCTGACATGATTTTTCGGCCCTCTATTTATCTGATGGTGCTGCTGGTCTCGGCGTGCGCCACGGCGCAAGTCTCCGATCCTGCTGCTTCCCGCGCTGAACAGCCCGCCGACGCCGCTGCGACGCCAAAGCCTGCATCGGGCGCGGCGGTGGCCGTTACACCAGCCGCTGATCCGGCTCCGGTGGCGGAGCCTTCTGGCAGCAAGGCACCCTCGATCGAGAAGGGGGATGTGGTCAAGCCCCAGGACAAGCGCCCCCCGACCGGTAGCCGTCTTTTCCCTGGCAACGATACCTTGTTCAAGCGCGACGTATCCCCCAAGGTGGACCCCGCGCTTGTCTCGGGAGACCGGGTGTCTCTCAATTTCGAGAACATTTCCGTCTCCAGTCTCGCATCGGCCTTGCTGGGCGATCTGCTCAAGCTGAACTACACCATTGATGCCGGTGGCGACACGGTGGTGAGCCTGCATACCCGCCAGCCCTTGCCGCGAAACCAGGTGCTCGATGTGCTGGACACCGTGCTCTTGCCACACGACCTGGCCATCGTGCGCGACAACGCCGGGGTGTACCACGTGACCAAGCGCACGGTCACCGTGGGGTCGCGCCCCGTGGTGGGCTCTGCGCGCTTCAAAGACCTGGCAGGCGCGGGCACCGTCATCGTGCCGCTCAACCACATTGGTGCTGGCGAAATGGCCAAGATACTGGCACCTGTCGCGCCCAGAGAAGCCATTGTGTATGTGGACAGCATGCGCAACCTGCTGGTGCTGCAGGGCAGCAAGGCGCAATTGGGCGGATGGCTGGAGTTGGTGGAGGCCTTTGACGTGGATTTTTTGGCAGGCATGTCTTTGGGCGTGTTCGTGTTGGAAAACGCCAGCGTCAGCGTGGTGCGTGATGCATTGCAGGCCCTGATCGGGGGCGACGCGTCGGCCGGCAACCCTTATGGCAACACCACCAGCGGCAACGCCGCAGGCGGCGCCCAGGGCGCGGCGCTGCCAGCCGCTGCTTCCATGGCCGCTAATTCCGGTGCCAGTGCAGGCGCTGTGCAGGCAGCCAACCCCCTGCACGGCCTCGTGCGCGTGATCCCGATCGAGCGGCTCAACGCTCTGGTGGTGGTCACTCCGCGCAGCCATATCCTCAGCCAGGTGGAAACCTGGATCCGTCGCCTGGACCGGCCCATGGATGCGCTGGAAGCCAGCCTGTTTGTGTACCCCGTGCAAAACGGTTCGGCCATCCATTTGGCGGAAATGCTCAACGGACTGTTTGGCAACAGCACCAGCAGTACCAAGCCCGGAGTGGCAGCGGGCAATGCCCCCATGCAATTTGGTCAGGGCACGGGAACAGGCTCCATGGGAGCCCTGGCCACCGGCAGCAGCAAAGCCTCCACTACCGGGGGCACCACCACGGCAGCCGCAGGTAGCCTGCCCATGGCAGTGCAAGGCTCGGCCAGCAGTGGCAATGCGCCCAGCACCACCGTCAACCAGTTGGATGGCAATGTCCGTGTGGTGGCGGACGAGAAGCGCAATGCCCTGCTGATTCGTGCGCCGCGCACCGAATACCGCCGCATCGAGCAGGCCCTGCGCGAGCTGGACAAAGCCCCCACACAGGTGCTCATCGAAGCCAGCATTGTCGAGGTCAGCCTCACTGGCAACCTCGCCTATGGCGTGGAATGGTTTGTGCAAAACAGCCTGGGCGGCGGTCGTGAAGGCAATGCGTTGCTGAACCTGCGCGAAAGCGGCTCCATCGGCCCCACGCAGCCAGGCTTTTCTTACACCCTTCTCAACAAGGCGGGCACCATCCGTGCCACGCTGAATGCGCTGGCAGAAAAATCCCAGCTGCGCGTGCTGTCCAACCCCACGGTGCTGGTGTTGGACAACCACAACGCCACCATCCAGATCGGTAACCAGCAGCCCATCAAAAGTGCCACCTCCTCGACAGGCACCCTCGTCACCGAATCCATCACTTACAAAGACACTGGCGTCATGCTCTCGGTCACGCCTTCGGTTAATGCAGGCGGGCTGATCACCATGGACATCATGCAGCAGGTGACTGATGTGGGGGAAATCGACGTTGCCACCGGGCAGCGCAATTTCCTCACGCGGCAAATCCAAAGCCGTGTGGCAGTGCGCTCAGGCGATCCTATTGTTCTGGGGGGAATGATTCGCGAGAACGAAACCAAGGGAACCACCGGGGTTCCCCTGTTGTCTGACATCCCCGTGCTGGGTGCGCTCTTCGGCAAAAACAGCGACAAGAGTGCACGCACTGAGCTGCTGGTGCTGCTCACCCCGCGCGCGCTGGAGAACGACGACCAGTTGCGCGCAGCCAGCGCTGAATTGCGCCAGCGCATGCGTGCCATTTCGTTGCAGCCGGGATTGCCAATCCAGGGCAAGGAAGACGGACTGTCTGCAACTGGAACGGAGCGGTCTCAGACCCATACCCATACCCGCTGACGCCGTTGGCGTGGGCATGATTGACCTAATTAGCCTCACTTTTTGGAGAAGTAGCATGGAATTGCCTCAAATCAAACGTCGCCGGGTGCTCGGTTGCCTGGCTCTGCCAGTAGTGGCTGCGCTGGCAGTGGGCTTGGCCGGGTGCGCGAGCACGCCTTCACCGGCCAAAGACCGTGAAGTTTTGCTGCAGCGCGCAACAGTTTTTTGGAAAGCCATGCAAGAAAACGACATTGCGACGGCATGGGCGCACGAGGAGTTGTCCAAAAAACCAGGGTGGACCTTGCAGGCCTACGCGAAGCGCGAAGGCCTCGTCTACGAAAAAGTGGAGGTGCAGGACGTTCGCTCCGTCGAGGGCGACCGTGCCGTGATTGATGTCAAGATCACATACACAGTGCCTGTGCTGCGCATGGGCAGCCAGGAACTGGTCTTGCGCGATGAATGGGTGCGGCTGCAAGGGCAGTGGTACCACGCCGACCGCAAGAGTCTTCTCTGAGCTGAGTGAGTGCCTGCGCCCTTTGTTGTTGTGTGGCAACAAAACATCGGTGGCAAACATGAAACTGGTGCAACGATTGAAAACGGTAGGTTCACGGGTTAAGATAGATGCAGCCCAAACGGTTTGACGGATGGGTTGCACAGCCCGCAAGAGCGGGAAGCTTCCTTCTTTTTTCTAAGGACATTTAAGATGAAAAAATTTGCTCTGGCAGCCGTTGCGGCAGCTGCGCTGACGGCTGGTGTGGCTCAGGCTTATACCGTCGGTACTTTCTCCAACGGTTTTGTGGTGCCCAACGTGATTCACAACGGCGCTGCTAACACCACCGCCATCGGTGTTGTGAACCGTTCCACCCAAACCGTTCCCGTGTTCTGGACTTGGTTTGACCAGAACTCCGTTCACGGCGTGGACGGCTGCTTCCCCATGACCGCTAACCAGTACACTGGCGTGAACTGGGCCAGCATCTCTGGTGTGAACATGGAAGGCAAGCGCGGTTACATGGTGTTTGCCGTGGGTACTGTGCCTGCTGGTACGGCTGCTGCTGCTGTTTGCGGCTTCCCCGGCGCGACCACCCTGGCTCCTGAAGCCAACGCGGCTGCCCAAATCTCCGCCAACGCTTTCTACGTGGACGTGGCTGGCAAGAGCGTGGCTTTCACGCCCGTGATCGACGGTCCTCTGCGCTTGGCCGCTCTGACCAATCTGTCCACCATGGGTGCTCTGAGCCTGCAGCGTGTGGCTGGTGCCGCTTCGGTTGCTGGTACCGTGCCAGTGGCGGTTGAGCCCGTTGCTGTGCCTGCTGTTGCTGGTGGCGCTGCCAACGTGCTGTTCGGCCGTGCCAACACGACCTCCCTGTCGCTGCGTTACTTCGTTGACGGCACGCTGAACAGCGGCAACGACACCCGCATTGCAGTGTGGTCCACGGGCGACCACCGCGGTACGCACACGGTCAACATTTATGACAACGCACAGAACCGTCAATCTGTGAACTTCGTCCTGAATGAGAGCGAGCTGTCGTGGTTCGATCCCGAGACCATCGCTGGTCGTCCTGCTGCCTTCGTTGATGGCTTCATCGACTGGAACCCCTCTGCTGTTCCCGCTGGTTTCCCCGCTGGCGCAGCTGAGGCTGCCATCAATGTTGGTGGCGGTGACGTGTACGCTTACTCCACCATCATTGCACCGGCCTTCGGCGCTGTGCAATCCCTGCTGGGCGCGCACCGTTAATGCCTGAAAGTGCGGCTCACGCCGCACTTGATGTGCATACCAAGGGCTTTGCCCCAAAAACAAATAGCGCCAATGGCGCTATTTGTTTTTGTGTGTCGAGATTAGGTATCTGTAATGAAGTTCTGGCGTTTTCCTCGGGTGTTTTGGCTTGCTGCTGCTGTGGCACTGCTAGCGGCATGCCAATCCGTGCCTGTGCGACCCCAGGGGGAGGGGGGGGGCGCCTCGGCAAGCAAGTCGCCTGAGCAGTCGCAGCCCCTGCGCACTGGGATTGATGTACCCATGGCATGGGGTGGGGAGTTGCGCTGTGGCGTGGCCGGCTGCCTGTTGGTGGCAGTAGAGCATGAAAAAAGCGCGGTAGTGCTTTACGAAATCAAAGATCGCAAGGCACGGCTGCTGGACAGGCAGTCTGTCGCGTACCACCCCGATGGCGTGATTTGGCTTGCAGACGATCTGGCTGTCGCAGCCGTGGAGGCCAGTTACAGTCTGGATGTGTTTCGTATGGTGCAAGGGCGTCTGCAACTCATTCATCAGATTCCCATTGGCATCTCGGCGCGTGACGTCGTGTTAGCGCAGGCGTCCGAAGGGCGTTATCGACTTCTCGCCACGCCTTACGCAGGCAAGGAGGTGGTCTGGGTGGATTACGCGCCAGAGCATCCTGAAAAAACAAACGTGCGGCGCGCTGTCTGGTGCGAAGCGCCTTGGCATCCCGTGCGTGTGCAGCGCGCACCTGGTGTTCCGCAAGGTGGGGTTGCGGCCGCTTGTCTGGATGAGAAGCGGGTTGTCTTTGCGCCCGAGAAGGGTTTGCAGGATGCTGCGCAGGCATTGTTCACGGTGCCGGCAGAAACCCGCGTCATCCCACGCCAGGCGCGCCCTTCTCCGTCAGGGCGTTGGTTTTATGTGGCGCTGGAGACTGGCGGGCGCAATTTGCGCTTCCATATGGACCGCGGGGAACTTCAATGGGTCGATGCCGCTCTTCCGGTGGGCACCGTCAGCGTGCTCCCGCTGGCCGATGATTTGGTGGTCTGGGGTGCGGATTCACGCTTGTACTTGCAGCGACTGGGCTCCGGCGGCGACGTGCTGGACACGCGTTGGCTGCCGGTAGATGGTTTTGCCACGGGTTTGCAGCTGGTGGATGCCGACCAAGATGGAGTGCAGGACTTGGTGGTGTACAACTCGGCTGCTTTGCCCGGGAAAATGGGCGTTGAAATTATTTACGGGCCGCTGTGGGAGCGTGCGCTACCCCATTTGCAGCAAAAGGAATCTGGAAAGTGAAGAAACATATCAAACGTTTGGGAACGGCCATGCTTTGCATGGCACTGGCTTCCGCTTGGGCGCAACAACCGCTCCCAACAACCAAGCCGTTGGCCCGCTTGGCCAATGGTGAGGTGGTGAGCGACCAGGATTTGGCGGACTATTTGGAGCGCCGTATGGATCTGCGCCCCGTTGCGCGCAACGCATGGGGGGTCGAAGCCGCCGTGCAGGAAATGGCGATGACCCGCGTGTTGGTCCTTGAGGGGGGGCGCTTGGGGGTTCCGCGCAAGGCCGAAGAAGGCAGTTCCGTGCGCTTTGACGATGTTTATGGTTTGTTTGTGTACAAAAAACAGGCGCCGGCCTGTGAGGCACCCGCCAATGAAGAAGCGGCGCGGCAGTACTACGATGCACATCCCGAGGCCTTCATGTTGCCAGCCCAAGCGCGCGTGCAGCGCATTATTTTGCCGGCAACAGCCCAAATCGGTGGTGCTTCGGCAATGGCTTGGCTGCAGGATCAGGCCCGTGCCGTGGCAAAGGGACAGCGTCACTTTGGCTTGATCTCCCAACGTGCGCAGGTAGAGTATTCGCTCGATACGCAAGGTGATTTGGGCTGGCTGAACCTGGATGGCGACCATCAATTCATGCGTGCGTTGCAAACAGTGAAAGCCGGTGAGTTGCTGGGGCCTGCACAGGATGGCGACTATGTTTACCTGTTCTTGGTATCGCAACGACGCGAAGCGCGTAAACTTTCTTGGGATGAGTCCAAGTCTTTTGCTGCCAATCGTGCAGTGAGCTATTGCCGACAGGAGGCGCAGACCCAAATCCGTGCAGATTTGTTCAAGCGTTACGGCGTGGAAATCGACCGTCAGGCCATTCGTGAGTTGGTGGCCAAGGCCAATACTGTGACAGCCGAGAAGGCCGATGAAAAATCGGAAGACAAGTCGGGTGACCAAACTGGCGCGAAGCCGGAGTGATGAAGGACTTGTCGACAAGGGGTTTCAGCGGGGCAATTTGCTAGAATCCCATGTTTGCCTAGTAGGGGCTTCTGCTGTTGTGCATGGCTGATATTCGAGCGTCTGTATTAATACCAGTCAAAAATGGCGGCCCTCTGCTGGGCGAGGTGCTTGATGCCGTGTTGGCGCAGCAAGCACCTTGGCCTTTTGAGGTCATTGTGGTGGACTCTGGTTCACGGGATGACTCCGTGGAGCAGGCGCGTCAGCGTGGCGTGCGGGTGGAGCAGATCGCTCCGTCAGAGTTTGGCCACGGACGGACGCGCAACTACCTTGCCAGCTTGTCGCGCGGTGACTTTCTGGTGTTCATCACACAGGATGCGCGCCCAGCCGATGCGCACTGGCTGCGCAACTTGGTGGAAGGTTGTGACAGTGCCCCTGAAGTGGCGGGTGCATTTGGCCCGCACCGCGCGCACCCGGGTGCGCGGCTGGTGACGCAGCGGGAACTGCAAGAGCATTTTTCGGGGTTTGGCAACACGCTGTCCAGGGTGCGCATGGAAGACCGTGAGCGCTTTGACCGCGAGGTTGGCCATCGGCAGTTTCTGCATTTCTTTTCGAACAACAATTCATGCCTGCGCCGTTCGGTGTGGGAGCGCTTGCCGTTTCCGGACGTGATGTTCGCCGAAGACCAGACCTGGATGCTGGCGGCCATCAAGGCCGGGTACTCCAAGGCCTATGTGCCGG
>Ga0208516_100094_pt1 | contig 57686 bp, 72 predicted proteins | sample LakWasM117_HOW13_2_FD_183931 | JGI IMG/M metagenome (GOLD analysis project Ga0208516, IMG submission 183931) | Freshwater sediment methanotrophic microbial communities from Lake Washington under simulated oxygen tension - Sediment Metagenome... | ecosystem: Environmental > Aquatic > Freshwater >...
CACCAGCAGGCTCACGGCGTTCTTCAGGCCGTTAACGTTGCGGCCGGTGTCGGGCTGCACGCCGCCCATGGACATGCGCAGGTCGTCGGGGCGCATGGAGGTGGTGTGGTACCACTCGGTGCTGAGGTTCTGGCCCTTAAGCGTGCGCACCATGGGCTCGTGGTACCACTCCTTGGCGGCCTTGGTCAGGAATTCGTGCAGATTGGCCGTGGTGGCGTACTGCAGCAGGGCGTCATGGCGTTGCAGGGCGTTGTACTTCTGCAAATAGCGGCCGGCCACGGTGAATTCGTGCGCGTCGAGCACGACGACGGGGCGGTAGTCGCGCACCAGCATGGCCAGGGCGCGGGCCTCGGGGGTGTGGAGCAGCAGGTGGTCGCGGTTCATGTCCACGCCGTTGGCGGTGGTGCGTGTGCCGGCCTCGGCGCCGTCGGGGTTGGCGCGGGGCACGATGACGACGTTGATCTGCTCCAGCAGGGGTTCCAGCAGGCCGTGCGCCAGTTCCTGCGCCACCACCAGCAGGGCTTCGCTGCCCGCGGGTTCATCACCGTGCTGCTGGCCGATGAGCAGTGCGGTGGGGCGCTTGCTGTCGAGCAGGGTGTCGGGGCGGGTGTCCTTGGCGTGGGTGAGCACGAGGGCGGCGATGGGTTCGCCGCGCTGCGAGGGGCCCAGCCGCAGCACGCTGGCGATCGTGCCGGTGCGCGACGGGGTTTGCGCCAACTGGTCGAGCCAGTGGCCGATTTCGGCATTGGTGGTGAAGGCCCGGCGGTTTTCGGCCAGGCCCGGGGTGTTGTAGCGGATGGCCGGGTCGGGGAAGCGGGCCGCCACGGCCGCGCTGTACGGCAGGTCCGGCAGCGTGCCGGCCTGCGGTGGCGGTGCCAGGGGCACGGGCTGTGCGGCCGGTGCGGGCCGCGCCACGGCCATGGGCGGCGGCACCACGGCACCTGGCTGGAGCGTGGCGCTCGGGGGCAGGGGGGCCGGCGCTGTGCGCGGAGGCGGGGCCGGGGCCTTGGCGGGCCAGGGCGGCAGCGGGGTGCTGCTGCATGCGGCCAGCAGCATGGCGGCCAGCAGGGCCGTGCCGGGCCAGTGGCGGCCTGGCGCCGTGGGCGTGTGCAGCGGGGCCGTGGGGGCGGGGGTGCCGTGGGGGCGGGGCATGGTCATGGTGTGGTCTGCCGGAGGGGCTGTGGGCCAGGGATGGGCCGGGGAAATCCAGGGCGCTGATATTACCTGCCATGGCGAGGCGCCGCCTGTCAGCGCAGATGCCGTGCCGCCATCCGGCCGGAGATGTGTGTGTTTTGCCACACAAGCGCAGGGCGTACCGTGCCGTGTGGCGGAGACTGGATGTGATTGCTATTGAATTAATAGCTGGTTGCGCTTTCCTGGAAAGCGCAAAGGCCCTGATTGTCTCCAAAGGGCATGGAGCAATGCAGGGCCTGCAGGCGCCAGTCAAGGCGCATGGGCACGGGCTAGAAGTCTGCCGTGGTGCCGGTCAGCGGTAGGAGCCGCCGCGCGATCCGCCGCCGCCACCACCACCGCTGCGGCCACCGCCGCCATAGCCGCCACCACCACCACTGCGGCCGCCGCCACCACCGTATCCACCGCCGCCACTGCGGGCGCCACCGCCACCGCGGCGGCCGCGGTCGGCCATGCTGTCCACGCTGGTGCGCATGGGATCGGGCTGGCCCGTGTGGCCGGAATGCCGGTTGGACGGCATGCTGTGGCCGCCGTGGGTGCCCAGGTGCGCGTTGTCGCGCGGGGGTTGGTCTTCAAAGCGATGGTTTCCACCGCCGCCGCCGCCGGCAGGCCGCTGGCGTGCGGGTGCCGGGCTGCGCGGTGCGCCGCCCTGGCTCGGGCCTTGGCCCTGGGCGTTGCGCGGGGCATTGCGGCCACCCCCTCCGCCGCCACTGCGTGCGCCGCCACCGTTGCCACCACCGCCACCGCCCGAGCGGCCGCCGCGGTCGCCCTGGCCCGCCTTGTTGGTGCGCATGCGTTCCATCATTTCGGTGCGGGCGGCCTTGGCGGCAGCCTGCATCACGTCGCGGCTCGGGGGCTTGCCCGCGCCGCCCCAGATGGTCTGGCGGCCCATGGCGATGGGTTCGGCCTTTTCCCCATCGTCGGGGCCGAAGCCTTCGATGACCTGCACGGGGATCTGCTGCTTGGTGAAGCGTTCGATCTCCATCATGAAGCCTTCCTCGTCCATGCAGACCAGGCTCACGGCTTCGCCGCTGGCGCCCGCGCGGCCGGTGCGGCCGATGCGGTGCACGTAGTCCTCGGACACGTTGGGGATTTCATAGTTCACGACATGCGGCAGGTCGTCGATGTCGATGCCGCGCGCGGCGATGTCGGTGGCCACCAGGGCGCGGATGTCGCCGCTCTTGAAGCCCGAGAGGGCCTGGGTGCGGGCGCTCTGGCTCTTGTTGCCGTGCAGCGCCATGGCGTTGATGCCGTTTTTGGTGAGAAATTCGGCCACGTTGTTGGCGCCGAACTTGGTGCGCGTGAACACCAGCACCTGGCTCCAGTTGTGCTGCTGGATGATGTGCACCAGCACCTGCTTTTTCTTGCTGCGGCCCACGGGGTGGATGACCTGCGAGATGCGCTGCACCGTGGTGTTGCGCGGCGTGACCTGGATGCTCTGCGGGTTCTTGAGCAGCGTGGCGGCCAGGTCGCGGATCTCGTCGCTGAAGGTGGCCGAGAACAGCAGGCTCTGCTTGTCCTTGGGCACCAGGGCCAGGATCTTCTTCACGTCGTGGATGAAGCCCATGTCGAGCATGCGGTCGGCTTCGTCGAGCACCAGCACTTCCACGGTGGAGAGGTCCAGGAAGCCCTGCTGCTGCAGGTCGAGCAGGCGGCCAGGGGTGGCCACAAGGATGTCCACGCCGCGCTTGAGGCGGTCGATCTGCGGGTTCATGCCCACACCACCGAAGACCACGGTGGAGTTGAGGTCGAGGTATTTGCCGTACTGGCGCACGGACTCTTCCACCTGCGCGGCCAGTTCGCGCGTGGGGGTGAGCACCAGGGCGCGCACGCCCTTGCCGCCGAACTTGCTCTTGGGAGCGGTTCCCTGCGACAGGCGCTGCAGCAGGGGCAGCGTGAAGGCAGCGGTCTTGCCGGTGCCGGTCTGGGCGCCGGCCAGCAGGTCCTGGCCCTGCAGCACGGCGGGAATGGCCTGTGCCTGGATGGGGGTGGGGGTTTCGTAGCCCTGCTCGCGCACAGCCTTCATGATGGCCGGAGCCAGATTCAGATCGTCAAATGTCATGGATTGAGATGCGCCCATCCGGGCGCCGGGTGTCGGCCTGTCGGGGCAACCTGGGGTGGGATTGCCGAGCCAGTGTCAGGCTGACGGGTTCAAGGGTGGGAGCCGGCAATGGATTGCTTCGTCCCCAGCGTATTGCTGATATCGGGCACAACTGGAGTGTTCGACTTGGGGTATTGTCGCATGAGTCGATAATCGGGGTTTGTTCGCGGAATTCTCCGCCTCCTTTTGCTTTGCAGGTTTGATCACTACAGATGGCCCAATACGTTTACTCCATGAACCGTCTCAGCAAGACCGTGCCGCCGAAGCGGCAGCTCTTGAAGGACATTTCACTCTCGTTTTTCCCAGGCGCCAAAATTGGCGTGCTGGGCCTCAATGGCTCGGGCAAGTCCACGCTGCTCAAGATCATGGCCGGGGTCGACAAGGAGTTCGAGGGCGAGGCCCTGCCCATGCCAGGGCTGACCATCGGCTATCTGGAGCAGGAACCCAAGCTCAATGACGAGCACACGGTGCGCGAGTCGGTCGAAGAATCCATGGGCGCAGTGTTTGCCGCCAAGGCCCGCCTGGAAGAGGTGTACATCGCTTATGGCGCTGAAGACGCTGACTTTGACGCCCTGGCCGCTGAACAGGCCCAGCTTGAAGCCATCATTGCCACCGCTGGCACCGACTCCGAGCACCAGTTGGAGATCGCCGCTGACGCACTGCGTCTGCCGCCGTGGGACGCCAAGATCGGCTTGCTTTCGGGCGGTGAAAAGCGCCGGGTGGCGCTGTGCCGTCTGCTGCTGAGCAAGCCCGACATGCTGCTGCTCGACGAACCCACCAACCACCTGGACGCCGAGTCGGTCGAGTGGCTGGAGCAGTTCCTGCAGCGCTTCCCCGGCACCGTGGTGGCCATCACCCACGACCGCTACTTCCTCGACAACGCGGCCGAGTGGATTCTGGAAATGGACCGCGGCCGCGGCATTCCATGGAAGGGCAACTACAGCACCTGGCTGGAGCAAAAGGGTGACCGCCTGGCACAGGAGCAAAAGAGCGAGGAAGCCCACGCCAAGGCCCTGAAGAAGGAACTGGAATGGTCGCGCCAGAACCCAAAGGCTCGCCAGGCCAAGAGCAAATCGCGTCTCGCCCGCTTTGAAGAGCTGAGCGACATGGAATACCAGAAGCGCAACGAAACGCAGGAAATCTTCATTCCTGTGGCCGACCGTCTGGGGCAACAGGTGTTCGAGTTCCACAACGTCAGCAAGTCGTTTGGCGATCGCCTGCTGATCGACAACCTCAGCTTCACAGTGCCTCCCGGCGCCATCGTCGGCATCATCGGCCCCAACGGCGCGGGTAAATCGACGCTGTTCAAGCTGCTGGCGGGCAAAGAACAGCCCGACAGCGGTACGGTGGTGGTCGGCTCGACCGTCAACATGGCCTTTGTCGATCAGCACCGCGACGTGCTGGCGAACGAAAAAACCGTCTGGGAAGATGTCTCGGGCGGTCTGGACATTCTCAACGTGGGCAAGTTCCAGATGGCCAGCCGCGCCTATTGCGGGCGCTTCAACTTCAACGGGGCTGACCAGCAAAAGAAGGTGGGCATGCTCTCGGGCGGTGAGCGCGGGCGTCTGCACCTGGCCAAAACGCTGATCGCTGGCGGCAACGTGCTGCTGCTCGACGAACCCTCGAACGACCTCGACGTGGAAACCCTGCGCGCACTCGAAGACGCGCTGCTCGAATTCGCCGGCAGCGTGCTCGTCATCAGCCACGACCGCTGGTTCCTCGACCGCATCGCCACCCACATCCTGGCCGCCGAAGGCGACAGCCAGTGGACCTTCTTCGACGGCAACTACCAGGAATACGAAGCCGACAAGAAGAAGCGCCTGGGCGAGGAGGGCGCGCGCCCGCACCGCATGCGTTTCAAGGCACTGAAGTAGCAGTAGGATAGGGCTAGAAGAAGCCACCACCACGCACCATCGCACAGCCATGCAACAGCCAGCGCTTCGTTCCCGGACGGTATTCCGCGCTTGCGTAGTCAACGCAGTCCGTGAGGGCGAGGCCCTCATGACGCAGTTGATCCAGGTCACGCGTGGCGCCCTCAAGGGCAAGGAGGCCGATGCGCGGGAAATCGCCCGGCGCAGTCTGCTGGGTGATGCGCTGCAGTTGCTGGACCAGCACGAGGCGGCCATGGTGAAAGGCTATCCGATGGCCCTGCTCGAAATCTTCGCCGATGGCCCTGGCGCGGCCGCTAAGCCGCGCCAGAGCGAATCCTCTCCGCTGGATTTCGGCGAACTGTCCCTGCTGGACGACGACGAAGTGCAGGCGCAGGTCGAGCTTTCCCGGGCGCACCAGGTGGCCCTGCACGCCACCGACGCGGTGCTGGCGGAGCTCAATGGCCTAGTCAGCGCGGCCCAGGGCCTGCACCGTGTGCAGCCAGAGCGCAACCCCCTTCGGCCCGAGAACTACATCCGTGCATTGCAGCAGGTCGTGTCCGAGACCGGCGTGGCCGCGCCCATTCGTGAAACCTGGATGCAGCCCATGCGCGACCTGCTGGGCACCCAGCTCGTCGATGTGTACAAGCGCGCGGTGAAGAACCTGCGCGACCAGGGCATCCAGCCCGTGGGCTATGGCGTGGCCGCCGTGCCTGGCGTGGGGGCCGGTGGGCGTGGCGGGCAGAGCGGCTATGGCAGCGGCTGGGCGGGGCCTGCTCCCACGGGCTACGGTGGCGCGGGCATGCAAGGGGGTTATGCCACCGGCTATGGCCAGCCATCGATGTACGGCCACCCGGGCATGCCCACGGGCTGGAGCGGCGAACCAGGCCCGAGCGGTTTGGCCCCCGAGGCCGAGGAGGCCTTGCTGACGGTGGGTATCCTGCGCCAGATGCTCGCGGGCGGTGGCGACCCCTTCGACGCCACCCGCGTGCCCCCCGGTGCCTGGACGGACCCGCAGGGCGGCAGCAGCACGCGTGGAGCGCCGATCGGTGCCGGGGCTTACCCCAGCGCTGCCGTCTCGGAGGCCATGGAAGACATCGCACAATTGGAGCGCCTGGTCGGGCGCCTGGCCCAGGGGCAGCCTGGTTACGTGCCCAGCGTGCAGCCCGGCTATGTGCCCAGCGGGCAGGGTTCGACCCACAGCCTTTACGGCGTGGCATATGGCAGCGCGGTCGAGGCGCCGGCCGTGGCGGCCGAGGTGGTGGCGCGGATGATGGAGAACATCGCCCAGGATGCGCGCCTGCTGCCCCCCATGCAGCGCGCCATGCAGCACCTGGAGCCCGCCATCCGCAAGCTGGTGCGCCACGACCACCGTTTTTTCAGCGACAGCAACCATCCCGCGCGCCGCCTGCTCGATGACCTGACGCAGCGCAGCCTGGCCTTCACCAACGAGGAATCGTCCCGTTTCAAGCGTTTCATGCGCCTGGTGGACCAGGCCGTCACCCACCTGTCGCAGCTGGAGGTCACCAGCAGCGCGCCGTTCGATGCCGTGCTCAAGGCCCTCGATGCCGCCTGGGATGCGCAGGAGAAAAAAATCCAGGCCCACCGCGAGGCCGAGGAACAGGCCCTGCAGGCGGCCGAAAAGCGCGAGATGCTGGCGGAAAAGATTGCTGCCAACATCCGTGCCCTGCCCGATGTGGCCAAGGTGCCTGCCGATGTCATGGACTTCGCTGCCGGCCCCTGGGCCGACGTGATAGCCGATGCCCAGATGCGCAACCCCGAAGGCAGCGCAGAGGGTGATCCGGGCGGCTACCTCGCCTTGGTGCCCTTGCTGTTCTGGAGCGTCCAGCCCGAGATGGTCGGCGCCGATGCCTCGCAGCTGGTGGACGTCATTCCGGGCATTCTGGCCACGCTGCGCGATGGACTGGCGACGATCGACCACCCGCAGGAGAGCACCAGTGCCTTCGTGGAACGGCTGGTGCATCTGCACCAGCAGGTGCTGGAGTCACCGCCCCCCGCGCCCGATGCCGTTCCGGATGCGCCAGATTCCGTGGCCCTGGCAGAAGCGCAAGCGACCGTGGTGGATGTGGACCTCGCCACCGAGCTGGACGCGGCGGCTAAGCCGGCCATCGACGATGGTTTCGTGGCGGGCGTCTGGGTCGATCTGGTGTCCAACGGCAAGGTGATGCGCACGCAGCTGTCCTGGGCCAGCCCGCACAAGACGCTGTTCCTGTTCACCGCGCCCGACAACAGCACCCAGTCGATGACCCGCCGCATGCGCGACAAGCTGGCCGCCGAGGGTGCGTTGCGTATCGTGTCGGACCAGGAGCGCGCCGCCGATGCTGCCGCGGCCAGCTCCCGCCGCGGCAGGCTTTCATCCTCCGGCAAGCCCTCTAAATAAAGCCGGGCGCTGGTTCAGGTGCCGGGCGCCAGCTTGCGGCGCACCAGCTGGATGTGGTTGCGCAGCGCATACAACTCGTCGGCATAGGCCAGCGGCACGATCACCTGCGATACCTGGGCCTCCAGCGCATCGAGTGCCCGCGCCAGTTCGGCCGGAGGGAGGCGACCGCTGGCCATGTCGTCCTCCAGCACCCGCAGCCGCCCGTACCAGCGGAATACGCGCGAGCGCACCCGGAACTGGTAGAGCGGCGGCACGATGCGCGAGAGCGGCAGCATGATGGCGACCACGATGCCCAGCACCAGCCACATGCGCCCGATCAGGTTGGCCATCCAGAACGGCAGGTAGCGTTGCAGCAGCGGCACGGGCTCGTTGATGGCCCGGTCGGCCTCGGGGGCGATGGCCAGTTCGCTGTGGCGCGTGCTCGGAAACTCGCGCGCCCGGTGGAACCAGCCCGCACCGCCATGCAGCGTCTGGGCATTCTGGGCGAAGAGCTGCAGCAGGGCGGGGTGGGTGTCCTCGCGCGCCAGCAGCGCGGTGGTCGAGGCCACCAGCCGCACATCGGTGGCGGGCACGTTGCCCGCCAGGTCCACCACGCCCCGGGGCAGCGTGACCGGCGAGAGGAACGGAAAACGCCGGCCATAGGCCTCGTGCTGCGGAAAATCCATCAGCCGCACGCCCGGGGTCTGCAGCAGCATCTGCACCATGGGCGATTCGGGGGCCGAGGCGAACACCAGCGCATCGAGTTCCCCCGCCAGAAATGCCACCGTGGCCGGCGTCTGCTCCAGCCGCGAGAGCTTCAGCGCGCGGCTCTCCATGCGGTTGGCCTCGATCAGCTTGTCCATCAGCGTGGGCACGCCGCTGCCGGCCGTGCCCACGTTCACCCGCATGCCGCGCAGTTGGGGCAGGGCATCGATGCGGCCCGAGGGAGACACGCGCTGCGCGGACTGCACGCGGTAGAACAGCCACAAGGGTTCGACGAACAGGCTGCCCAGCGAGCGCAGTTCTTCGTGGTCCTGCGGCTGCAGCACGGCCGTGCCGCCCTGCACGAAGGCCAGGTCGGCGCTGCCCTCGCGCAGCAGTTCCAGGTTGTGCAGCGATCCTTCGCTCGGCAGCAGCCGCACCTCGATGCCATTGGCCGCCAGCGCCTTCTGGTAGCGCTTGCCAAATTCCTCGTAGGCGCTCTGGGCGGGCCCCGTGGCCAGCACCACGGTCTGGGGCGGCGTGGGCTGGAGCCACCAGTAGGCCAGGGCCAGCAGCAGCACCGGCAACAGGGCCAGCGGGCCGGCAGAAACGAGCAGGTCGCGCAGCGTCAGCAGGGCGGAGCGGAAGGCCTTGGGCATGCTCAAGAAGTGGGTCCGTTCAGGTCGGCCATGCCCGGCAGGTGCAGGCCTTCGGGCGTGGTGAGGCCGCGTGCCGCCTGCACCGCGCGCAGCGTGGCGCGGGCCGTGGCCTCGGCGGCCATGGCGCACAGCAGCAGCATGCCGGGGTGCTTGCCCGCCAGGCCGGTGCCCAGGGTGAAGAGGGTGTCGCCATCGAGCTGGGTGTGCACCGGGTTGATGCTGCGCGCCAGGCCGTCGTGCGCGGCCACAGCCAGGCGGTGTGCCTGCGCCTTGGTGATGCTGGCGTCGGTGGCCACCACGCCAATGGTGGTGTTGGTGCCGGCCAGCAGCGTCTGCGCCAGTTCGCCGCGCAGCAGTGCGCGCCGGGTGTCGGCCAGCTGGCGGCCATCGGCCGTGCGGGCGCCGGCCACGGGCAACGCGGTGTCGGGGTCGAGCACGTCGCCCATGGCATTGCAGGCGATGAGCGCGCCCACCGTCACGCCATCGACGGTAACCGAGGCGCTGCCGATGCCGCCCTTCATGGCCCGCGCCATGCCGAACATCTTGCCCACGCTGGCACCGGTGCCCGCGCCCACGTTGCCCTCCTGCGGGTCGGCGCGCGAGGCGGCGGCGCAGGCGGCATAACCCGCGGCCGCGTCGGGCCGCACGCGCATGTCGCCCACCATCAGGTCGAACAGCACGGCCGAGGGCACGAGCGGCAGCCGGCCCACGCCGATGTCCAGGCCCACACCCTGTTCTTCCAGCCAGCGCACCGCGCCCGTGGCGGCCTCCAGGCCCCAGGCGCTGCCACCGGCGAGCATGACGGCATGCACCTTTTCGACGAGGTTGCAGGGGTCGAGCAGGTCGGTCTCGCGCGTGCCCGGCGCCGCGCCGCGCACATCAACGCCGGCCACGGCCCCCGCGCGGGCGATGACCACGCTGCAGCCCGTGGGGCGGCGGCTGTCGGTGCAGTGGCCGACCTCGATGCCGGCCACGCGCGTGATGCTGCCGGGGTCTGCGGCGGTGCGGCTCATGCCTTGGGGCTGCGGTGGTAGCTGTTGAAGACCTTGGTGCCGCCGTCGCGGGCGACGAGCAGCACGTCGTAGGGGTCGCGCCGGTTGCCGTAGGCGGCGCCGTCCATGCCGGGCGAGCCCACGGGCATGCCCGGCACGGCCAGGCCCAGGGCCTTGGGTTTGAGCTGCAGCAGCTTGCGCACATCGCTGGCGGGCACATGGCCTTCGAGCACATAGCCGCCCACGAGCGCGGTATGGCACGAGCCGAGCTTCTGCGGCATGCCCAGGCGCGAACGTGCGCCGGTGTTGCCGGTTTCGTGCTCGGTGAAGGTGAAGCCGTTGGCCTGCATGTGCTCCACCCAGTCCTGGCAGCAGCCGCAGCTGGGGTCTTTCCACATCTCCACGGGCGTGCCCTGGAGGACGGCAGCGTGTGCCCATGGCGGCATGGTGGCCACGGCGATGCCCGCGCCCAGCCAGGGCAGGGTGGCGGCCAGCCACTGGCGGCGGCTGTGCGGGGAAGCGGGGAGGGCGTGGGGTGCGGGCATGGCAATGTTCCTGGATCACGGGCCAGGCTTTACCTGGCCCCACGGGGTTTCATCGGGTGGGGGAAACAGCGGATGCAGATGCGTTCATTGTGCGGCATCGGCCCGAGTGGGAGCGCCCGCCATGGGCAAAGTTTCCTGTGTCCCCCGTCACACCGCCATGTAGCGCCCCGGCCGGTGGTTCATGGCCAGCACCAGGTTCAGCGCCACGGCGCCCACGATGGACCAGGCCACGCGCAGCGGCTCCACCGTCCACAGGGCCAGCAGCACGATGCAGCAGTCCACGGCCATCTGGACCTTGCCGGCGCGCCAGCCGTAGCGGTCCTGCAGGTACAAGGCCGCGATGCCCACGCCGCCCAGACTGCAGCGGTGGCGGAACAGCGCCAGAAAGCCCGTGCCCGTGATCAGCCCGCCCGCGATGGCGGCATACAGCGGCTCGATGTGCGCGAACTCCAGAAACCGGCCCTGCAGTTCGGTCAGCAGCGACAGCAGTAGCACGGCGATGAAGGTCTTGAGCGTGAACTCGCGCCCCAGCTTGCGCAGCGCCAGCCAGTAAAAGGGCAGGTTGAGCACGAAGAAAATCTTTCCGAAGCCGATGCCCGTGGCGTAGTGCAGCAGGAAGGCCAGGCCGGCCGTGCCGCCGGTCAGCAGCCCGGCGCTGGTGAAGAAGGCCACGCCCACGGAGATCATCAGCACGCCCGTGAAGATGGCCACAGCGTCCTCGGTGGCGGTGTGCGGTTCGGCGGGCACGGGGGCTGGGGCGGGCTGGTTCATGGTGTCTGGCAGGTCTGCGCGGGCCTGCATTGGACCATGCCGCGCCCGGGCCTGGCTTGCGCCAGGCTTTCCATGGGCGCAGGGGCATGGAGGGACATGCGTTCCACGGCCTGCAAGACCGCGCCAGGGCCATGCCGGTGTCCAGCTATTTTTCGGGTATTTTTTGCCTGTAAGGCTTTCAAATAAAGCGTCTCAAGCTATCAATATAATAGCTTCATCAGCCCGTATGCCGGTGCGCGCCCGATGCCAGTTCGGCCCGCGCCTGGCTGAGCACGCTCCAGCCGCCGCTGATCGCCAGGCCCGCCATGATGGCGGCCACGGCCAGGTCGGGCCAGGCCGTTCCGGTGCCCAAAACGCCCACGGCCGCTGCCATGACGGCGATGTTGCCCAGGGCGTCGTTGCGCGTGCACAGCCACACGCCGCGCATGTTGGCATCGCCCTCGCGCCAGGCATAGAGCAGCGCCGCCACGGTGAGGTTGGCCGCCAGGGCCAGGAAGCCGATGCCCCCCATGGTGAAGGGCTCCGGCGGCGTGCCCTGCCAGGCACCCCAGGCCACCCGTCCGATCACGAACAGCCCAAAGGCCAGCATGCTGGCGCCCTTGAGCAGCGCGGCGCGGGCACGCCAGGTCAGCGCCATGGCCAGCACCCACAGCGAGACGCCGTAGTTCGCGGCATCGCCCAGGAAGTCGATGGCATCGGCCAGCAGCGAAGCCGAGCCCGAGCGCATGCCCGCGCCCAGTTCGACGGCGAACATGGCGGCGTTGACGATGAGCGCGAACCACAGAATGCGGCGGTAGCGCGGGTTGGCGCTGGCGGGGGTGCTGTGGCAGCCGTCATGGCAATGGGCAGACATGGTTTCTCCGGTGATGGATCAAAAGTAGGATGATTGGAAACCCTCAAGCCACTCGAAGGTCAAGCATGCCCGACAACACGGCCCACCATCGTATCGGCGAAGCCGCCCGCCTGTCGGGCGTGGGCGCCGCCAACATCCGCTATTACGAGAAGGAGGGGCTGCTCGCGCCGGGCGGGCGTGGCAGCAACAGCTACCGCCTCTATGGCGCAGCGGACGTGCACCGCCTGCGCTTCATCCGCCTGTGCCGGGCCATGGACATGTCGCTCGACGAGGTGCGCACGCTGCTGCAACTGGACCTGTCCTCCAAGGCCGATTGCGACGCGGCCAGCGAGACGCTCGACAGCCACCTGGAACATGTGCGCACGCGCCTGCAGGAGTTGCACGCCCTGGAGCAGGACCTGCGGGCCCTGCGCGACCGCTGCGATGGCAGTGGCGGCCACTGCCGCATCATCGAAGCACTGCACGCCCAGGCCGATGCACAGACGGCCGCGCCCGCACGGACCCCGGCGCCCAAGCGCCATGTTTGAGCCTTGTTTTGCTATTGAAAAAATAGCTGTAACCGCTTGTCAATACTGCGGTTGATGCCGATTTCATTCAAAAAACCGCAGGGCAGAGCTATCATCCTAAAAACCGCAGTTGACCGCTTTGATTCGCTGGAAAAGCCCCATGAAACTTGACGATGCGCGTGACGTGGCAGTTCACCCTGGGGGTGAAAGCGCTATGTGCCTGCCAGCACCGCGCTCGGCGCGCCATGCGGCGTTGCTTCTCCTTGCGCACAGGAGTGCGCTGCGTCGTCGCGCCTTGCCTGACACGCCGATCACGGCACTGGCAGGCGCATCCAACTGCGGTTTTTAGGATCATGCGCCCATGATCTCCCGCTGGCCTGCGCCCACCCTGCACGAGCGCCTGTGGCGTGCGCTGCGCCGCTGGGCGCTGGCCTGGGGGCGCATCGTCTACCTGGGGGCGGTGGTGCTCGTGCTGCTGCTGTCGCCATCGAGCTATGGGCCGGCGGCGCGGCGCGGCCTGGCGCACCACGTCTACCTCGATACGGTGCCCATCTTGCCGGGCTTCACGCTGCTGGCGGCGCTCTTGAGCCTGGTGCTTACGCGCATCGTGGTGGTGACGGCGCTGAGCTACGGCCTGTCGGTGTATGCGCTGGAGATGGTCATCCGCGTGCTGGTGCTCGAACTCATTCCGCTCACGGCCGCATTGTTCGTGGCCATGCGCTGCACCATCCCCAGCGGCGCACACCTGGCCCGCCTGCGCCAGTCGGGCCGGCTGGATGCGCTGCGCCAGCGCGGCGTGGACCCGGTGCGCGCCGAACTGTTGCCGCGCGTGGCAGCGGGCATGTTCGCCTGCATCACGCTGGCGGCGCTGTCGTGCGTGGTGGCGCTGGTGATGGCTTATTTGGGCGTGTACGGCTTCAACCTGGCGGGCCTGCCCGGCTACACGCGCATGTTCGGCCATGTGTTCTCGCCCGCCGTCACGCTGGTGTTCGGCATCAAGACCGTGCTGTCGAGCCTGGCCGTGGCGCTGATTCCCATGACAGCCGGGCTGTACGCGCCGGACGAGAGCGTCGCGCAGGACAGTGAGCTGGGCGGACTGGTGCGCATGTTCGCCGTGCTGCTGCTGATCGAAGTGACCTCGCTGGTCGGCAACTACTATTAAGGAGGCAGGTGCCCATGCAAGACCCCGCACCGTCCGCACCCACCCCACCCGGCATGGCCGAGGATGGCCTGCGCCCCGTGGCGCACCTGGAGTTCAAGGCGCTGGCCTTGCTGGCGTTCACCCTGGCGCTCATCGTGGGCTCGGCCCTGTACCTGCTGTATGCGCGCGGCGCCTTCGAGCCCACGCAGACGCTGGTGCTCACGGCCGATGACTCCGAGGGCGTGGTCGTGGGCATGGACATGACCTTTTCCGGCTTTCCCATCGGGCGCGTGCGGCGCATCGAACTGGCCGAGCAGGGCAACGCGCACATCATCATCGATGTGGCACGCAAGGACGCGCACTGGCTGCGCGTCTCCAGCATCTTCACGCTGGTGCGGGGCGTGGTGGGCGGCACCAACATCCGCGCCTACACCGGCATGCTGCAGGACGATCCGCTGCCCGATGGCGCCGTGCGCCCGGTGCTGCGCGGCGATGCCACGTCCGAGATCCCGCAGCTCGTCAGCTCGGCACGCGAGCTGCTGGCCAACCTCAATGCCCTGACGGCGCAGGACTCGGCCCTGGGCCACAGCATGGCCAACGTGCAGGAGCTCACCGAGCGCCTCAAGGGACCCGGCGGCGCGCTCCAGGTGCTCATGGGCAACGAGCAGGATGCGCGCAAGATCGTGGCCACGCTGGAACGCACCCACGCACTGCTGGCGCGCATCGATGGCATGGCCGCCAAGGCCGACACCCAGGTGTTCGGCCCCGGGGGCGTGCTGCCCGAGGTGCAGGCCACGGTGGCCCAGCTCGGCGGCCTGCTGGCCGACACGCGCGCCAGCCTGAAAAAGGTCGATGCCGTGCTGGCCGAGGCCCAGGCCGTGGGCGCCAATGTGCGCGAGGGCACGGCCGACCTGGGGGCGCTGCGCGCCGAGGTCGAGGCAAACCTGCGCAAGATCGAGGGCCTGGTCAACGAAATCAACCGCAAATGGCCCTTTGCGCGCGACACCGAGGTGAAGCTGCCATGACCGCCCGATCGACATCTCCCTGGCGCCATGGGCTGCCCGGCCTGCTGGTCTGCCTGGTCCTGGCCGCCTGTTCCAGCCAGCCGCCGGCCCCCGACTGGCAGATGAATGCCCATGGCGCAGCGCAGAAGGGCGTGGAGGCCTATCTTTCGGGCCAGAACCGCGTGGCCGGGCTGGAGTTTGCCCGCGCGCGCCAGGAAACCGCGCGCACCGGCCAGCCCACCCTGTTGGCCCGGGTGCTGCTGCTGGAGTGCGCGGCGCAGGTGGCCAGCCTGGACATGGCGCCCTGCACCGACTTCGATGCCCTGCGCGAGGACGCCGGGCCGCCCGAGCGGGCCTACGCTGCCTACCTGGCCGGGCAGTTGCCCCCGCAGGACGCCTCCCTGCTACCTGCGGCCCAGCAGGCCGTGGCGGGCGCGCGCAATGGCAGCGCCGCGCCCCTGCTGGCGTCCATGGGCGATCCGCTGTCCCGGCTGGTGGCCGCAGGGGTGCTGCTGCGCACGGACGCAGCCGACCCGGAGGTGGTGCGCACGGCCATCGACACCGCCTCCGCCCAGGGCTGGCGCCGCCCGCTGCTGGCCTGGCTGCTGGTGGATCTGCACCGGGCCGAGCAGGCGGGCGACATCCCCGGGGCGCAACGGCTGCGCCGGCGCATCACGCTGGTGGAGCAGGGCGGGGCGGGGCGTTGAGGGGGAACAGTCGAAACCAAGCCCGCGCAGCGCGCGGGATCCGGGGCGCTCGCTCAGTAGTCCGCGAACCCGGCGTCGAGCGCACGGCCCAGGTTGTGCACCATCGTGGCCAGGGAGTCGGCCGATTGCACGGTGGTGTCGGGCCACAGCAGCGCGGCCGAGGCTATCAACGCCAGCAGCACGGTGCTGACGAAGGCCATCAGTGCGCGCAGGGGCGCCGCGTGGCGGGGGGGCTGCAGTCGGTGCGGCATGGCAAAGCCTCTTGCGGTAAATGGCATGCTTGCGGGGGAGGGTTTCCCCCATTGGAGCAGCGGCTTGCACGAATAGTTGTCAGGCAACATCGCCAAAGTGTGAGGAACCGTTATTCGTGCCTTTGCACTGTTACGATATGAAACACTTAGACAGCCCAGGAAGGCAGTGCATGGGCCCGGCAGAACTCGAAACCGCGAAGCAGCCACCGGCCGCCCTGGCGCAGGCCGCCGCCGGGTTGCGCCTGCTGAAATTTTCCGATGAGCTGGAGCCGGAGTTCCGGCGCTACCACCTGTCGGTTTTCCTGGTGCGCATGCGCTGGGCGCTGCTGGTGGCCATGCTGCTGTTTTTGCTGTTTGCGCTGCTTGACGCCATCAGCCTGCCCGCCGCAGTGCGCGAGCCGGTGCTCCTGCTGCGCCTGGGCGTGATACTGCCCGTCGTCACGCTGGCCTGGCTGTCCACTTACCTGGCCCGCCTGCGTCCCTGGCTGCAATGGATCGGGGGGGCTGCGGCGCTGATCTGCGGGCTCGGGGTGGTTGGCATCATCTGGGTGGCCCGCATCCATGCATTTCCGCTGCCCTATGAGGGCATCATTCTGGCCACCTTCTATTTCTATTTCCTCACCGGCCTGCGCTTCCTGCCGGCTACCGCCTGTGGCTGGACCACCTTCGCGGCCTATCTGGCCATGGAATCAGGGAGCGGCCTGCCGGGGGAGGTGCTGCTCTACAACGCTTTTTTCCTGGGCACCTCCAATGTGATCGGCTCGGCGGGCTGCTACTTCCTTGAATACGCCCTGCGCCAGAACTTCCTGTCGCACAAGCAACTGCAGGAACTGGCGGAAAAAGACTTTCTCACCGGCCTGCTCAACCGCCGGGCCTTCAGCACCCGGGCTGAAAACAGCTGGCGCCAGGCCCTGCGCGAGCGGCATGCTTTGGGCGTGGCGATGCTGGATGTGGATTACTTCAAGCGCTACAACGACCACTACGGCCACGCGGCGGGTGACGAGACACTGAAAAAAGTGGCCCAGGTGATCGGCAGCCATGCCCGCCGGCCGCTCGACATCACCGCGCGCTATGGCGGCGAGGAATTCGTCGGCCTGTGGTACGACGTGAGCGAGGCGCACATGCGGGTGATCCTGGAGCGCATCCGGGCTGGCATTGCCGCCCTGAACCTGCCCCATGTGGCCTCGGACATCGGCGGGCATGTCAGCATCAGCATCGGGCTGGCCTACCTGTGGCCGCAACCCCACCACCGCCTGGAAGATGCGCTGCGCCTGGCCGATGTGGCGCTCTACCTGGCCAAGGAGCAGGGCCGCAACACCGTGGTGTGCAAGAAGCCGGAAGAAGAATGAAAACCGATAAAACGCCCATGGATAGGGCGCCTTAAGCTATAAAAAGCAGAGCTATTTTTAACGCAGCCCGGCACCGCTGGCGCTCTCTGCGCGTTGTATGAGTTCGATCTTGTAGCCGTCGGGATCGGTGACGAACGCAATCACCGTGGTGCCGCCCTTGACCGGCCCGGCCTCGCGCGTGACGTTGCCGCCTGCGGCCCTGATGCGCTCGCAGGCCGCCCGGGCGTCGGGCACGCCCAGGGCGATGTGGCCGTAGGCGCTGCCGTGGTCGTAGCTCTCCACGCCCCAGTTGTAGGTCAGCTCGATCTCGGCCTGGCCGGGATTGCCCCCCTCGAAGCCGAGGAAAGCCAGCGAGTATTTGTACTCGGGGTTCTCCGAGGTGCTCAGCAATTGCATGCCCAGCACCTGGGTGTAGAAGTCGATGGAGCGCTGGAGGTTGCCAACGCGCAGCATGGTGTGCAGGAATCTCATGCCCGCGATTGTGCCGGCAGATCGAAAACCAGGCAGGTCGTCGTGGCGTGCGCATACAGCGTGCCATCGGGCCCGACGAGCCGCGCCTCGGCCGTGGCCAGCTGGCGCCCGCAATGCAGCACGCGGCCCTCGGCGCGCACGCGCTGCACCTTGGGCGTGATGGCCTTGACTAGGTTCACGCCCAGTTCGGCCGTCGTGTAGCCGCGGCCGGGCACCATGCGCGTATGCACGGCGCAGCCCAGGGCCGAATCGAGCAGCGTGGCGTACCAGCCGCCATGCACCGTGCCCATGGGGTTGAGGTGCGTCTGGCCCGGCGTGCCCTGGAAGACGGCGCGGCCTTCATCGACCTCCACGAGCAGGAAGTCCAGCGTGCGCGCAATGGTGGCATAGGGCAGTTCGCCGCGCAGCAGCGCCTGCATCTGCTGCAGGCCGGTAAGCCCCGCAATCTGCTCGGGCCGGGCCACGCCCGGGCCTGCGCCGGCATCCAGCCGTGCCGCAACTTCACGCTCGTGCGCCAGCCATTGTTCCAGGGTGCTATGGTGCGTCATGAAGGCTCCTTCTTTAAATTTGCATATGCAATTATTGCAGATACAATAAAAACCATGCAAGTCACCCCAGTCACCTTGGCGCCATCCGCTGCGGCCACGCCGCAGGGCTGCACCAACCTGAAGCTACGCCAGCTCATGCGCCGCGTGGCCCAGCACTACGACATCGAAATGGCACGGTGCGGGCTCAAGACGACGCAGTATTCCCTGCTGTCGCATGTGCTCAAGCTCGGCCCGCTGCGCCCGGGCGATCTGGCGCAGGCCATGCGGATGCAGCCGTCAACGCTCACGCGCAACCTGCGCCCCTTGCAGGATGCGGGCTGGGTGACCCTTGAGCAAGGCACCGACGCACGCAGCCGCCTTGTGCGTATCACCGAGGCGGGCCAACGCAAGCGGCAGGAGGCGCAGCAATGCTGGAAAACCGCGCAGCTGGCCCTGAACGCCACGCTGGGCCATGAGCGGGTGCTGGCATTGCACCGGCTGGTGGATGAGTCCCTGGAGTTGCTGGCCCCCGTGGCCGAGCATGCCGATGGAGACGAATGAGCCTGCCTACAAACATCGCATCACCGTTTCTTTCGTCGCTCTATAGACTAGATACGATGTATAAACGATTGAATCCCCGTCTCCGCTGGGGGGTGCACCTCTGCCGCGCTTGCTGCGCGTGCGTCTGTAGCTACAAATCCTGTAGCAAAAATCACTGAAAAAATTGCAGCGGCAAGGCCGTGCGCGGCCAGCTGCAGGCGCTCGGCGATGCGCTCCCAGATCGCGCGGGCGCCGGCATCCTGGGCGCGCATGGCGTGCACCTGGGCAACCACCACATCGGGGTCTAGGTGAGCAGCTTCGGCAAGGAGCTGGCAGGCCTTCTCATCGGGTGTCGCGCGACCGTGACGCCAGTTCCCGATCTTCTGGATGCTGAAGCCGGTGGACTTTGAAAGCTGGTAATCGGATTTCAGGCCCTGGGCCTCGCGCACCCGATCAAGAAGCGCGTCAATCGTCAAATTTTGCATACCAGTTCCCCTTTGGTGCTGTCAATGTAGTCAATGCTCCATTGGCTATCAAGTCCATCGGGGATTGACCAGTGCATCGGAGGTTTACTACAGTGGCGACGCCGGGCGGGGTCTGCGCGAGTTTCTCCAGTTCCCCTCTCGTTCGGTCCAGTAACCGCCCGGCATCCTCGTTGGAGCGAGGAGCAGGGGGGCGGGATCAACAAGGGGACCACAATGAAAATCGCAATGGATACGACCTATGCGGGTCGGATGTACCTGTGCCATGGAGCCGGGGGGCGGCTCGCATGGAGAAAGAGAAGCGTTCCGATAGAGCTGCTACAGCCGGATGCCGTTGTCCTGGCAGAACTGCGCAAATTCGTCGCTGTCGAGCTCGATGCCGAGGGCGCCCATGTCGTCGGGATCGTCGCCTTCGACGAGAGTGATTTGGTAGTAGCCGGGATCCAGCGTATCGGCGTCGTCAAGATCGTCCGCGAGTTCCTCGGCAAGGGTGACGGACTCGACGATCCACTTTTGGCCGGCGGCGTTGGTGAGGGTTTCGCCCTCGCTGGGAATGCGCATGGTTGTCCTGCTGGTGTTGACGTAAGCGAGATTGCCTACGAGGCGAAGTATCTCCGCAAGAGCATCGACAGGTTCAGGGTGAAGGAGGCCTGACCATGCGCCACATCGCCATTGCCGTCCCTGACGGCTACGTCTGCGCCTACCGGCGCCCGAACGGCCAGCTCTGCGCCGTCAGCGACCACACCACGCGCGAGGCCGCCCAGGCCCACGCCGACGAAATCAACCGCCAGCACGCCGCCGAGCTGGAGGCCCAGCGCAGCAGCCGCGCCCTGCACCGCCAGCACGGCATGCGCCGCCCGGTGCGGTGGTTTGAGCCTGACGCCTTCGCCTGATACCCGCTGCCAGCACGGCGCCGGGGCGCGCTGGTGGCGGCTTTCATCCCCCGGCAGGAGAAAAAAATGCAAGCTTGGAACTCGGTCAAGGTGACCAATCAGGAAAGCGCCCACGCGGGCCGCGCGGGCACGGTGCTGCGCGTGGAGAAGGTGGGCGAAGTGCAGTTCGTTCAGGTGTGGCTCGACGCCATCGGACGTGCCGGCGAGGACGGCCACAAGCCCGCCGAGACCGAGCCCTTCGCGGCCCAGGAACTGCAGTTGCTGTAATGGCCTTCGGCATCAACACCTTCGACCAGGGTGACCGCGTGGTGGTCGCCGCGAAGGATGATTTCTATGCCTTCGTGGACGGCTGGCGCGGCACGGTGGTCGGCTTCAACGGCGGGGCGGTGGAGGTCCACTGCGCGCGACCGGACGGCATGAAGGTGCTGTTCGTCAAGCCGGAAAACCTCGTGCTGTCGGTGTGATGCTGGGATTCCTGCCTCCAGACCCAGAGTGGGCAGCGGGCCGCGTGGCACCGCTGCCCGCGCGCTGGCAGCGCATGCTGCTGGATCGGTGGCAGGGCACGCACGCGGCGGACAGGTTCGGCGCCAACACGCTGCTGCGCACCACCACGGATAGCCTGCTGACGGTGCGCATACCGCTGGATGCCAGCGATCAGACCATCTGCGAGGCGGCCCACGCGCTGGCCGCACGCTGTGCGGGGCGCGCGGAGCTGTTCCACGATGCCCAGGCGCTGCGCGAGGCCATGGAGCGCATCGCGCGCGGGCAGGGCATCGAGCCACCGGCAGAGAAGGTGCGCACCGGCCCGGCCATCGCGCGGCTGACCTGTTCAATGTGGTGGCGACGCAAGCTGCGCCGGCACCACGGGCAGCGCGTGGAGGGCGCGGCCATCGGCCTGGGCTACGTGAACAAGGCGAGGGAGCCATACTGCAGCAACGAAACCCTGCATCGCCGGATCCAGCAGAACGCGCGCAACGCGGAGGCCATGGAGGCCACCGTGGCGCGCAATGAGCTGGGCCAGGAATTCACGCTGGCCGAGCTGGCGGCCAAGGGGCCGGCCAACAAGGCCATCCGGCGCGCGGAGCTGATGACGCGGATCAACGGCTTCGAGCGCATCGCGCGGGACATGGGCCACGCAGGCCTGTTCATGACCATCACATGCCCAAGCCGCATGCACCCGTTTCGCACCATCGGCGGCTGGAAAGTGGAGCGCAACCCGCGCTATGACAATGAGAGCACGCCGCGCACAGCCCAGCAGTATTTGGCTGGGGTTTGGGCCAGGGTTCGGGCGAAGCTCAAGCGCCTGGGCGCGCTGCTCTACGGCTTCCGCATCGCCGAGCCGCAGCACGACGGAACGCCGCACTGGCACTTTCTCGTTTTCCACGCGCAGGAGCATGCCCAGGCCGTGCGCGGCGCGGTGGTCGAGCACGCGCTGCGCGACAGCCCGGACGAACCGGGCGCGCACGCGCACCGGGTGGACTTCAAGCCCATCGACTGGAGCCGAGGCACGGCGGCGGGCTACATCGCCAAGTACGTGGCGAAGAACATCGACGGATACCGCCTGGAGAAAGACCTCCACGGCAATGACTCGCTGGAAACCAGTGCCCGGGTGGAAGCCTGGGCCAGCACCTGGGGTATCCGGCAGTTCCAGCAGGTAGGCGGCCCGCCCGTGGGAGTGTGGCGCGAGCTGCGCCGCGTGGAGGCGCTGCCAGCTGGTGCCCCTGACCATCTGGTGCAGGCCCACAACGCCGTCAACAAGGTTGCGGTGATCGAGGGCCGGGAAAACGCTTCCGTGGCCTGGGACCACTACTGCCGCGCGCAGGGCGGGGTGTTCTGTGGCCGGGACTACCGCATCCGCCTGACGCTGCTGGAGCAGCCGGAAAAGCTGGGCCGCTACGGCGACCCGGCAGGGCCGCGCCCGGTGGGCGTGGAAACGGTGGGGGTCGAGAACTGGACCCCCGCATGGATGGCGCACATGAAGCCCGTGCCGCTGATCCCGATCCAGGTGCATTGGGCTGTCGAATCGACCCGCCATGAGTGGGTGATCGTGGGGCGCGCGGGGCGTTCCCATGGGGAGGTATCCAGAGCGGCGGCGAAGCCGGCGCCTTGGACCTGTGTCAATAACTGTACGGAAGGGGGTGCCCATGGGCATCGAGTCAATGAGGGGGCACCTGGAAACGTGCCGGGAGGCATGGGCACAAGCGGGGGCGCTGGCACGTATGCAGGGGGCGGGATTCATGGAGCCAATGCTGGAGCTGATGGGGGAGCTGGTGGAGGCCATGGACGCGGCCAAGGTAGAGCGGGAGCATGTCGTGGCGGCCCTGGCGATGGCCGGGCAGGGGGGTGACCATGGCGACCACACCTAAACGCCAGATCGGCACCATGGCATGCCTGTGCTGCGGCCACACCATCCCGGTGAAGGCCGCTGAGAACGGCACCATCAACGCCGCATGCCCCTGGTGCGACTTTCCGGCCTACGCGAAAGCGGGGACCGAGGCGCATCGGATCATCACGGGCAAGCTGCAGGGCCAGCAGGAACCCACGCCAGCGGCCAAGCCGCAACCACCGAAGCCCGCGCCAGCGCCGCGCGCACCTGAGCCGACCCCGGCACCCATCCCGGCGAAGCGCCGGGTTTCCACCATCTTCGACCTGGGAGCATCCGCATGAGCGACCTCGACCAACTGGACAACGTGGCGCACGCCGCAGACGCGGGCGCGGCCATCGCCGATGGCACGGCAGAGCAGGGCACCGAGGGCGCGCTGGCGCCCGCTGGCCCAGACTACGCCGGGCAGGCGGCGGCGGGCCTGGACCTGCTAACCGGCATGATCGCCGGCTACGCGCCGGAAACGGCCCAGGTGTTCACGCCGGAATGCAAAGGCCGGATCGTGGCCGCTGCAGTGCCGGTCATGGAGAAATACGCCTTCACCTTCGACAAGGTGCCACCGGAGATCGTGCTCTTGGCCGTGGCCGGGCCGCCGATGTACCAGGCGGCGCGGCTGGTGGCAACCCGCATGGAGCACGACAAGCGCGCAGCCCAGGCCAAGGCCGTGACGGCGCAACCGAAGCCCGATGCCTCGGGCATCGAGAAGGCGGCGGCCATGCCCGCGCACACCGCGCCAGCGCCTGAGCGGCACGCCCAGGAAAAGCTCTACGGGGCAGAATGAGCACGGGCAACGCCAACACGGCGAAGGTCATCGCCATCATGGGCAGCACCGGCAGCGGCAAGACAAGCTATCTCCGGAAGGTGCTGGCGAAGCGCAAGCGGCGCCGAACCATCGTGTGGAGCCCCAAGGAGGATATCGACGGATACGCCGGCCTGTTCGGCGGGACCGTGGTCACCACGGCGGGGGAGGCCCTGGCGCTGCTCAAGGCGGCGGGCAAGGGGCCGGTGCATATCGTGTTCAAGCCCAGGCTGGTGCGGGCCATTGATGAGGCGCAGTTCGATGCCGTGTGCAAGATGGCGATGCTGGCCCGGAACATCACCTTCATCGTGGATGAGCTGCACACGGTCACCAAACCCAGCTGGGCGCCGGATGGCTGGCGCAAGCTGGTGATGATGGGCCGGGGCTACGGCGCCGAGGTGTTCGGCCTGAGCCAGCGCCCGGCCAGCGTGGACAAAGACTTCTTCGGGAACCTCTCGACCATGCACGCGCGGCGCATGGCCTATGCGGAGGATGCCAAGGTGGTGGCCCGCGCCCTGGCCGTGCAGCCGGCAGAGGTGATGGCCCTGACCGGGTATCAGTGGCTGGAACGCGACATTTCTACAGGAAAAGTGACGCGCGGGAGCTGATCCAGCACCGCGAAACGGAGCGCCCCATGGGTACGTACCCATGGGGCGCTTTCTTTTCTGTAGCGCCGAAACCGCGCATCTTCGGGCCTGTCACTTCAACCAACACCCGGAGCAATCCACATGAACAGCACCGTCAAGAGCTACATCTACTTCCTGGGCTTCATGGCCCTGACCAAGATGGTCGTGAAGCCCATCGCCACGCAAATGAATATCCCCTTCGTCAAGGATCTGGTGTAAGCGCAGGCCGCCGAACCGCACGAAAGGCCTTCAATGCTTCTCATCAAAAACCTGCCGTTCACCAACGTGGTGGCATCGGGCGTCGCTACGGCGTCCTTCCCCGTGGGCATGTCCTACAACCGCATCCTGCTGAAGCTGGGCGGCGGCGCGTTCACCAAGTCCATGATCACCGATATCAAGGTGCGCATGAACGGCAAGGTGATCTACCAGAACACCGGCTCGCGCCTGGACGCGATCAACAAATACCGCGGCCTCGCCACCGATGCCGCATTCCTGGTGGTGGACTTCTCCGAGCCCAAGGCCAAGCTGATGGCCGAGCAGTACATCGGCAACCTGAACACGGCGGTGGGCGTGTCCTCGCTGACCATGGAAGTCACCATTTCCGGAGCGACCACCCCGACGCTGGAGAGCTTCGCCGAGGTCGGCCCGCCCGCGCCTCTGGGCGTGGTGTCGAAACAGCTCCTGTTCACCACCAGCGTGGGCGGCTCGGGCAAGTTCCCCTTCAAGCTGATCGACGTCGCCAACCGGGGCGCCATCATCAAGCGCGTCCACTTCGCGCACGGCGGCAACCTGACCGAGGTGGAGGTGAAGAAAAACGGCGTCGTGATCCACGACAACGTGCCAGCGGCGGTGAACACCTTCTATCAAGCCGACTACGGCAAGACGGCCCAGGCGAACCTCTACACATACGATCCGTGCTTGGACAACAACTACACCAACGCGATCAAGACGCAGGACATGGTGTCGTTGGAATTCAACCTGACCGCCTCGGGCGCTGACACCTTCACGGCCTGCCTGGAAGTGCTGGACCTGCTGGGCAATATGTAAGGGGGCCGCGCATGTCGGCATACCTTGATTACTCGCTCGGCGAGGACGTCTACACCGGGGGCTCGGCTTTCGGGCCGCAGGATGACGGCACCTTCGTCACGCCATCGGAGGGCATCATGTCCCAGCCGGTGGACGCGGGCGGCGGGCCGCCTGCGAACTACTCAGGCACGGTCATGGACATTTTCCGGTTCGGTGTGGGCGTCTGGTCCCAAACCCAAGCGCGAAGGGACATGATCGACCAGCGCCGATGGGAGGCCACCAACGCGGGTCTGTTCCAGCAGGGGCAGGCTGCGGCCATGTTCGGAGGAAAGGGGCAGATTGGTGTTTTGGGCGTCGCAGCGGTGGGCTTGATCCTGCTGTTGGTCCTGAAGGACTGAAATGGTTTGGCCTGTACTGATTTCGGCGGTGGCGTCAGTCGCTAGTGCGGCCCTGGGGAGCAAGGGCGGTGGGTCGGCCATGCCGACAAGCGCGGATGAGTTGTTTGGCCCGTCCATGATGAACAATGACAGTTCTGGATGGATGATCAATTTCGGCGATGGCGCCAGCTCACAGCTGGATAACGGGAATCGGGGGGCGCCAAACCAAACGCCGACCAACTCCAAAACCAACGCGCCAAATGGATATGTTGCGCCCGTGATCGCGCCGGGCAACACGGGGGCGGCGCTGGCGGCGAGCATGGAAAAGCTGCCATGGCTGTACATCATGGGCGGAATCGTGGTGGCGGTGATCGTATGGAAAAAAGCCTGACCATCCACGCGGCCACCTTTGCCGATGCGCGCCCACTGCTGGCGCGCGCGGCCCTGCGCGGCGACACCACGGCGGGCGCGGCCAGCCTGGATGAACTGTGCGCGGGCGGGCAAGTGTTCGCGGTGCATGACGGCGGCGGGCGGCCTGTGATGGCCTATGTCCTGGCCGTGCGCCAGCACGAGGCGGCGCGCGTCTGCTGGGTGCAGGCGGCGGCGGGCAGCGCGCCGGGCGTAGACCTCACGCGCGAGCTGCTGCCGCGCATCGAGCGCCAAGCGAAAGAACAGGGAGCGGGCCAAGTCGCCATCACCACGCGGCGGCGCGGCCTCATGAAGAAACTGCGGGCGCAGGGTTACACGGTAACCGGCGTCACGCTCAGAAAGGCCACCTGATGGACCTCTTGCGAGAACGGGCGCGCGTGCGCGGGCACCACCTAGCACAGTTTGGCGGCGACTCCAGCAGCGCGAGCACCCAGGAAACGAACTACTCCTACACCGACAACCGCTCAGTGTCGTCGGTGGACAACCATTCCACCAATATCCTCTCGGGCAACTCGGGAAGCGGGGATATCGCGGTGGATCGGTCGTTCAACACCAACAGTTTCAACACCACAAACACGAGCACCAGCATCACCCAGACCGACCATGGCGCGGTGCAGGGGGCGCTGCAGAGCAACGCCACAAACACGGCCCTGCTGTTCCAGCTGGCGGACAAGCTGTTTTCGGGGAACAAGGAAATCGTCACCCAGAACCAGACCCTGGCAAAGGAGCTGAGCAGCAACGCGAACAGCGCCTACGAGGGGGCTACAGCCCAGGCCAACGGCAACAAAACCATGCTGCTGATCGGCGTGGCCGTGGTGGGCATCGTCGCCGTCATGGCGTGGAAGTACAAATAATGCAGACCTACAGCCAAACATTCGCGGCGCCCACCACCTGGGAAATGAACGTCTCCGGAAGCTACTTCACGACGCTGGAATGCAGCGCAACGGTGAACGTCCGTTTCTACAAGGGCGGCAAACTGCTGGACCTGGGCGAAATCAAGGGCCTGCTTGCAGGCCTGGAAGTCTCGTTACCAGGGGAGGGCGGCGGCGCCGCATTCGACAGGGTGCAAGTCGACGTGCAGGCCGGTGATACCGTGAAAATCGGAATCGGCAACGGGCAGGCCCGCTACAACCGCGCCCAGGCCTCGGTGACCGTGGTAACAAACACGTCACCGCAAAGCGCCCTGTTCGACAACCAGAACAAGGCCGTCACCAACGCCAGCGCGGTCATGCTGGCCGCCAACCCGCTGCGCCAGTACCTGCTGGTGCAGAACAAGGACGCGGGCGGAAACCTGTTCCTGTCGTTCGGCAAGGCCGCCACGGCGGCCAACGGCGTGCGCGTCATCCCGGGCGGAGCTTTCGAGCTGATCGGCACGCAATGCACCCAGGCCATCCACGCCATCGGGGACATTGCCAACAACGTCAACATCGTGACGGTGGAGGGCTGACGCATGCCGGTATCTCAAGGAAGCGGCGGCTACATGCCTGGAATGACCCTGCGGGCCTGGGCCGTGGTCACGGCGGCGGGCGCGCTGGTCAAGGGCTACGGCGTGTCGGCTGTAGCCAAAGGCCCGGCAGGTGAATACACGCTCACGCTGAGCGGCGCGGCGATCAGTGCGAACGCGATCATCAAGGCGGACGCGCGCTTTTCGTATGGGGCGTTCCTCACTGCAATTGCTCCGGTAGGAAACAATTTCACATACACGATGCGACAGATAGATGGGGCCTCGCTTGGAGTTGACGCGCTGAACCGCGTTGAGGTCTATGAGTGAACCGCGAAACCATGCTCATCGTCGCCGGGACCACGCTGGCCGCCGCGTGGCTGCTGGTCACCTGGGCGAACGGCCAGCAGGACGCGGGGGCCACTGTGGACCCTGAAACCGGCGACACCTACACCACTGACGAACCGACATTTTTCGATGAAATCATGAGCACCACCCGCACCGTCCTGGGCCTCTGGCGCCCCCCTGAAAAATACGCCGGCATGATCGCTGCGGCCGAGGCCGCCAACGGCCTGCCCGTGGACATGCTGGCCCGCCTGCTGTGGCAGGAATGCCGCTACCGTGAGGACATTATCACCGGGAGAGTGCGCTCGTCTGTGGGCGCGCTCGGCATCGCGCAGTTCATGCCCGCCACGGCGCGCGAGCTGGGCATTGACCCGCTGAACCCGGCCCAGGCCATCCCGGCGGCGGCGCAGTACCTCGCCCGCCTGTTTCGCATGTTCGGCAACTGGTCCGAAGCCCTGGCCGCCTACAACTGGGGCATGGGCAACGTGCAGCGCCGGGGCCTCGACGCCGCGCCGAGGGAAACGCGCGACTACTACCGAAACATCCTGGCCGATGTGAACACGGCCAACGGAACGGCCTACACCTGAGGGGCACCATGGAGCGCAACGAAATCATCATCCTGGGCGCCCTGGTGGCGGCCTTCTTCATCCTGCGGCCCCGCGCCGCGCCAGCGGCCGGAACCGGCGCGGGCGGTGCTGCAGCGGCGCCAGCGGGAAGCACGGGAACCGGAGGCGGCGCGGGCTCGGGGTATCAACCGCAACCGATTGCAGAGCAGCCGGGCATTTCTGCCAGTGCGATCTGGCCGGAAGCCTTCACGGGTGGCGGGCAGTCTGCGCCGGCATCGTCTGGGGCCGGAACGTCGCCCGTGCAGGATCCTGTGGTGGCTGCGGGGCCGGGGGCCGTCTGGACCCCCATGCCAAAGCAACCCGTGTATTTCGACTTCGCGTAAGGACTCCATGAAAACCGACACCATCATCATCCTGGCCGCTGCAGCTGCGGGCCTGTTCGCCATCGCCCGCATGGTCAAGCCGGGCGGCCTGCGCGCGCCCACGGGAAGCGGCACAGCCGGCGCGCTGAACAACTACGGAAACGCCCCGGTCACCGAAATCAACAACACCTCGTTGCCAGGACAGGAGGGCTGGGGCTGGAACTACTACAGCGACGGCACGGCCATCGACCCGCAAGGCAACTACTACTACCAGGGCGCGCGCGTCTGGTCCCCGGGCGCGGGCAACATGGGACTGACGGTATGAGCGAATGGCACATGCTCATCATCGGCGCCCTGGCGGCCTTCTGGCTGCAGCGGAGCAAGCAACAGGCCGATGCCGTGGCGCGCTGGCGTGAGGACGTGCCCATCAACGGCACAGACTTCCAGGGCGCCATCTGGGACCGCCTGAACGGCACCGATCTGCTCACGGCCCGGTGGGAGGGCCGCAACCTCGCGGACAGCACCGTGGCCGACCCGGGCCGCATCGGCCAGGCGCAGCTTGGCATTCAACCCGACTGGACGGGCAACCTCTCGTGAAAACCGTCCACGTCGCACTGATCGGCACTGCAGCTGCAGTGGTGGCCGTGTACTTCATCACCCGCGCCGCGCGCGCTGCTGCTGACCTGGGGCCGCTGGGCATCGGTGCGGCGGCGGGCGCGGGCGTGGTCAACGTGGCGGCGGGGGGCATCCTGGGCATCGGCGATGCCGTGGGCCTGCCGCGAACCCAAATGAGCGAATGCGAGCGCGCCATGGCTGAGGGCCGGACATGGGATGCCTCGTTTGTGTGCCCGGCCCCTGTGTTCCTCAACTACCTCAAGGACAAGCTATGACCTTCATCTTCAACCGCCTTCGCGAGCCGTCCACCTGGGCCGGTGTCGCATCCCTGATCGCCGCCTTCGGTATCGGCGTGCCGCCCGGCACCGTGGAGGCTGTCGCCCAGCTGGGCGCGGGCATCGCGGGCCTGGGCGCCATCTTCCTGCGGGAGCGCGGCCAGTGAGTCCCAACGATCTGCTGCCCTGGCTCAATCTGCTGCTGGTGCCCATGGCGGTGCACGTGCTGCGCGTGGAGTCGCGCATCACGCGCCTTGAGGCCCAGATCGAATTGTTCCTGAGCCGGGGTTACACCGCATGAGCATCAAGGCCGTCATCCCAGCGCCTGCCGAGATTGGCCGCGAGGCCGTCATCCTGATCTGTGGCGCCCTGATCGCGGCGCTCATCATGCGCCAGTGGCCTGCGGGCCGAGACTTCATCCGCAACGCCTGGGGCGAGCCAGGCGCGCACTGACCAGAAAGGAGGGCACCATGGCAAAGAAACGCACGCCGCCGCGCGGCAAGAATGGCCGCTTCAAGAAACGCCGTTGAGCAGCAGCGGGGGGTTCAACAAGGGAGAATTGGCACTGCCAAAGCTCCCTATTTTTTCGAGCCGGGCGATCCGGCACTCTAAATTGACCACATGGCGCGCTAGGGATTCGGCGTGTCGTTTGTGCACCATGGCGGTGTTGTGCAGCTCGGCATCGAGGGATGACAGCCCGTAACTCGATTCCCAGAAAAGCGCCAGTATGGCGGCCTTGGGCGCGCGATCGGCGGCCTTCCAGGCGTACACGGTGCGCTCGGTGACATCGAGGAAGCGGGCAATTTCGCGGGGGGATGGGTTGCCCAGGATGGGCAGGAGCTGGGAGAGCGCGGGGAGCGAGCGGGGGGCGAGGTACTTCATTCTGCGGGCACGAAACAGGGAGTGAAACCCCGATCAAACCGTGCCACCAGCCAAGCCAGGGCCGCAAAAAGCAATGCGGTCAACTCGATACGATGTATATTATGTTAAATGAAAGATCTTTGGCGCAGCCTTCTGCAAGGCGCTGATCGGCCTACACTCGATTCAAGCAAATCCAGGCGAAGTAACTGATCCATGGACCGCAGCTCCTTGCACCTCCCTGCCTTGCAAGGCGGCCTGCTCGCCTTGCTGGCTGCGGCGCTGTTCGGCGTCAGCACGCCCCTGGTGCAGAAACTGGGCGCAGGCCTCGGGGCCTTTACCACGGCCGCTTTGCTGTATGCCGGTGCGGCGGTCGTCGGCATGTTGTCGCTGCGCTCCACAGCGCATGAGGCCCGCGTGCAGCGGTCGGATGCCTTGCGCCTCCTGGCCATGGCCGGCTTTGGCGCCGCCCTGGGGCCGGTGGCCCTGACTTGGGGCCTTCAGCACACCAGCGGGAGCAGTGCATCGCTCATGCTCACGCTGGAAGCACTGTTCACGGCCGTGCTGGCATGGCACCTCTACGGCGAGACCATGGACCGCCGCGTGTGGGCTGCCATGCTCCTGCTCCTTGCGGGAGGCATCGCCCTGGTGCTGGACCAGGGCTTGCAAGGCGGCGTGCAGTTGCTGGGCCTGCTGGCGGTGCTGCTGGCCACGGTGGCCTGGGGGGTGGACAACACGTTGTCCCGAGGGCTGGCCGAGCGCGACCCCGGCCAGGTGGTGATGGCCAAGGCGGCACTGGGAGCCGCAGCCACCGCGACGCTGGCCCTGGTGTCGGGAGAACCCCTGCCGTCCATGTCGGCCGCGCTGGGGCTTTTCACGGTGGGCGCCACGGGCTATGGGTTGAGCCTGCGCTTCTACCTTCTGGCGCAACGGGCGTTTGGCGCGGCACGAACCGGGTCGGTGTTCGCCTTCGCGCCGTTCATTGGTGCTGCCGTGGCCTTCGGGTTCGGGGAACGTGCTGCGGGGTGGCTGATGCTGCTGGGCGGCGCGCTGATGCTGGCCGGGGTGCTGCTGCATCTGGTGGAAGACCACGGGCATGAGCACGCACATGAAGCGATGGAGCACGAGCATGCCCATCGGCATGACGACGGGCACCATTCGCACACGCACGCGGTGATGCCCGAGGGCAGCCACAGCCACAGGCACGTCCACGCACCTGTGGTGCACACCCATCCGCACGCCCCCGACCTGCACCACCAACACAGGCACTGAGACCGTAGCCAGGTTCTGGGACCTGAGCTGAAGCGAGATTCAGCGCGCGAACATTGCTTGCTGGTTCTTGCTGGCGCGCTCGAACTTGCGCGCGATGTTGTCGCAGACCAGATCGCACAGGGCATAGACGGATTCGTCGGCGATCCGGTAATAGACGCTGGTACCCCGGCTTTCGCGTTCCACCAGGCCGTGCTGGGTCAGCAGCGAGAGATGGCGCGAGATGTTTGCGGCCGTGTAGCCGCAGAGCTGGGCCAGTTCACCCACGTTGTGCTCGCCCTGGCGCAGGTGGTTGAGGATGCGCAGGCGCGTGGGCTCGGCCAGGGTCTGGAAGTACGCCGCCACCTGCTGCAGCGCTTCGGGGGGAAGGTTTTTCATGGAACAAGCGGGTTGGTCTGCCGGGTGGCGTGCGCGGCATGCGCATGCCGGATGGTACTTGCATGATACGGCATTTGACTAATTAACTGTTTGGCTAAATAATTCAGTCAAGCATCCATTCCATGGTTTTCCGAAGGAGTCGCACATGACCTCTTGGCAGTTTGTCCGCCTGATGGCCGGACTTTTCATTCTTCTCTCGCTGGCCCTGGGTGTCGAGGGCAGCCCGCTGTTCGTCAGCCCCTGGTGGCTGGCCTTCACGGCCTTTGTCGGCGCCAATCTGTTCCAGAGCGCCCTGACCAAATGGTGTCTGATGGAGACCATCCTGCGCAAGCTGGGTTTCCAGCCGGGCTGCTGAGTGCCGCGCGCGATGGATGCCATGCAGGCACCCCAGCCCACCCTGGTGGACGTGCGTTCCGCCGCTGAATACGCATCGGGCCATGTGGACGGGGCCGTGAACCTGCCTTTGGACCGCCTGGCGAACGACGCACTGGCGCTTCTGCCCGACAAGTCGGCGCCCCTGGTGCTGTACTGCGTTTCCGGGGCGCGCTCCGCGATGGCCTTGCAATGGTTGCAGCAAATGGGCTATACCCGGGCCAGCAACGGCCTGTCGGCCGGTGCGGTGGCATTGCAGACCGGGCGTGGCATCCGCCGGCTCTGATTTTTCAACCCTTCTTACCTTCCCTATACCCATGGATAACACCCTGGAGCAGGTCGTCCTGCGGCAGCAGCAGGATTACCGATTCAATGTCGATTTCGGCAGCGCCATCCCGGTGCTGGTGGCCGACGAGCCCGCCCCGCTGGGCAGCGGCCAGGGGCCGTCGCCCGTGCAGTTGCTGGCAGCGGCCGTGGGCAACTGCCTGTCGGACTCGCTGTTGTTCGCCCTGCGCAAGTTCAAGCAGGCGCCGGAACCGCTGGAGTGCACGGTCGTGGCCGAGGTGGGGCGCAACGAGCTGAAACGCCTGCGCGTGCTCAAGATGACGGCGACCCTGCGCCTGGGCGTTCCCGCATCCACGCTGGAGCACCTGGACCGCGTGCTGGAGCAGTTCGAGGCGTATTGCACCGTGACCCAGAGCGTGGGCCAGGGCATCCCCATTGAGTTGCAGGTTTACGACTCCACGGGAGCGCGGCTCAAGTGAGCGGGCACGCCCCACCCTGCCCTGGTGACTGCTGAATCGGCCAGGCGCTCCATGTCGGAGCGCAGCCACCCATGAAAGGAAAAGATATGCAACTCAATGTTGGAACCGTGGACCGCGTCTTGCGCATCGTCGCCGGCCTGGTGCTGATCGGCCTGGCCGCCACCGGCACGGTGGGTGTGTGGGGCTGGATCGGCGTGGTGCCGCTGGCCACCGGGCTGTTCCGTTTCTGCCCGGCCTACACGCTGCTGGGCATCAACACCTGCCCGATGGAACGCAAGTAAGCCGGGGCCCCGGCGGCATGGCCGCCGAGGCAGGCCCCGGGGCCATGGTGCGAGGCACTTAGGTGCGCAGGGAGTCCAGCACCTCGCCGTTTTTCGCCACATCCTGGGCCTTTGTGTAGCTCTCGATCAGCAACTGGTAGGCCGGGAAGATCTTGGTGTAGATCTCGGCCCACTGCAGGGCATCGTCGCGGTTCCAGGTCTTTTGCAGTTCCGAGGCCACGGCGGCCGTGTCCATCGGCACGACACCGGCCTGCACCACGCGGGCCAGCGTGATTTCCTGGGCCATCTTGCTGTAGGTGCCGGAGGCGTCGATCACGGCAAACACCTTGTAGCCCTCGGCGACCGCGCTGATGGCCGGGAAAGCCATGCAGACGCTGGTGATGGTGCCCGCGATGATGAGCGTCTTGCGGCCGGTGGCTTGCACCGCGGCGACGAAGTCCGGATTGTCCCAGGCGTTGATTTCACCCTTGCGCGCCACGTAGCGGGCGTGCGGCGCGTTCGCATGGATTTCCGGGATCAGCGGGCCATTGGGGCCTTGCGGCACGGATGCCGTGGTGATGACGGGCAGCTTTGACAGCGTGGCCATCCGGGCCAGCGCGGCGGCCCGGGCGCGCAGCTCCGGCATCGGCATGTCGCCGACGGTCTGGAACAGGCCGCTTTGGTGGTCGATCAGCAGCAGGACCGCATCGTCGGGGTCGATGACGGGACGCTGGCCGTTGAAGTTGGCGGGGGTGCTCATGGGTTTACTCCTTCAGGGTGATGGTGCAAGGCACCGGAATGCCGGGAGGCCCGGGAGGGCCGACCCGGCGAAAATCAGCGCGGCATCTGTCCGAACCGGCCGCTGTTGAAATCGGAGATCGCTTGCACGATCTCCCGCTGGCTGTTCATCACGAACGGGCCATGGCCGACGATGGGCTCGTCAATGGGCTCGCCGCTGAGCAGCAGGACGATGGCGTCGCTGTTGGCCTCGATGGACACACCCTGCCCCGCGCGGTCCAGCACCACCATTTGTGCTTCACGGGCAATCGCCTCGCCATTGACCTGCACGGTGCCCCGCAGGACGAGCAGCGCCGCCGTCCAGCCCTCGGGCAGCGCCAGGGTGCTGTGGCTGCCCTGCGCGAGCCGCATGTCCCACACGTTCATGGGCGTGAAGGTGCGGGCGGGGCCGGCGTGTCCGTCGAACTCTCCGGCGATGACGCGCACGTGGCCCGCTCTATCGGGCAGCGCAACGGACGGGATCTCCCGGTCGAGCAGGGCCTGGTAACCGGGCTGGGCCATCTTGTCCTTGGCCGGCAGGTTGACCCAAAGCTGAACCATTTCCAGCGCGCCACCCGATTGGCTGAAGGCCGGGGCATGGAACTCCTCATGCAGGATGCCGGCACCGGCCGTCATCCATTGCACGTCGCCGGGGCCGATGGTGCCGCCCTGGCCGGTCGAGTCGCGGTGCGACACCCCGCCCTTGTAGACGATGGTCACGGTCTCGAAGCCCCGGTGCGGGTGCTGGCCCACGCCACGGGGGGTGTCTGTGGGCGTGAAGTCGGCCGGGCCGGCGTAGTCGAGCAGCAGGAAGGGGCTGACCTGCTGGCCATGGCTTTGGTACGAGAACATGGAGCGCACCGGAAAGCCATCACCAACCCAGTGGGGACGGGGGGCGCTGTAAACACCAAGAATCCTTTTCATGCGGTTCTCCTGAGACATCGCGGCGATCTGTGCCGTGGGAGAAAGCATAATTTCGGAACGATTTGGTGTGTAGCCTGCTAAATTGAGGATCAGCGTCCTATTTTTTGAACGATGAACGCCCATGCAGGACCTGAACGACCTTTACTACTTCGTCCAAGCCGTGGACCACGGCGGCTTCGCGCCCGCCGGACGGGCCTTGGGCATGCCGAAATCAAAGCTCAGCCGCCGCATCGCCCTGCTGGAAGAGCGGCTGGGCGTGCGGCTGATCCAGCGCTCGACGCGCCACTTCGCCGTGACGGACATCGGGCGCTCCTACCACGAGCACTGCAAGGCCATGCTGGTGGAGGCCGAGGCCGCGCAGGAGGCCATCGACACATCGCGGGCCGAACCGCGTGGCGTGATCCGCATTTCCTGCCCGGTGGCGCTGCTGCATGTGCATGTCGGGGCGATGCTGGCCGACTTCATGGTCCGCTACCCGCAGGTCACGCTGCACCTGGAGGCCACCAACCGCAGTGTCGACGTGGTGGGCGAAGCCATGGACGTGGCGATCCGCGTGCGGCCGCCGCCCCTGCAGGACAGCGATCTGGCCCTGCGCGTGCTGGCGGATCGGGGGCAATGCCTGGTCGCCAGCCCGGCGCTCATCGGGCAGCGCGGCATGCCCCTCGCACCGGCCGACCTGAACGGCTGGCCGAGCCTGGGCCTGGGCGCGCCGCAGCAGGCCTACCGCTGGACGCTGTCCGGGCCGGAGGGTGCGCAAGCCTCGGTGCACCATGTCCCCCGTTTCGTGACCACGGACATGATCGCGCTGCGCAATGCGGCCCTGGCGGGTGTGGGCGTGGTCCAGCTCCCGCTGCTGATGGTGCGCGGGCAACTGGCCGAACGCTCGCTGGTCAGGCTCCTCCCGGAGTGGGCGTTGCGCAGGGAGGTCATCCATGCGATCTTCCCGTCGCGGCGCGGCCTCCTGCCCTCGGTGCGCCTGCTGATCGACTACCTGGCGCAGCGGTTTGGCGAGCTGAACGAGGAGTGACCCCGCCCCGGCAGCGGTCGCCCGGGGCCTACGCCGTGGGCAGCGTGTCGTCCACGCGGGTGGTGGCCTGGTAGCCACGCAGGCCCAGCCGGGCCAGCAATTGCACGTCGGCCTGCGCATCGGGGTTGCCCGTGACCAGCAGCTTGTCGCCGTAGAAGATGGAATTGGCCCCGGCCATGAAGCACAGGGCCTGCACCGCCTCGCCCAGCTGCTGGCGCCCGGCCGAGAGGCGCACGCGCGCCTTGGGCATGGTGATGCGGGCCACGGCGATCACGCGCACGAAGTCGAACGGGTCGATGGGGTCGCTGTCGGCCAGCGGCGTGCCCGGCACGCGCACCAGGCTGTTGATGGGCACCGAGTCGGGGTACGGGCCGAGGTTGGCGAGCTGCGCGATCAGCCCGGCGCGGTGCACCGGCGCCTCGCCCATGCCCACGATGCCGCCGCAGCACACCTTAACGCCGGCCGCGCGCACGTTCTCCAGGGTGTCGAGCCGGTCCTGGTACTGGCGCGTGCTCACCACGTCCTGGTAGTACTCGGGCGCGGTGTCGAGGTTGTGGTTGTAGTAGTCCAGCCCCGCCTCCTTCAGCACCCGGGCCTGGTGGGCTTCGAGCATGCCCAGCGTGGCGCAGGTTTCCAGCCCCAGGCCCTTCACGGCGCCGATCAGCTCGGCCATCTTCTCGATGTCGCGGTCCTTGGGCGCGCGCCAGGCCGCGCCCATGCAAAAGCGCGTGGCACCGGCGTCGCGGGCGGCCTGGGCGTTGCGCAGCACCTCGTCCACCTCCAGCATCTTCTGCGCCTTCACGCCCGTGTCGAACTCGGCCGCCTGCGGGCAGTAGCCGCAGTTCTCGGGGCAGCCGCCGGTCTTGACCGAGAGCAGCGTGGCCAGCTCGATGCTGGCGTCGGGCCAGTGCGCGCGGTGCACCGTCTGGGCCTCGTACACCAGGTCCAGCAGCGGCCGGTCCAGCAGGGCCTGCACGGCCTCCACCGTCCAGGGGCCGGTGGACGCGATGGGCGCGGGGCGCGGGTGCACTTGCACGGGATGGGGCGTGGCGGTGGTGGGCATGAAGAGGGTCCTCCGGGTGCGGCGCAGCCCTTGGCATGGGCCTGCGGTTGGTAACAAATTGCGCCACAGTCGGCATGGCCCCTGTGGCAGCGCGGCTGCGATTCTGTCCCCATCTTTTGGCGTATGGAGGGCCGTCAAGGTAATAAATCCTGCCAATTCATGCCTGGTTCATCGGCATGCATTTGGCAATGGTTTTGCGCACCGATGAGCTCAGAATGACGGCAGATGCATGCGCGATCAAGGCAATCGCGGCAACCCGCAGCCAACGGAGCGCAAAACACTGCATCGCGGCGCGACGTTGGCGACGGCAGCGCGCGGCCCACCCCACGGCGGGCGCAAAAAAAGCGAGGCGGGATCGCTCCCGCCTCGCTTGAGGGTGGCCAGCGCCGGAACCCGGCGCCCGGCGGCGCTGTCAGCCCAGCGCCGCGATCACATCGGCTGGCGCCTGCACCAGCTCGATGAGCACGCCCTCGCCCGCGATGGGGAACTCGTCGTTGCTCTTGGGGTGCAGGAAGGTGATGTCATAACCGGCAGCGCCCTTGCGGATGCCGCCCGGCGCAAAGCGCACGCCCTGGGCCGTGAGCCATTCCACGGCCGTGGGCAGGTCGTCGATCCACAGGCCGATGTGGTTGAGCGGCGTGGTGTGCACGGCGGGCTTTTTCTCGATGTCGAGCGGCTGCATGATGTCCACCTCGACCTTGAAGGCGCCCTGCCCCATGGCCAGGATGTCTTCGTCCACGTTCTCGCGCTCGCTCTGGAAGGTGCCGGTCTGCTGCAGGCCGAGCATGTCGACCCAGAGTTTCTTCATGCGGCCCTTGTCGGTGCCGCCAATGGCGACCTGCTGGATGCCCAGCACTTTGAAGGGGCGGGTCATTGAATGCTCCATTTTTGATAGCTACCAGCGCTTTCTGTGAAAGCGCTGGAGGCCAATTTCATTGAAATTCCAGGATCACCTGGTCCACGGCCAGCGACTCGCCCTTGCCCGCCACGACCTTGCCGACCACGCCGTCCTGCGCGGCGAAGAGGATGTTCTCCATCTTCATGGCCTCGATCACGGCCAGCTTTTCGCCGGCCTGCACCTTCTGGCCCGGCTGCACGGCCACATCGACCAGCAGGCCCGGCATGGGCGAGAGCAGGAACTTGGACAGGTCCGGCGGCGCCTTGTAGGGCATGAGCTGGTGCAGCTGCGCGCCCAGGGGCGAGAACACCATGGCCTCGATCTGCGTGCCGTTGTGCGCGATGCGCAGGGCCAGCGGGTTCTTGCCGACGCCGCGCTCGACCTGGGCGGTGAAGCCCTGGCCGTTGCAGCTGCCCTGCACGCGGATCTGGCCGAGCGTCGCTGCGCTATTGATTTGATAGCTTTTAGCGCCCACCTGCACTGCGCTGGAGCCCGATTTATCTTCAAAATCGGACACCGTCACCGCCGTCTGCATGTTCTGGCCCTCGTGGCCCAGCGTCACCACCACGAACTGCTCGCCCACCTTCACCTCGTGGCCGGCCAGCTGGCCGCTGATGCCCGAGGCGCGCGCGCGGTAGCGGCGGTTCATGTAGGCGGCCAGCGCGACGAGGAAGTCCGGGTCGTCGTGCGGCACGTCTTCGGCCGAGAAGCCCTTGCCGTAGTGCTCGGCGATGAAGCCGGTGTTGAACTCGCCCGTGACGAACTTGGGGTGGGCCAGCAGCGCGGCCTGGAACGGGATGTTGCTGCTGATGCCCCGGATCACGAAGCCGTTGAGCGCGGCGCGCATCTTGGCGATGGCGTCGTTGCGGTCCGTGCCGTGCACGATGAGCTTGGCGATCATCGAGTCGTAGTACATCGGGATCTCACCGCCCTCGTACACGCCGGTGTCCACGCGCACGCCGTACTTCTTGCCGGTGTCGCCCTGGAACATGCTCTCCTGCGGCGGCGCGAAGCGCACCAGGCGGCCGGTGGAGGGCAGGAAGTTGCGGAACGGGTCTTCGGCGTTGATGCGGCACTCGATGGCCCAGCCGTCACGCTTCACATCCTGCTGGGTGAGCGGTAGCTTCTCGCCAGCGGCCACGCGGATCATCAGCTCCACCAGGTCCAGGCCGGTGATGCATTCCGTCACCGGGTGCTCCACCTGCAGGCGGGTGTTCATCTCCAGGAAGTAGAAATCCTGGTCCTTGCCGACCACGAACTCCACCGTGCCGGCCGATTGGTACTTCACGGCCTTGGCCAGTTGCACGGCCTGCTCGCCCATGGCTTTGCGCGTGGCGTCGCTGATGAAGGGGCTGGGCGCCTCCTCGATCACCTTCTGGTGGCGGCGCTGGATGGAGCACTCGCGCTCGTTCAGGTAGATCACGTTGCCGTGGCTGTCGCCCAGCACCTGGATCTCGATGTGGCGCGGCTCCTGCACGAACTTCTCGATGAAGATGCGGTCGTCGCCGAAGCTGTTGCGCGCCTCGTTCTGGCAGCTGGCAAAGCCCTCGAACGCTTCCTTGTCGTTGAAGGCCACGCGCAGCCCCTTGCCGCCGCCGCCGGCCGAGGCCTTGATCATCACCGGGTAGCCGATGCCCTTGGCGATCTCCACCGCCTGCTCGGGGCCGGCAATGGCATCGTTGTAGCCGGGGATGGTGTTGACCTGGGCTTCGTTGGCCAGCTTCTTGGACGCGATCTTGTCACCCATGGCGGCGATCGAATGGGCCTTGGGGCCGATGAAGGCAATGCCTTCGTCCTCGCAGCGCTTGGCGAAGGCTTCGTTCTCGCTCAGGAAGCCGTAGCCGGGGTGGATGGCCTGCGCGCCAGTCTGCTTGGCGGCGGCAATGATCTTGTCGGCCAGCAGGTACGACTCGCGCGAAGGCGCCGCGCCAATGTGCACGGCCTCGTCGGCCAGCTTGACGTGGCGCGCTTCCTTGTCGGCGTCGGAGTAGACGGCCACGGTTTTAATGCCCATCTTGCGGGCGGTGGCGATGACGCGGCAGGCAATCTCTCCGCGGTTAGCGATCAGGATCTTGGTGAACATGTGTGATCTCCTGGGTTCTTGTTCTTCTTAGAGTGGAATGTTCCCGTGCTTGCGCCAGGGGTTGTCGAGCTTCTTGTCGCGCAGCATGACCAGCGAGCGGCAGATGCGCTTGCGCGTCTCGTGCGGCAGGATCACGTCGTCGATGAAGCCGCGCGCGCCGGCCACGAAGGGGTTGGCGAAGCGCTGCTTGTACTCGGCCTCGCGGGCGGCGAGCTTGACCGGGTCGTTCTTGTCCTCGCGGAAGATGATCTCCACCGCGCCCTTGGCGCCCATCACGGCGATCTCGGCATTGGGCCAGGCAAAGTTGACGTCGCCGCGCAGGTGCTTGGAGCTCATCACGTCGTAGGCGCCGCCGTAGGCCTTGCGCGTGATGACGGTGATCTTGGGCACGGTGCACTCGGCATACGCGTAGAGCAGCTTGGCGCCGTGCTTGATGATGCCGCCGTATTCCTGGCTGGTACCGGGCATGAAGCCGGGCACGTCGACGAAGGTGATGACGGGGATGTTGAACGCATCGCAGAAGCGCACGAAGCGCGCGGCCTTGATGCTCGACTTGATGTCCAGGCAGCCCGCCAGCACCAGGGGCTGGTTGGCCACGATGCCCACCGTCTGGCCTTCCATGCGGGCGAAGCCGATGATGATGTTCTTGGCGTATTCGGGCTGCAGCTCGAAGAAATCACCGTCGTCCACCGTCTTGACGATGAGTTCCTTCATGTCGTACGGCTTGTTCGCGTTGTCGGGCACCAGGGTGTCGAGCGAGCGGTCGGCGCGGTCGGCCGGGTCGTTGCTCGGGCGCACGGGGGCCTTTTCGCGGTTGTTCAGCGGCAGGTAGTTGTACAGGCGGCGCAGCATCATCAGCGCTTCGACGTCGTTCTCGAACGCCATGTCGGCCACGCCGCTCTTGCTGGTGTGCGTCACGGCGCCGCCCAGTTCCTCGGCCGTCACTTCCTCGTGCGTCACGGTCTTGACCACCTCGGGGCCGGTCACGAACATGTACGAGCTGTCCTTCACCATGAAGATGAAGTCGGTCATGGCGGGCGAGTACACGGCGCCGCCGGCGCAGGGGCCCATGATCATGCTAATCTGCGGCACCACGCCGGAAGCCAGCACGTTCTTCTGGAACACGTCGGCATAGCCGCCCAGCGAGGCCACGCCTTCCTGGATGCGCGCGCCGCCCGAGTCGTTCAGGCCGATCACGGGGGCGCCCACCTTCATGGCCTGGTCCATGACCTTGCAGATCTTCTCGGCGTGCGTTTCCGACAGCGCGCCGCCGAACACCGTGAAGTCCTGGCTGAACACGAACACCAGGCGGCCGTTGATCATGCCGTAGCCCGTGACCACGCCGTCGCCGGGGGTCTTGTTGTTTTCCATGCCGAAGTCGGTGCAGCGGTGCTCGACGAACATGTCCCATTCCTCGAAGGTGCCATCGTCGAGCAGCAGCTCGATGCGCTCACGCGCCGTCAGCTTGCCCTTGGCGTGCTGCGCGTCGATGCGCTTTTGCCCGCCGCCCAGGCGGGCCAGCTCGCGCTTTTTCTCCAGTTGGTCCAGGATGTCTTGCATGGTTCGTCCTTTGTGTGAACTTGGGGGTGTTGTTTGCTATTTAATTGGTAGCTACTAGCGCTTGCTGGTATTGCGCCGCGAGCAGATTTCTTGCTGCAGTGGAGGGCGCCACGCGCCCTGCCGCCACGTCCTGCTGCAGGCGTGGCAACAGCTCGCGCACCTGCGGGTGCTGGCGGAACGCCTGCTTGAGCCCGGCGTCGATGCGCTCCCACATCCAGGCCAGGGCCTGCTTCTCGCGCCGCGCGGCCAGGCGGCCGTTGGCGGTCTGGAGCTGGCGGTATTGCGTGACGGCAGCCCAGAAGGCATCCACCCCCTGGCCCAGCAGCGCGCTGATCTGCACCACTTTCGGGTGCCACAGCGTCTGGTCGTGGTGGGCGTGCTCGGGGTTGCCGTGCTGGCTCAGCAGGCGCAGGCTCGACGCAATCTGCGCCTCGGCGCGCGTGGCGGCGTTCTTGTCGATGTCGGCCTTGTTGATGACCACGAGGTCGGCGATCTCCATCACGCCCTTCTTGATGGCCTGCAGGTCGTCGCCCGCATTGGGCAGTTGCAGCAGCACGAACATGTCGGTCATGTTGGCCACGGCCGTCTCGCTCTGGCCCACGCCCACGGTCTCGACGATCACCACATCGTAGCCCGCGGCCTCGCAGACCAGCATGCTCTCGCGTGTCTTCTCGGCCACGCCGCCCAGCGTGCCGCTGCTGGGGCTGGGGCGGATGTAGGCCGCCTCGTGCATCGAAAGGTGCTCCATGCGCGTCTTGTCGCCCAGGATGGAGCCGCCCGAGACGCTGCTCGACGGGTCCACCGCCAGCACGGCCACGCGCAGGCCCTGCGCGATCAGGTACAGGCCCAGCGCCTCGATGAAGGTGGATTTGCCCACGCCGGGCACGCCGCTGATGCCCAGGCGGAACGCCTTGCCCGTGTGCGGCAGCAGCTGCGTGAGCAGCGCATCGCCCTGCGCGCGGTGGTCGGCGCGGGTCGATTCGAGCAGCGTGATGGCCTTGGCCATGGCGCGGCGCTGCACGGCGGCGCTGCCATGGACAATGCCATCGAGCAGGGTTTCAGGGGTCACGCCTGGGCCTTGCGGATCTGCTCCAGCACATCCTTGGCGCTGGCCGGGATCGGCGTGCCGGGGCCGTAGATGCCCTTGACGCCCGCTTCGTACAGGTAGTCGTAGTCCTGCGCCGGGATCACGCCGCCGACGAAGACGATGATGTCGTTTGCGCCCTGCTCTTTCAGGGCCTGGATGATGGCCGGCACCAGCGTCTTGTGGCCGGCGGCCAGGGTGGAGATGCCCACGGCGTGCACGTCGTTCTCGATGGCTTGGCGCGCGCATTCCTCGGGGGTCTGGAACAGCGGGCCGATGTCCACGTCAAAGCCCAGGTCGGCGAATGCGGTGGACACCACCTTGGCGCCCCGGTCGTGGCCGTCCTGGCCTAATTTTGCGATCATCACGCGCGGGCGGCGGCCCTCCTGCGCGGCGAAGCCGTCGATCTCGGCCTTGAGTTTGTCCCAGCCTTCGGCAGAATCGTAAGCGGCAGCGTACACACCGGTCACCTTTTGCGTATCGGCGCGGTGGCGCCCGAAAACCTTTTCCAGCGCGTCGGAGACTTCGCCCACGGTGGCGCGCAGGCGCACGGCCTTGATGGCCAGGTCCAGCAGGTTGCCTTGGCCGGATTCTGCTGCAGAAGTGAGAGCGGCCAGCGCTTTCTCCACCTGGGCTGCATCGCGTTTTGCCCGGATATTCTTCAGGCGCTCGATCTGGCCGTCGCGCACCTTGAGGTTGTCCACCTCCAGGATGTCCACGGGGTCTTCCTTGGCCAGCTTGTACTTGTTCACGCCGACGATCACGTCCTTGCCCGAGTCGATGCGCGCCTGCTTCTCGGCGGCGGCGGCCTCGATCTTGAGCTTGGCCCAGCCGCTGTCCACGGCCTGGGTCATGCCGCCCATGGCTTCCACCTCTTCGATGATCTTCCAGGCGGCGTCCATCATGTCCTGCGTCAGCTTCTCCATCATGTAGCTGCCGGCCCAGGGGTCCACCACGTTGGTGATGTGCGTTTCTTCCTGGATGATGAGCTGCGTGTTGCGGGCGATGCGCGAGCTGAACTCGGTGGGCAGCGCGATGGCTTCGTCCAGCGCGTTGGTGTGCAGGCTCTGCGTGCCGCCAAACACGGCCGCCATGGCCTCGATGGTGGTGCGCACGATGTTGTTGTAGGGGTCCTGCTCGGTCAGGCTCCAGCCGCTGGTCTGGCAGTGGGTGCGCAGCATCAGGCTCTTGGGGTTCTTGGCGCCGGTTTCCTTCATGATGCGGCACCACAGCAGGCGCGCCGCGCGCATCTTGGCCACTTCGAGGTAGAAGTTCATGCCGATGGCCCAGAAGAAGCTCAGGCGCCCGGCGAACTCGTCCACGTCCAGGCCCGAGGCGATGGCGGTCTTCACATACTCCTTGCCGTCGGCCAGCGTGAAGGCCAGTTCCAGCGCCTGGTTGGCGCCGGCTTCCTGCATGTGGTAGCCGCTGATGGAGATCGAGTTGAACTTCGGCATGTTCTTGGCGGTGTAGCCAATGATGTCGCCGATGATCCGCATCGAGGGCTTGGGCGGGTAGATGTAGGTGTTGCGCACCATGAACTCTTTCAGAATGTCGTTCTGAATGGTTCCCGAAAGCTGGTCCTGGCTCACGCCCTGCTCTTCCGCCGCCACCACGTAGCCGGCCAGCACGGGCAGCACGGCGCCGTTCATGGTCATGGAGACGCTGACCTTGTCGAGCGGAATCTGGTCGAACAGGATCTTCATGTCCTCGACCGAGTCGATGGCCACGCCGGCCTTGCCCACGTCGCCGGTCACGCGCGGGTGGTCGCTGTCGTAGCCCCGGTGCGTTGCCAGGTCAAACGCCACCGACACGCCCTGCCCGCCCGCAGCCAGTGCCTTGCGGTAGAAAGCGTTGGATTCTTCGGCCGTGGAGAAACCCGCGTACTGGCGGATGGTCCAGGGGCGCACGGCATACATGGTGGCCTGCGGGCCGCGCAGGTAGGGCGCGAAGCCCGGCAGCGTGTTCGTGTGCGCCAGGGCGGCCGTGTCCTCGGCGGTGTAGAGCGGCTTGACCGTGATGCCGTCGGGCGTGACCCAGTTCAGGGCATTCACATCCCCGCCCGGTGCCGACTTGGCGGCAGCCTTGGCCCAGGCTTCGAGGCCCACGGGCGCGAATTCGGGCGTGGTCTTGTTCTGGTGGTCACTCATTGCGGGTGTTCTCCGACGGTTGCATTGGACAGCTTCAGGGCATTCCCTGGTGTAACGGCGAGTTTACATCATTCATAATTATTCATTCAAAATATTCTTTGCGGCTTACAATCCCCTCCATGTCTGCCCTCACCCTCACGCCCCGCGCCCTCTATGAAGAAGTGGCCGAGTTGCTGCGCCAGCGCATCTTCCGCCGCGAGCTGGAGCCCGGGAGCTGGATCGACGAGCTGAAGATCGCCGAGGAGTTCGGCATCAGCCGCACGCCGCTGCGCGAGGCGCTCAAGGTGCTGGCGGCCGAGGGGCTGGTCACCATGAAAGTGCGGCGCGGCGCCTACGTGACCGAGATGTCGGAAAAAGACCTGCGCGACGTCTACCACCTGCTCAGCCTGCTGGAGAGCGACGCCGCCGGCGTGGTGGCGCGCACCGCCACGGCCGAGCAACTGCGCTCGCTGCAGGACCTGCACGCCGAGCTGGAGGCCGCCACGGCCGAGCGCGACCGCTTTTTCGCGGTGAACGAACGCTTCCACATGCAGTTGCTGGAACTGTCGGACAACCGCTGGCGCAGCCAGATGGTGGCCGACCTGCGCAAGGTCATGAAGCTCAACCGCCACAACTCGCTGCTCAAGCAGGGCCGTATCGAGGACTCGCTGGCCGAGCACCGCACCATCATGGACGCGCTGGAGGCCCGGGATGCCGACGCTACGGCCCGCGCCATGCAGGCGCACTTCGCGCAGGGGCTGGAGGCCGCGAGCCCCCATTGACGGTGCAGCGCCCGGCGCCGCTCCGCTATTTCGGACCGCTTTCCGCGCGCCTGAGGCAGGCCTCCCGCTGTGCCGCGTCGGGGTTCTCCCTACACACAGCCGCCAACTTTTTCTTCATCAGTTCCAGCGTCGCAGGGTCCTGCGCTGCGCGCTTGAGCCACTCCATGCCGTCGTCTCTGTCCATCGGCACACCGGCGCCCAGTATTCGCATGAACCCATAGTCCATTTGCGCCTTTCGGTGGTTCTTCTGTGCCGCTTTCAAAATCCACTGCGCGGCCAGCGAATAATTGCGGGACACACCGGCCCCCGTGGAATAAAGAGCGCCAAGGTTGTATTCGGCCGAGGTGTATCCGGTTTTCGCCGATTTCTCGTACCAGAAAATGGCCTTCTCCATATTTTGTGGAAAGTCATCGCGTCCGGTGGCGTGGATATGGCCCAGGTTGAAGGCCGCCACTGCGTCCCCCTGCTGGGCGACTTCTTCGAGCAATGCCACCGCCTTGCGAATATCTTTCGGGACTCCGCGCCCTTCTTCATAGAAGTTGGACAGGTTGAACTTGGCCGCGGACACCCCCTGGGCCGCGGCCTTTTCGAACCACGCCGCGGCCACCGCATCGTTACGCGCTACGCCCAGGCCTTGCGCATAAAATCCCGCCAGATTGTTCTGCGCATTGGCATCTCCGGTATGGGCCGCAAGCTGGTACCACATACTGGCAAGGCTGTAGTTCGCGTTCCGATGGGCCATATTGCCGTAGCGCATTGCGTTCTTCCACGCAAAGAACGCAATGCTCAGCAATAACAGGAAGAGAAGCGCGTTTACAAATCCCTGGCGCACATTCTTCATTGCATAGGTCCCTCTGAATCAACGAACCCGCACATTGCGCGCGCTCGGTATTGGCACATGTTTTCTTTTGCTCCATTATTCCGCAACCAGGAATAAACCATTCCTCTTCCGTCAATGGTCGCCTGGAGGCCGCTTTCCAGGGGGAGGATATGATCAAAAGCTTTGCGCAGGCTTCTGCGCAAGCCGCACACCCCTGATTTTTGGGGCTTGCTGCCGCCTCCCCCTTTGAGTTTGATGACGACCTCCGCTCCCCACGCCGACCTCGCCAGCGTCCACACCCTACCCCAGCTGCTCGCCTACCGCGCCGCCAGCACCCCCGACGCCGAGGCCTACCGCGCCTACGATAACGCCGCCCAGGCCTGGACCCACCTCACCTGGGCGCAGGCGCGCGAGCGCGTGGGCCTCTGGACCCGCGCCCTCGCCGCCATGGGCCTGCCCACGGGCGCGCGCGTGGCCATCCTGCTGCCCAACGGGCTCGATGCGCTGAGCATCGACCAGGCCACGCTGGCCCACGCCTGCGTGCCGGTGCCGCTGCACGCCATCGACAACCCGGGCAGCATCGCCTACATCCTCTCGGACTGCGAGGCCTCGCTGCTGGTGCTGGAAGATGCCGAGCAGTGGCAGCGCATCCAGGCCGTGGGCACGCCCCTGCCCCAGCTCAAGGGCGTGGTGCTCACCCGCCCTGGCGCCAGCAGCGACGCAAACGCCCCCGTGCCCATGGTTGCGCTGGCCGACTGGCTGGCCCGCGCCACGCGCCACCCGCCGCTGCAGACGCCGCCCTGCGCCGCCGACCTGGCGGCCATCGTCTACACCTCGGGCACCACGGGCAAGCCCAAGGGCGTGATGCTCACGCACCGCAACGTGGTGGCCGACGTCAAGGCCGTGCTGCAGCGTATCCAGCCGACGGTGGAGGACGTTTTCCTGTCCTTCCTGCCGCTGTCGCACACCTTCGAGCGCACCGCCGGCTACTACCTGCCCATGGCGGCGGGCAGTTGCGTGGCCTACGCGCGCTCGGTGGCGCTGCTGGCCGAGGATCTGAAGACCGTGCGCCCCACGGTGCTGATTTCCGTGCCGCGCATCTACGAGCGCGTGCACGCCAAGGTGCTGGAGCGGCTGGCATCGTCGCGCATCAAGACCGGCCTGTTCGAGGCCGCCGTGGCCGTGGGCTGGCGGCGCTTTTGCCTGGTGCACGGCCTGCCCGCGCCCAGCGCGGACGAGGAGCGCGCCGCCGGAGCGTGGGCCAAGCTGCCCTGGATCGTGCTCGACCCTCTGGTGGCCCGCCCGCTGCGCGAGCAGTTCGGCGGCCGCGTGCGCGTGGCCGTGAGCGGCGGCGCGCCGCTCTCGCCGGCCATCGCGCGCTGCTTCCTGGGCCTGGGCCTGCCGCTGCTGCAGGGCTACGGCATGACCGAGACGGCGCCCGTGGTGTCGGTCAACACGCCCAAGGACAACCGCCCCGCCAGCGTGGGCCGCGCCCTGCCCGGCGTGGAGGTGCGCATCGGTGAGAACCGCGAGCTGCAGGTGCGCGGCCCCATCGTCATGAAGGGCTACTGGAACCGCCCCGAAGACACGGCGCGCATTCTCTCGGACGATGGCTGGCTGGGCACGGGCGACCAGGCCGAGATCATCGATGGGCGCATCCACATTCGCGGCCGCATCAAGGAAATCATCGTCACCTCCACGGGCGAGAAGGTGCCGCCGGCCGACCTGGAGCTGGCCATCACCTCCGACCCGCTGTTCGAACAGGCCTTCGTGGTGGGCGAGAACCTGCCCTTCATCGCCTGCGTGGCCGTGCTGCACCGCGAGGAATGGCTGCGCCTGGCGCGCGAGGTGGGCCTGGACGCGAAAGACCCGGCCAGCCTGAACCACCCCTCGGTGCACAAGGCGGCGCTGGAACGCATCGCCCGGCAGACCGCCAGCTTCGCCCGCTACGCCGTGCCGCGCGCGGTGCATTTCACGCTGGAGCCCTGGGCCATCGAAAACACCTTCATGACGCCCACACTCAAGCTCAAGCGCAGCAACCTCATGGCGCACTTCGCGGCGGCCATCGCGGCCATGTACCGGCGCTGAGACCCGTTCTGACGCCCGGCGGCGTGGCGCAAAAGGCGCGCCGGCGCGCAAACCTGCCGAAACCGCTGGCCGGCACCGGCGCCGTGCCCTATGCTACGCACACGTTTACTTACAGCATGCAGCCCGGCCCATGAAGTCCCCAGAAGAAACCGTCGTTTTCGGCACCGAAGACCTTTTAAGCAGCCTGTGCAACTCGGTCACCCGGGTGCTTACCGTGGCCACGCAGAGCCAGATCCGCTACTCCGGCATGATCCAGCGCATCACGCGCACCTGCCTCAAGCCCGACATCGGCTGCTTCGTGCTGTTCGACGGCGGCTTCTCGGGCCTGGTCATCATCAACTTCTCGGCCCAGGCCGCCATGGAGCTGTATTCCAACTACCTGCTCAACATGGGCATGTCCAAGAGCGACCTGGCCAACTCCTACACCGCCGACGAGGTCAGCAACGTGATGGGCGAGCTGATGAACCAGGTGGTGGGCGATTTCACCGGCAAGGTGCACCGCGAGCTGCACACCCACATCACGCAGAACCAGCCCAAGATGCTGGTGCTGAACAAGCAGGTGATGCTCAGCGTGGACGCCAACCTCGACCAGCCCGAGGCCCGGCGCGTGACCTTCTACACCGGCGCCAACAACATCTTCTATCTTGAGCTGGCCATCGACAAGACGGAATTCGTCAAGCTCTACGACTTCGCGCCCCAGGAAGTGCCCGACCCCGACGCGCTGATCGCCCAGGCACACCTGCAGGCCGCCGCACCAGCCCCGGCGCCAGTGGCCTCCACGTCGTCCGACACCGACGACCTGCTGCGGTCGCTCGGCATGTAATCAGGCCGCGCAGCCCACGTCGCACACCAAAGCGTTCTCGTGGGCCTGCGTGTCGTACACGCAGCCAAAGCGGTTGGCCAGGAAGTCTGCGAGCCGCACCTGCTCCTGCCCCACGAAGCCCGCTTGCGGCAACCGGCCGTGCGCCACCAGGTCCAGCGCCGTGCAGATGCCTGCCGCGGTGGTGAGCTGGATGGCGCTGAGCCGGTGGCCCGCCACCTCGGTGCCCACGATGCGGGCCGAGTACGAATCCTGTACCAGCCGGCCGCCCTGCAGGCCGGTGCTGCTGGCGAACACCACGATCACGTCCTGTTCGGTGGTGGGGATGGCGGCCTCGAAGATTTCCTTGAGCAGGTCGCGCCGGTCGCGCAGGCGCAGGTCGTTGAGCAGCAGCCTCAAGATGGCGCAGTGGCCCGGGTAGCGGATCGACTTGTAATCCACCTGCCGCGCCTTGCCCGCCAGCGTCTCGGTGAGCGTGCCCAGGCCGCCCGAGGTGTTGAAGGCCTCGTACTCCACGCCGTCGAGCGCGAAGGTCTCCAGCCCTTCGAGCGCGGGCACGGCGGTCTTCGCGCCGTCCACGATGGCTTCGCAGGGGTTGCAGTATTCGTTGATCAGGCCCTCGGTGCTCCAGGTCAGGTTGTAGCGCAGCGCGCCCTGCGGGTAGCGCGGCAGCGCGCCCACACGCATGCGCAGGCTGTGCAGCGCGTCGAAACGGCTCGCCAGGTCGTTCCCCACGATGCCGATGAAGCCCGGCGCCAGCCCGCACTGCGGCATGAGCACGCTGCGCGCGCCCTCGGCCAGCGCGTGGATGGCCTGGGTGCTGCGCACGTCTTCCGTCAGGTCGAAATAGTGCACGCCGGCCCGGGCGCACAGCGTGGCCACGCCCACGGCGCAGTGGAACGGCAGCGCGTTGAGCACGGCAAAGCGCCCCTCGATGGCCAGGCGCAGCCCGTCATCGTTGCTGGCCACCTGCGTGGCCAGGCCCAGCGCGGCCACGGCGGCCAGGCGCTGCGGGTCGCGGTCGGCCACCAGAATGTCGTAGTCGCCACTGCGCTGCAGCAGCAGGGCCATGGCAAAGCCGATGTGGCCGGCGCCCAGGATGGTGATGGAACGGCGGGGGGTGGTCATGGTGTCTCCTCGTTGTCGTTGGTTTCGGCCGTCGTGCGGCCCATGGACATGCTAGGCCGAGGTGCTGTCAATGTGTAGCGTGCAAAGCGACGAATAACGCACTAACATTCGTCATTCCGGCGAAATTGACCGACACACCATGCACCAAGCCTTGGACGATACCGACCGCCAGCTCCTGAGCCTGCTGCAGGCCAACGCCCGCGAGAGCACCGCCACCCTGGCGCGGCGCCTGGGGCTGGCGCGCACCACGGTCGTCTCACGCATTGCCCGGCTGGAGCGCGAGGGCGTAGTGGCGGGCTACGGCGTGCGCCTGGGCACGCGCATGGACAGCGCCGCCGTGCGCGCCTGGTGCAGCCTGAGCGTGCTGCCGCAAACGGCGCCCGCCGTGCTGCGCGCACTGGGCGCCATGCCCGAGGTGGAGGAAGTGTCGGCCGTGAGCGGCCAGTTCGACTACCTGGTGTTCTTGCGCTGCCCCAGCCACGAGCGGCTGGACGCCCTGCTCGACCAGATCGGGCAGATGGACGGGGTGCACAGAACACAAACCAGCATCGTGCTCAGCCGCAAGATCGACCGGCGGAGTATCGGGTGACAACCCCCTGTGCGGCTACGCCGCTTCCCCCTTCTCTGGCATCGCTGCGCGCTGCACGGAAGGGGGACGCCACCAGCGCGGCGGGGCGGCCCTTGCGCGGTGGCCGCTGGCCTGGGCCATGTCAGTAGCATGCGCCGTTCGCAGAGCGCAAGACGCTATATTTTTTGCAGCTATTAGCGCTTGCTCAGAAAGCGCTACAGCCCGTTTTCACCCAATATCGAACTGGTCCGCGTTCTTGCCCTTGATGGGCGCGTAGAACGCCTTGATGGCGGCCATGTCGGCCTCCACGTCGCCCGTGGGCTCGAACAGCGGCCCCAGGCCGCCGACCTTGCGCTCGTAGTCCACGAAGGCCAGCACGATGGGCACGCCCGCCTGCTGGGCGATGAAGTAGAAGCCCGTCTTCCAGTGCCGCGTCTTGCCGCGCGTGCCCTCGGGCGGGACGATGAGCTGCATCGGCCCCTCGGCTTCGCGCATGGCCTGGGCCGACATGGCCACCAGGTTGCTGGCCTGGCCACGGTTCACGGGAATGCCACCCAGCCAGCGCATCAGCCCGCCGAACGGCCAGCGGAAGATGCTCTGCTTGCCCATCCAGTACACGCGCAGGCGCAGCACGAAGGCCAGCATCAGCGTGTAGGGCAGGTCCCAGTTGCTGGTGTGGGGCGCGGCGATCAGCACGCTCTTGGCGGCGTGCTGCGGGAGCTCGCCCTCCACCTTCCAGCCGGTGGACCGGAGAATAGCGATGGACAGCTTGCGCAGCAGGGTGTTGACGACCGGCGTATCGAAAATGGTGTGGTGGTGCATGGGAGCGTATCGAATGCACCAAGGGTTCTTGATACTTCTGGCTACAAACCGGCGCGAGTGTACCAAGGCAGGAAGGGGTTTACTTGACCCAAGGCAAGGCCGCAAGCCCAGCCCGGCCCACCCCATGCACCATGAAAAACGGCGTTGCGGGCCCGAACCCGGCAACGCCGCTGCGGTGCGCGAAACTGCGCCGTTCAGCGCATCAGGAGGCCAGCGCCACTTCCACGCGGCGTGCTTCGGCGTTGGTGCCGCTGGCCTGGGTTTCCTCGGGCTTCTTGAGCTCGATGCGGTCCTCGGCCACGCCCAGGGCCTTGAGGGCTTCGCCCACGGCCAGCGCGCGGTTCTTGGCCAGCTCGGCGTTCTGGGCGGCGTCGCCCGTGGCGTCGTGGAAGCCCGAGACCACGGCCTTCTTGCCCTCGGCCACGCCCTTGACCACGTCGGCCAGCGCCTCGGCAGCGCCGGCGGCCAGGTCGGCCTTGCCAGTGGCGAAGAAGAACATCACGACGCCGTTCTCCACGCGCACGCTGGCGGCGTCTTCAGCCACCACGGCGGCTTCCGGCGCGGCGGCAACGGCAGCAGCGGGGGCCGGGGCGCGCACCGCGCCGCGCTTGTAGACCACCGTGCCCACCACGGTCGAGATGACCAGCAGGATCAGGGCAAACAGGAAACCCAGGGCAAAACGTTGCTGGCTGTCGTCGTCGGAACTGCTGAAGGACATCTTTGAAACTCCGTGAAGGTGAATAATGGGGATCGGGAAAACCCTCCATTCTAGAGTCTGCAATGCCTGATTTCACCGCCCCCACCCGCGACCCCGCCCCCATGCTGGAGCAGGCGCTGCACGATTGGGGAGGCCAGAGCGACCTGTGGATCTTCGGCTACGCCTCGCTGATCTGGCGCCCCGACTTCGATTTCGCCGAGCAGCGCCCTGCCCGCGTGCACGGCTGGCACCGCGCGCTCAAGATGTGGAGCCACATCAACCGGGGCACGCCCGAGTGCCCGGGCCTGGTGTTCGGCATGCTCTCGGGCGGCAGTTGCCGGGGCGTGGTGTTCCGCGTGGAGCAGGCGCACGCGCGCCAGGTGATGGTGAACCTGTGGCAGCGCGAAATGCCCGTGGGCGTGTACGACCCGCGCTGGCTGCCCTGCCACACGCCCCAGGGCACGGTGCGCGCGCTGGCCTTCACGCTCTCGCGCAGCAGCCCCAGCTACACCGGCGAGCTGCCCGACGAAGAATACCGCCGCATCTTCCTGGAGGCCACCGGCCGCTACGGCAGCACGCACGACTACGCCCACGACACCTTCCACGGTCTGCGCCAGGTGGGCATCCATGACCGGGCGCTGGCCCGGCTGGTGCGGCTCGGCCAGCCGCATTGAGCCGCCTTGGCGTGACTTTTTTCCGCTGCATGCGCCGCATGCCGTGACAAGAAGCGGGTTCCGGGCTTAGAGTGCGGGAGTTTCTTAACCTGCATCAAGGAATTCCCACCATGAAAATGCATTACCCCCTGCTCGCCCTTGCCGCGCTCACCCTGGCCGGCTGCTCCGCCTACTCGTCCGGCCCCACGGCCCGCGCCGCGCTGGACCCCACGCGCGGCAGCACCGTGGCGGGAACGGTGCGCTTCGTGCAGGCGGGCGATGTGGTACGGGTCAGCGGCCAGATCAGCGGCCTCAAGCCCGGCGCCGAGCACGGCTTTCACATCCATGAAAAAGGCGACTGCTCCAGCGGCGACGGCCTGAGCACCGGCGGCCACTTCAACCCCGGCGGCCACGTGCACGGTCGCCATGGCGAGGGCGTGCACCACACGGGCGACCTGCCCAGCCTCAAGGCCGACGCCAAGGGCGTGGCGCAGTTCAGCTTCGAGTCGCGCAGCATCCGCCTGGGCAGCGGCAGCAACGACGTGGTGGGCCGGGGCCTGATCGTGCACCGCGACCCCGACGACTTCGCCACCCAGCCCACCGGCAACGCCGGCCCGCGCCTGGCTTGCGCCGTGATACAGAAGGATTGACATCCCCCTGTGGCGCTGCGCGCCTTCCCCCTTCTCTCGGCTATCGCCGGGAAGGGGGACGCCACCAGCGCGGCGGGGCGGCCCTTGCGCGGTGGCCGCTGGCCTGGGCCGCGCCGGTTTCACGGCGGCGTTGCACGGTTGCCCCGAAAGCAATGCGCAGAGGCTGCCGTGCAGAATAGAGGGGATGAGCAACCCCTCCACTTCCATCGCCGACCTGCGCAAGAGCTACGAGCGCGCCGAACTCAATGAAGACGCCTCGCACAGCGACCCGCTGCGCCAGTTCGACCAGTGGCTCAAGGAAGCCCTGGGCGCGCAGGTGACCGAGCCCAATGCCATGACCGTGGCCACCGTGGGCAGCGACCTGCGGCCCAGCACGCGCATCGTGCTCATCAAGGGCTACGACGAGCGCGGCATCGTCTGGTTCACCAACTACGAAAGCCGCAAGGGCCGCCAGCTCGCGGGCAACCCCTATGCGGCGCTGCAGTTCCACTGGCTGGAACTGGAGCGCGTGGTGCGCATCGAGGGCACCGTGGAAAAGGTGAGCGACGCCGAGAGCGACGAGTACTTCCACAGCCGCCCGCTCGACTCGCGCATCGGCGCCTGGGCCAGCCCGCAAAGCCAGGTGATCCCGGGGCGCGGCGTGCTGGTGGCCAACGCCGCCAAGTACGGCGCCCAGTTCCTGCTCAACCCGCCGCGCCCGCCGCATTGGGGCGGCTACCGCCTCCAGCCCGACCAGTGGGAATTCTGGCAAGGCCGCAAGAGCCGCCTGCACGACCGCCTGCGCTACCGCCACGAGGGCGGCGCCTGGGTGCGCGAGCGGCTGGCGCCCTGAACAGACCACCTGTCTTCGCAGCCCCGAAAGGACGGACCGACCATGCTGCAAACCTACCAGGGCGCCTGCCACTGCGGCGCGGTGCGCTTCGAGGCCGACCTCGACCTCACCCAGCCCACCTACCGCTGCAACTGCTCCATCTGCCGCCGCACGCGCTTCTGGCCCGCCGTGGCGCGCGAAGGCGGTTTCCGGTTGCTGGCGGGCGAGCAGGAACTCACGCAGTACCTGTTCAACAGCCGCAAGAACCAGCACTACTTCTGCCGCCACTGCGGCGTGCGGCCCTTCGGCATCGGCACCGAGACGCCCATCGGCAAGATGTATGGCGTGAACCTGGGCTGCCTGGAAGGCATTTCGGAGGAAGAACTCTCCAAGCTGGCCATCACCCGCGTGGACGGCATGAACGACCGCTGGCAGGAAGCCCCGGCCTTTTGCGACCACCTGTGAGCCGACTCAGACCGGCATATAGCGCGTCACCAGCAGCAACACCACGGGCACCGTGAGCAGCCCCAGCGCCGTGGACACCGCCACGCTGGCCGTCACCTCGTCCTGCGCCACCTCGTAGCGCTGGGCGAACAGGAACACGTTGGCGCCCACGGGCAGCGAGGCGGCCACCACCATCACCGCCAGGGGCAGGCCGGAGAGCCCCGCCGCCCAGCCCAGCGCGGCCATGGCCAGCGGCATTGCGAGGTTCTTCACCAGCGCAATGCGTAGCGCCGCCTTGAAATACGCCCCCACGGTGGAGAACGCCAGCGTCACACCCACCAGCAGCAGCGAGATGGGGCCGAGCGCCTGGCCCAGCAACTGCAGGGGCTTATCGACCACCTGGGGCAGCACCAGCCCCGTCTGCGCGAACAGCAGGCCCACGATGATGGGCAGCGGCACCGGGTGCACGATGCCGTTGCGCACCGCCTGCAGCACCGTGCGCCACATCGCCGGGTGGGCGTGGTCGGCGCGGCTGCGGTGCTCGCGCGCCACGGCCAGCTCGAACACCACCGTGGCGGCGGTCAGCAAAATGAGGGCGTGCACCGAGATCAGCGTGAACAGCGTCACCAGCCCGGCATCGCCATACACCAGCCCCACCAGCGGCACGCCGATCATGATGGTGTTGCTGAAGGTGTGCGCCAGCGCCCGCGCCGCCGCCAGGCTGGAAAAGCCATACACCGCCATGGTGACCCCGAACACCAGCCCCGCCGCCGCGAAGTAGATGGCGATGGGCCCGAAATCCAGGTCCTGCACATGCACCGTGCTCATGGTGCGGAACAGCAGCGCCGGCGTGAGCACCATGAACACGAGGTTCGACAGGTCCTTCACGGCCGCCGCACGGATCCAGCCGCAGCGCCCCACGACGAAGCCCATGGCGATGAACAGCACCACCGGGACCAGGGAGATGAAGACAGGAGAGTTCAAGGTAGGAATGGCCCGCAAGGCCCTATGCGTCCGCGCTGGGCACTATGCATTCAATAGCTGCTGGCGCTTGCCCATCAAGCGCTGCAGGCCATTTTCATTCAAAACCTATAACCAATGTGCCAGTACGGCACCACCTGCGCCACTGGCCAGCACCACCGCCCACGGCGGCACGCGCCAGGCCACCAGTGCTGTGAAGGCCAGCAAGGCCAGAGCGGCATCCGCCGCGCCGAGGATGGCACCGGTGCCCACCGGGTGCACCAGCGCCGCCAGCAGCAGCCCCACAACGGCGGCGTTCACGCCCGCCAGCGCGGCCTGGGCGTGGGCATTGCGGCGCAGCCGCTCCCAGAACGGCAGCGCGCCCACCACCAGCAGGAACGAGGGCACGAAGATCGCCACCAGGCACACCAGCGCCCCCAGCCAGCCACCCGGCCACGGCGCCATGGCGGCGCCCAAAAAGGCCGCGAACGTGAACAACGGCCCCGGCACCGCCTGCGTGGCGCCGTAGCCCGCCAGAAAGGCATCGGCCGACACCCAGCCCGGCGGCACCACCACCGCCTGCAACAGCGGCAGCATCACATGGCCGCCGCCGAACACCAGCGCGCCCACGCGGTAGAACGCATCGAACAGGGCCAGCAGCGCGCCCGGCCACAGCCGCACGGCCAGCGGCAGCAGCACCAACAATGCGGCGAACAGCAGCAACAGCGCGGCCCCGGTGCGCCGGCGCACGGGCACATGCAGCCCGTCCTCGGACAGCGTGGGCGCGGCGGGCAGCGCCGCCCCCCCCCGCCCGAACCACACCCAGCCCGCCACGCCGGCTGCCAGCATCACGCCCACCTGCGCCCACACGCCCGGCCAGCACAGCACGGCACCTGCCGCCAGCAGCATCAGCGCGGAGCGCGCCCAGCCCACGCACAGCGTGCGCGCCATGCCCCACACCGCCTGCGCCACCACGGCCACGGCCACCACCTTCAGGCCGTGCAGCGCGCCCGCGCTCAGGAAAGTGGTGCCCGATGCCATCCCCAGGCCGAACAAGGCCAGCGCCAGGGCCGAGGGCAGCGTGAACCCCAGCCATGCCGCCAGCGCGCCGGGCAGGCCCGCGCGCAGCAGCCCCAGCGCCATGCCCACCTGGCTGCTGGCCGGGCCGGGCAGGAACTGGCACAGCGCCACCAGGTCGGCATAGCTGCGCTCGCTGAGCCACTGGCGGCGCTGCACGAACTCGGCGCGGAAATAGCCCAGATGCGCCACCGGGCCACCAAACGAGGTCAGCCCCAGGCGCAGGAAAACCCAGAACACCTGCCAGGTCGTGGCGGGCGTGTGCGAAGGCGTGGAATGGGGAGGCGGCAAGGGCATGGAACGGGCGGCAAGGCGGCAGCGCGCAGTGTATGCGCCGACCGCCCCGTCAGGGCTGGGCGCAGGCGCCGTCTAGCCCCACCGTGCCGGCCAGCTTTTGCAGGCGCGAGCGGTTCTCCAGGCAGGCCTGGTGCTCCGCCTCGGCCGCCTTCTGCCGCGCCAGGCGCATGGCCTGGGCGCGCTCGGCCTGCAATTGCGCCACGCGCGCGCGCAACTGCGGCATCACGGCCAGGGCGGCTTTTTCGCCCTCGATGATGGCGCTGGCGCGCTGGCTGAAGTCTGCCGCGCCCATGTCCAGCACCTGCGGGCGGATGATGACGTCGGCCCGCGCCAGCTCGGCCTGCCCCAGCTTCTGGCCCATGATGGCGATGGACTGGTTCAGCGCCCCCAGCATGTTGCCGGGCGTCTGGCCCCGCGCCTTGTTGGAAATGTCCACCGCCACCACC
>Ga0208516_100095_pt1 | contig 57478 bp, 63 predicted proteins | sample LakWasM117_HOW13_2_FD_183931 | JGI IMG/M metagenome (GOLD analysis project Ga0208516, IMG submission 183931) | Freshwater sediment methanotrophic microbial communities from Lake Washington under simulated oxygen tension - Sediment Metagenome... | ecosystem: Environmental > Aquatic > Freshwater >...
AAGGCCCGCGTCACCTCCTGCGCCTCGGCTTTCGTGATGGGCATGGATCAGCCCTCCTTGGCCTTGCGTGCGGCGGCCTGGGCGACCGACTCGCCAGGGCGCAGCTCGTACAGCTTGCGGGCGTTGGTGGTCGAGACGATGCGCGGGAGGTCTGCGCTCGGGCCGTCATCGTCAAGGAATGCCGGCTCCAGCGACCCATCGCCGGCCAGGTCGGCCAGGTCGTCGGTGCTGGCGAGGGCATCGCCTTCGCTCAAGGCGTCTTCTGCGAACGCGCCGGCACGGTCGGCCTCGTCGGGATCGAATTCGGCCTGGTAGCCGGGCGTCTGTGCATCGGTCAGCTTCTCGCGCAAGGCTTCCGCGCTGGCTGCGGCGTCGTCAATGGCCGGGATCACTTCGGCGGCCTGGTCGTTGGTTTGCTGGGTCATGTCATCACTCCTTCGGTTTGCTGTAATCGGGCTTGCCCTTGATGTCGGGATAGGTCTGTGTGCATGTCGGGTAGTTGCTGCAACCCCACCAGAACATGCCTTTCTTCTTCGTGCTGGCCCGCCTGGACAAGCCGCTGCCGCAAGCCATGCACTTGTGCAGCTCCGACACCTTTGGCGTCTCTCGCGGCACTGGCTTGCCGGCCTTGTCTTCGCAGGCGAACTTGCAGCCATCGGCGAAGCCGGTGCATCCCCAAAAGAACTCGTTCTTTTCCTTCTTCTTGATGCGGCGCAACGGCTTGGCGCAGAGCGGGCAAGGGTGCGTGTCAACCTTGATTGCCAGCCCGTTTTCCTTCACGCCGGCCACCTCGCCAGCGATGTAGTCCATCAGCTCGCGCACGAATGATTCGGTGTCGCGCTGGCCGGCCTGGATGGCCTTCTGCTGCTCATGCCAGAGCGCGGTCATGTCGGGGAATTTGGCCTGGTCGGGCAGGGCGTCGTAGAACTCTTCGGCCGTGGGTGTGGGCACGATGTTCTTGCCTTGCTCGACCAGGTAGGCACGCTCGAAGAGCGTGGCGATGATGCTGTCTCGCGTGGCCGGCGTCCCGATGCCGCCATGCTCGCCTTCCTTGCCCTTGTCCTTCTCCAGCAGCAGCTTGCGCAGGCGGTCGTCGCGGATGTACTTGGCAACGCGGGTCAAGTCCCCTAGCAGGGTCGCCATCGTGTAGAGCGGCTGCGGCTTCGTTTCCTGCTTGGCGGCCTCGGCATCGACGCAGACGCCGGCCTGGCCGCCGCGCAGCGTGCGTATGTCGATGGACAGGTCGTTCTCGTCGCCTTCCAGGTCTTCATTGCCCGCGTCGTTCTTGTAGAGCAAAAGCCAGCCTTGGCGCGTGGTGACGTTGGAGCGCACTGCGAAGCGGTGCCCCTCGGACTCCACCAGCACATCGGTCTGGTCGTATTGGTGCTTGGGCCAGAACTGCGCGATGTAGGCGCGGGCGATCAGCAAATAGATCTTCTGTTCCCCCTCGCTCAACGCCGCCAGGTTCGCCGTCGCCTCTGTCGGAATGATCCCGTGGTGGGCGGAAACCTTGGACGAATTGAAGGCCCGGCTCTTGATCGAGGGATCGGCCCGCTGCGCAACGGCGGCCAACATGGGCGCGGTCTGCGTGATCGCCGCCAGCACGCCCGGCGCGTCCCCGTGCTGCTCGTCGCTGAGGTATTCGCAATCGCTGCGGTTGTACGTGATGAGCTTGTGCTTTTCGCGCAGCGACTGCGTTATGTCCTTGGTCTGGTCGGGCTTGAAACCGAACTTGCGGGAGGCATCGGTTTGCAGCTTCAACAGGTTGTAAGGCAAGGGCGGATGCTGTTCTTTCTGCTTGGTGTCGGCGCTGACGATCCGCGCAGGCTTGCCCTTGACGGCATCCGCGATGGCCTGGGCATGCTGCTCTTCGATCAGCCGGCCCTTCTCGTCCACCGGATCGGCTTCAACGATCTGATACCGCGCAGGGAAGGCAACGCCTTCGACCTCAAACCGGCCGGTGACGTTGTAGTAGTACGCCTTCTTGTGGGCCTTGAATGCCCGCGTGCGGCGCACGACAAGGCCGACGATGGGGGTCTGCACCCGGCCCACGCTCATGACGCCCTGGTAGCCCTTCTGGCGGGCCGCCAGGGTGTAGGCGCGGGTCATGTTGTAGCCGTAGAGCTGGTCGCCCACGCTGCGGGCCTCGGCGGCGGCCGACAGGCCGGCGAACTCGCGGTTGTCGCGCATGCTCTCCAGCGCCTTGCGCACAACCTTGGTGTTGTTGTCGTTGATGAGAACCCGCTTCACCGGCAGAGTGCAGCCGGCGTACTCCAGGATTTCATCGACAAGGAGCTGCCCTTCTTCGTCGGGGTCGCCAGCGTTGACGACGCTGCTGGCCTTCTTCAACAGGCCGAGAATGACCTTGAGCTGGTCCTTCGCGCCCTTATCACCGCTGGGCTTCTTCTTCCAAGGAATATGGGACATGGGCAGGTCGTCCATGTTCCATTTGCTGTATCGCTCGTCGTAGTCCTCGGGGTCCAGCAGTTGCAGCATGTGGCCGTAGCACCAGGCCACATAGTCGCCGCCGCAATCGTAGTACCCGTCCTTGCGGCTTCCGCCCCCCAAGCCTTCGACAATGGCTTTCGCCAGGTCGGGCTTTTCTGCAATGAACAAACGCATGGTGCCTCCTACCAGGTGATGACCGGGACGATCACGGTCTTGATTTGCGAAACGTTGACCGGCCCGAAGTAGCGGCCGTCGAACGATGTGCCGCTCACGTCCGACATAAGCAGCACCTCGGAATTGCCCAGCTCGTAGCTGTTGGTCTGGTAGCGCGGCAAGGGCCGGCCGGCCTTGTCGGTCTTGAGCGGTGCGCTCAGTGGCAGCAGTGCGCCATTCACTCGCACGCCGTCATCGGCCACGGTGACGGCATCGGCTTTAGCGGCTAAAACCTTTTTCATGAGGTAGCCGTAGCCGCCAGGGCAGAACCCGCCCCCGATGTAGCCCCGTTCCTTGGCGTCACCGAACACGCCGACTTGCGGCGGGCAAAACATGACGTAAGCGCCCTTCTCTACCGGCGCGCTGCTTGCCCAATAGAGGCCGACGGGAATGCTCTTCGTGGTGTTGACGCGGGCACCGGCTGCATAGCAGGCAACGCCCAAGGCGAGCACGGCAGCGCCGCCGATGGCGGTGCCTATGGTGATCCGTTTCAGCAAGCGGCTCATATCGTGATCCCCTCCCCTGCGGGCGCGACAAAGCTGTTACGCAGCTTGTCGCTGTTCTTCGGTGCGGGAATCGCCGCCCGCGCCTGAAAGGTCGGGTCTTGGAAATACAGTGGCTGCTTGCCGTAGATCGCGGGATAGCCCGCGACGTACACCACCATGTCGCCGGCCTTTGCAATGTCGCCGCCCTCGGTCTTCACCGGGCCGGGCATGCGCAGGCACTCATCGGGCGTGAGCAGGGGGCGCTGAACTTCCTGGATCGTGCGCGACACCTGGCCCAGCAAAGCGCTCGTGCGCCGGCCGCTGGTGGTGATCTGCTCCTTCGCTACGGTGGTCTGGCCGGTGAGCTTGGAAAGATGCTCGGCCGTCTCAACGCGGTTCGGTGGGTAGGCGTTCTGGACGTGGCAGTTCGACGTGATGCTCTCGTCGTGGCCGTAGCCGGTTTCGCGGCTCTTGAGCTGGTTAATGTCCTGGCAAATCAGGTAGCACTTGATGCCGTAGCCGGCCACGAATGCCAGCGACTCCTGCATGATTTCGAGCTTCCCCAGGCTGGGAAACTCGTCAAGCATCATCAGCATGCGGTGCTTGTAGTGCGCCACCGGCCGGCCGTTCTCGAAGTCCATCTTGTCGGCCAGCAGGCGAACGATCATGTTCACCATGACCCGCACCAACGGCCGCAGGCGGGCCTTGTCGTTTGGCTGCGTGACGATGTAGAGACTCACCGCGTTGTCGTGGTGCATCAAGTCCTTGATCTTGAATTCGGACTTGCTCACGTTGCGGGCCACGATGGGATCGCGGTACAGGGCCAAGTAGGACTTGGCGGTGGACAGCACCGATCCTGCTTCCTCGTCGGGCCGGTCCATCATGTCGCGGGCGGCAGAGCCGACAACCGGGTGGACCTGGCCGTCTACGTGGCTGTAGGTGGTCATTTCCATCCACAGCTCGCCAATGTCGCGGTTGGGGTCGGCCAGCATGGCATCGACGCCGGGCAGCGTGGCCGGCGTGCCTTCGGCCTTGGCCTTGTAGAGCGCATGCAGGATCACGCCGACAAGGAGCGCCTGGCTGGTCTTTTGCCAGTGCGATTCGAGGCCCTTGCCGTCCGGGTCAACGATCAGCGTTGCGAGGTTCTGCACGTCGCCCACTTCGTTTTCCGTGGCAAGGCGGATTTCATCGAGTGGGTTCCAGCAAACGCTTCCGGTGGCCGTCGCCGGCTCGAAACGCAGAACCTTGTTCTTCGCATGCTTCTGCCGCCATCCGGCCGTCAGCGCCCACAGCTCGCCTTTCAGGTCGGTGATGACTGCGCTATGGCCCCAGGACAGCAGCGTAGGAACCACCAGGCCGACGCCCTTGCCGGAACGGGTCGGCGCATAGCAAAGCACATGCTCCGGCCCGTTGTGGCGCAAGTAGTGCTGCTTGCCCTTCTTGTCGATCCACGCGCCCACGTAGACGCCTGAGCTGGCCGCCGCATCCTTGCCGGTGATGGTCTGCCAGAACGACCGCGCACGCGGGATGAGGCCGGCCGCCTGAATGTCCCTGACGTTCGCCCAGCGGGCCGAGCCGTGCAGGTACTCGTTCACCTTCGATGAATTCGCCAGCACCATCTTGGCGACAACCAGGCTGATGAGGCCCACGCCGGTAATCGTGACGCCGATGCTTCCGGCGCGCATGAAGGCGTCGGGGTACTGGCCGTACCACTTGCCGGCCCACTGGACGATTCCCCACGGCGGGTAAATGTGGTTGATGTGCGCGCCAAGCGCGGCCTGGTACTTGAAGTCATGGGCGAAGAACTGCGTAGCAGCCTGCAATCCGCCGCCAAGGGACAGCACGGCCAGCGCCGGGATGACCTTGCCAGGCCCCTCCTTCTCGGCGCGTACCTGCGGCCCTACCGCGTTGTTGAACCTGTCTTTTGTCATCTGCTACGTCCTTTCGTCGTTTTGATGGAACCCTGGGGGGTCACGGTGATGGCATCACCAACGGCAAGGCGCTTGAGGCGTCGTGCGGTCGGCTCGTCAACTGGCAGCACCATGACTTCCTCGCCGCGTTTCAGAAGGGCCAGTGATTGCCCCTCGACCTGGCGGATGCCGGCGAAAGTCGCGGCCCCGTCCTGCCCGTCAGTATAGCGGGAGTGCTTCGGTATATCGAATCCTTTAAGGCGCTTGCCTTCCCGCTCCGCTATGTATTTGTCGGCGGCAGCGGCAACCTGCGGGCTTAGTCGTCCTGGCCCAAAAATATCCCGTCGCAGGCCGTCAACTGGTTTGGCTCCTTGTTGCTCCACGTCACCAGGAACATGACGCGGCAATAGCACTTCACTTCCGCTGGCGAGCTGAACCACACCGAGTTGGGACAGTCTTCGCAGACGGTTTTGGCTTTGGGGCGGCGGCTTTCGTCCAACGCGGCCAACGTTGGGCTTGCTGGCCCGTCCGGCTGCGGTGGCGTCGGCTCGTGGCTGTCCGGCTCGGGCGGCTCCGGGGATTGCGGCAGTGGCTGGTCCACTGCCGCTAATGCCGCCTCCAGCAGCTCGTCCTCGGTCGGTTCGGTCATGGTCGTTCTCCTTCGTGGTTGCTTGGGTCAGTAGTTCTTGACGGCGGCGCTCCAGGGCGTCGTCGTCAAAGGTGATGGGTAATTTCGAGGCCGCCGCCGCTTGGGCGATCTGCTCTTTGAATGCCGGCGTGCCGCCGACGCTGATGCGTTCGCCGTAGCGATCCATTGCCATGCGCAAGGCGGCTTGCATGCCGTCCTGGTCGGCCCCGCGCGAGACTTTCAGGCGGTCGCCATCGTCGCGGACGGCGGTAGGGCCGACGCGATAGATGATCGTGCCCTTCTTCGTCACGCTGTCCTGCTTTGCAGCGGCCGCCTGGGGCCGCTGCGGCCCCGTGCCGGCCACGGTGTTTCCCTTCAGGCCCTGGGCAGCATCGCGGGCGCGCAGCGCCCCTAGCGCCTCCTGGTCGCCCTCTGCGGCCTTGGCGCGCAGCCAATCGGCCCACGCACGGCGCTGGTACTTCTCATATATCTCTTGCCGTTCCTTGAGGTACTGCTTGTTGATCTTCTCGATCTCGGCTTTCATGGTCTTGCTGGTGGCCGAATACATCAGCTTCTTGCCCACGCCGGCCCCTGAAATCAGCTTGATGGTCGAACGCTTGAGCCGGCCGCTACGCTTCGCGGCTTCAATGAGGCGGTCTTTCTTCGCCCTCGCCTTCTCCCATTCGGCCGTGCGCGATCCGCTGATGTTGAGTTGATCGGCCTTGTACTTCGCGTGCAGCTCTACCGTGTTGACACGCGACCGCACCGGCTTCTTGTCGTACTGTTTGCGCGGCTTCTGCGCTGCGCGCTCCAAGTGCTCGGCCGATGGCTCGAAGGTGCCCAGCCTTTCTTCCAGCTTGGCCTTGGAGAATTCGCGGCCGATGGAACTGGCCTTGACGGCAAGGCCGTCAGCGGCTTGGATCACGAACCCATTGCCGCGCTCGCGCAGCTCCAGGCCGTTGTCCCGCATGACCTGGTGCAGAGCCTCCCACGACTGCGCGGCCTGCATGTCGGCGGCGCATTCGCGCTTGACCCAGCCCTGCAGGCTTTCGACGCCTGCATGCCGCTCCATATCTTGGGCGCGACCCTCCGATACCAGCTTGTTCCCCTGGTGGTTGTCGCGCTCCAGGCCGTATTCGCGTTCGAGCTTTTCGCAGAGCTGCCCCAGCGTGTGATAGGCGTTGAATGGCTCCAGGATCGTGTAGCGCGTGGGGTGAATCTTGTTGATGGCGATGTGAATGTGCAGGTTGTCGGTGTCGTGGTGAACGGCACTGACGCGCTGATGCTCCCCAAACCCCAGCCCTTCGCATATCCGCGCCTCGATGGCCTTCAAGGTCGCGTCGTCGGGCTGCTCGCCTGGCCGGAAGCTGACGATCAGGTGATACGTCTTGTCGGCCCCTGACCGGGTGTTTTGCGCCTGGGTGTTGAGGACTTCGGTAATCGCCACTTCGGGCCGGTCTGTGTGGCAGTTCGTGACAGCCACGTAGCCCACGCGCTCGTTCTTCGCCTGTTCGTCGGTGATGTACTTCACCAGACCGGCGAAGTCACTCTTCTGCACCGTCTTCATGGAAACGTGCTTTGCGATCACGGCCGCCCCCCGCAATTTTTAGCGGCTAAAGGGCTCATCGCTTCACCCTTGGAGTGACAACCTCCTGCATGACCTCGTGCATGCGGTCCTGCGTGGATTCGATCCTCGACAACAGGGCGAGGATGGTCGCCTCTCCAAACTGGAGCGTCCTCACGTCATCGGTGAGCCACAGCTTCAGCAGACCACCCAGCCGCCCAAGGTCGCCATTGATGCGAGCGAGTTCTTCAACTCGCTTGTTGTCCAGGATGCCGGGCACCTGGTAGCCAAGACCCACGTTCCGCAGGTACGCCGCCACGGGAAGCCCGACCGAAGCCGCCAGTCGTTTGATTTCGGCTTCCTCGTCGGGAAGCACGGGGACGCGCAAATGCCGGCCCGCTTTGCGGGTCGGCTTTCGCGGATCGTCGCTGTTTCTTGTCTTTGCCATTGGCCTCTCTTTAGCGGCTAAAGCCGCGCACCTCAGACGGCGGTAGCCGTCAGCCTCGCAGAGCAGGATTCCCCGTTGAGCACGAAGTGCGAATAAGGGGATAGTGAAGATAGATAACCGGCTCGCCGGTTAGCTAACTTCACCTATCCTGCCCGCCTTTCGGCGGTATGAACACCAAGGAAAGCATACACCACCGCGCCGCATTTAATCGCTGTTATTGCGCTGAAAGCTAACCGATATAGCGAAAAAGCGCGTAGGATGCCTATAATCAGCCTCAATCGCCTTGTTTCAGCGCACTGTCAGCACATTGACAGCGCTTTAACAGCGCTTTAACAGCGATCTTTTTGCGATCTAACGCAGTGCTAGAGTTGCATGCAATAGGAACGACATGGAAAACGAACGATGCCGAAGAGCTACCCCGAAGAGCTGGCCGAATGGGTGAAAAAACGCGAGGCAACCAGGCCGAGACAGGACAAGAACGTGGTGGCGTTCTTGGCCCTCAAGAGCGACGTGCAGGACGCAATCGCGGCCGGCTATTCGCTTCTGACGATCTGGGAGCATCTGCACGAGAAGGGGAAGATCCCGTATCGCTACGAAACCTTCTTGAAGCATGTACGCCGGCACATCAAGGGCCGGCCTCCTGCGGTGGTAGACGGCCAGCCATCGACGCCACCAGACCCGCCACGTCCACCCGCTGCAGGCAAGACCGCTGCACCACGGCCGCAACAACCAACGAAGTCAGCGCCACCAGCTCCGGCCGGCTTCAAATTTGACTCTCAACCGAAAAAAGAGGATTTACTGTAATGGCGAAAATTCACATGGTTCTGCAAGGCAAGGGCGGGGTGGGCAAGTCGTTCATCGCGGCCACCTTGGCACAGTACAAGGCAAGCAAGGGTCAGAAGCCGCTCTGCATCGACACGGACCCGGTGAACGCCACGTTCGCCGGCTACAAAGCCCTCGGGGTGAAGCGCCTCCAGATCATGGAAGGCGACGAAATCAACCCGCGCAACTTCGATACCTTGGTCGAATTGGTTGCGCCGTCGAAGGATGACGTAATCATCGACAACGGGGCCAGCTCGTTCGTGCCGCTTTCGCACTACCTCATCAGCAACCAGGTGCCGGCTCTCCTGGCAGACATGGGGCATGAACTGGTCGTGCATACGGTCATCACGGGCGGCCAGGCTCTTCTTGACACCGTGAGCGGCTTTTCGCAGCTCGTGAGCCAGTTCCCCACGGAAGCAATTTTCGTGGTGTGGCTGAATCCGTATTGGGGGCCGATTGAGCACGAAGGCAAGGGCTTTGAACAGTTGAAGGCATACACGGCCAACAAGGCCCGCGTTTCGGCCATCGTGTCGATTCCAGCCCTCAAGGAAGAAACCTACGGCCGCGATCTGAGCGACATGCTGCAGGAACGTTTGACGTTCGATGAAGCCCTGGCGATGGACTCCCTCACGATCATGACCAGGCAGCGGCTCAAGATCGTGAAGGGCCAGCTCTTCGGCCAGCTCGATAGCGCAGCGGTGCTGTGATGGCCGACCAGGTAGAGGAACTCATCAAGGAGATTGCCGCGAAGCACGGCATAGCCGTCTCGCGTGATGATCCGATCCTGGTCCTGCAGACGATCAACAACCGGCTGATGCAGGACAGCTCCAAGGCGCAACAGGCCCAGCTCGATCAGTACAAGGAAGAGCTGGAGGCCCTGGCGCTCCGCTGGGGGACGGACGCCAAAGACAAGGCCGAGCGCATCCTGAATGCGGCACTGACCGCAAGCAAAGGGGCGATGGACAAGGCCATGCAGGAGAACGCCAAGAGCACGGCCGCCACGGTGCGCGCCGAGGTCGATGCAGCCTTGGGCCGTGTCGCTGGCCAGGTCAAGGATGCGCGGCGGATCGGCCTGCTGAACGTGCTCGCATCGTGCATCACGCTCGCGGCGGCGGCGGTTGCGTTGTGGGTAGCGCTGCGATAGCGCAGCGCCCGCAGGCGCGCATAAAAAAGCCCGGCATCGCCGGGCTTCTTTTTTGGGGTGGCGGCGCAGCTAGCGCGCCTGCGAAAGCCCTAGCCGCACGCCTCGGCCGGTTCGTTCGATCTGCTCTCGGCGCTCGCGGTCCTGAGTCTGCTTTTTCTCCTGCTCTTCCTTGCGCTGCAGGGCTTCGTGCCGGCGCTGCGCTTCGCGCATGTCGGCCCATTCGCTGGCAAGCTCTGGCTCTTGAGCACGCAGCTTTCGAGCGGCAAGCTCTTCGATGCGGGGGGAATGGATGCCCATGCCCTCCTTGATTTCACGGACGGTTTCTAGCCGTCCGTGCAGGCGCTGCAAGGTGGCTTGCTGCTGCTGCATCTGCTGTTGCCACTTGGCACGGGTCGAGGGCAAAGCAAGCATGCCCGGCTGCTTGGCCTGCGCCTGCTGCATCCGGGATTCTTGCCGCTCGATCAGGTCTTCAAGCCGGTCCTCGATCCTTTCCGCCTGGTCGTGCTTCGCCTCGACCTGCGCCGCGAAAGCGGCGCCGTATTGAGACTCCAAGGGGGAGGCTTCAAGCAAGGCGGCTTGCTCGGCCTGGGCCTCCAGGGCGCGATCCTGCAGGGCGTCGGCTTGAACCTCTGCGTCTGCGCCGGCCTGGCGGGCACCGGCAAGCGTGGCGCGGGCGGTTTGCTGCGTCTGCTGCTGCAGTCGTTCCCTGGGAATGCTCATGGCCTTGGCTCCTTTTTAGCGGCTAAAGTTTCATCGGGACAACCCTCGCCCCAGCTTGATGGATGACGGGGCGACTTGCGCCTTGTCACCATCGTATTTGATGCTGGAATTGCTCCCGATTTCAGGTACTTTATCGAAATTTGCCCGGTCATGCTGGACGAACTGTTTGCCGACCTGTTGATACACATGATCCTTGTCGGCATGGACGATCACTCCATCGTGGCTCTGGCTCTTGTCGGCCTTGGTGGATAGGTGGATGTTGTAAATCCCCGGCTTGATCGTGCCGGCTTTTTCGACCTTATCCGTGGCCCACTGTCCTCCCTGCTCGCTCTGAACGAGCCTCTGCCCGTTCATCACAAGAAGGCGCTGTTTCATTCCAATACTCCTAGACTCATGGGTTAAAAAAAAAAGCTGGTCTGGCATGCCAGCGCGAATAAGGCCAGCCATACCGCTTGAGTCGCCGTTGTAGGCTTCGATTGACGCCTGGGTCATGCTGGCCTGACTGACCCCGCTCCAGTCGATCCTGTGGCCCGCCTGCTGGGCCAGTTGCCCGATGAACTCACGCTGCGTCCTGCCGTTCCCTTCACGGAAGGGATGAAGCACGTTGATTTCCCCGAGATAGTGGCCGGCCCGCTTGCTGAACTCGTCGGCATCGAGGCCGCGCAAGAGCTGTTCCTTGGCAAGCTGCCCAAAGAGCTGCTGCGCCGCGCTCTGGATCGCAACCTGCCGGGCAAACATGGTGCTGCCTTTCGAGATTTCGACCTGGCGGATTTGGCCCGCCCAGTCGTACACGTCGCCAAAAAGGCGCTTGTGAATTCGCTGCAGGTGCGCTAAATCGAATTTGCCTTTAACGGGCTGCTCGCGCAATTCGCTGGCCCGTAAAAAGGAAAGGGTGGATTCGGCTTTATCGAGTCCACCCTGTTCCTTGATTCCAAGGAGATTGCGGAGAACACCCGTTTCGCTGTCCAGGTAAGGATCGCCGCGATCCCCGGCGTATTTCATGCCATTTCTAGCCGCATGCGCGCCTTGTACTGGTCCACGGCGGCACCGATGGTCATCTCGCCACGCGCCCAGCGCTCGGCGTCGGCCACGGCCTGCGCATCAGGCTCTAAGCCCTCGATGCGCTGGCTCGCAAGGGCGCTTTGCACCACGGCGCGGCGCTCGGTCTGTTCCTGCTCTGCGATCATGATTTTTGCCCCTCGGATGTAGCTGCCAAACAACATGCCATTTTAGCGCAAAACCCCCGAAACATCAGTCCTTTTTGGTACGTGAAACGGCCTTATCGGCTTTTTCCGAGTCTCGGAATGCGGCCATCAATTGCGTGTGCTGCTCCTTGAAGGCTTCGAGCTGGCCGCGCAGCCCTGCCGCCTCTTCCCGCGCCGCAGCCGCGTCCCGCTGCGCCTGGTCGCGCTCGGCCTGGGCACCAGTGAAGCGCTCGACCATGCGCGCCGCTTCCTGGGCGGCCGTCTTGCGCTGCTCCTGGTGCGCCTCTGCCTGGGACTCCGCACGGGCCTTGACGCCGGCCAGCTCGCTCCGCAACGCCTCGACCTGGACCTGAGCCTGGCGCAGTTGGTCGGCCAGCTTGACGCCTTCGGCCTCGGCCAGCTCCTGGCGCTGCTGCACCTTGTCGCGTTCGGTGCGCAGGCTATCGGCCGTGGCCTTGGCCTGGGCGGCGGCAGTCTCGGCCTCGGCGTGCGCGTGATCGAGTTCGGCGCGCAGCTCACCCGCCCGACGCTCAATTTCTTCGGCCCGGCCCTCGGCCACGGCGGCCCGCTGCTGCATGCCCAGCAGGGCGGTATGCCCTTCCTCGATCTGCTGCCGGCTCGCCTCGGCCAGCTCGGCCGCCTGGCGAGCCGCCGCCTCCAGCTCGGCAATGCGGCCCTGCGCCGCCTCCAGCTCGGCCGCCTGCGACTCGTAGGCATCGGCCATCTGCTTGTTCAGGGTCTCGGCCTCGATGCGCTCCGCGTCCCAGCCCGCTTGCGCAGCCCGAAGGGACTCGTTCGCCAGCTCCTGAGCCTCCTTCCACAAGGACGCCAGCGCGGCGCTGCTGGCCTGCTGAACGGCCTCGGGCACCTGGACGGCCACCGGGGCCGCCTGGGCTGTCTGCGCACGCCTCCATTCCTTCATGCCGGCGCTGGCGTCGTTCATGTTGACGCGGGCGACCTTCCGCACGGCATCGACCGTGGGAAAGGCGGCCCGGCCGGCCTGCTCGTAGAGCGAATCAGCGGCGGCAAAGATGCGGTCGCGGGTGTCTTTGGCGAGTTCCATGGTGCGCGGCTCCGGGTTGAGTAATACGATAAGAAGAATAATATTCTTATTATTCTTACCTGTCAAGCGTTTAGCTAAACTTTTTTTAGCGGCTAAAACTGTGGGACGAAAAAAAGCCCGCCGGGAGCGGGCGGGCTTGTGGGGTGCGGCGTGGGGCCTGGGCGCGGCCCTGCGGGGGAATCAGGGTTTGTTTAGCCTTCCAGCAGGGCCACCAGGGTGACGCTGCTCAAGTTGGCTTCAAACTCCTGGCCGTCATCCTCGTACTTCAACCAGGCGAAGCCCTCGGCCGGTGGGCGACGGTTGAGGATCAGCCGGGCAGGGCGTTCGTTGTGCTGCACCTGGACGATGGCCTTTTTCAGCTTGTCGGGGTCGGGCTCCTTCTCTTCCTTCTTGGAGTCAGAACCTGAACCCTGCTCGCCGTCGCCAGCTTCGGCGTCCGTCTTTCCGGTGAGTACGTCTACCGTATTCGGATCGCGGTCGTCGTCCTCGTGCTTGCGCTTGTCGTCCAGGAACTCGCGCAGCAGCTTGACCGAACCCCGCGTGATTTCCTGGTTCTCGTCTTCCAGCCAGTCCGTGACCTCCTGCGGCTTCTTCTTGAACGCCGTCACCAGCTCGTTGACCACGGTAACGTCCTTGACGCGGCCCGAGTTGAACGCCTCGGCAATGGGATCGGGCAAGTCCAGCAGCGCGGCATGCTGCGTCACGAAGGCGGGCGACTTGCTGATGGCCTTGGCAATCTCGCCCTTCTTGACTCCCTTCGCCAGCTCGCGGCCGATGTAGTCGGCAATCTCGCGGGCCGTCAGTTCATTGCGCTGCAGGTTCTCCACCACCTGGTCGGCCTCGTTGTAGTCGTTGTCGATGAAGCCGGGGATCGTGGCCTTGTCGGCTCGCTTCGAGCCACGGAAGCGACGTGCGCCGTGGTTGATGAGGTAGCGACCAGGCGCATCCGGGTTGTCGCGCACGGAAATGGGGGTCTTGACGCCACGGAGGCGGATCGAGGCGGCCAGCTCGTCCAGGCTCTCGTCGGAGAAACCGGGGTTGTCCTCGGTGCGCGGCTGGTGCGGGTCTTCATCAATCAGGCCCATGTCCAGGTCCAGCGGCCCGCCACCGTTCGCGGCGGCCGTAGGGCCGGCCAGGAGCGCCGACAGGTCGCCCATGCCCTCCAGGCCCAGCCCACCGGCTTGCGGCTTCGCCTCGGCCTCGGGAGCGGCCTTTGCAGGCGTCTTCGACTTGGGGGCGGTCTTCTTGTTTGCGGCGGTGCTCATTGCGCGATCTCCATCTTTTCAAAAACATAGGCGGCCAAAGCGCGAACTTCGTGCGTGGCCTTGCGGGCGGCGGTCTTCCTGATCTTCCAGACGGGCACCCCGGACGCCAGGGCGTCGGCAATGCTGCTGCGCAGGCCGATGCTGGCCGGCGCCATCAGCTTCGGATAGGCCGCCTGTAGCTCGACCTGGTGGCGCACATGGCGCGGGTTCCTCGCGTCTACCTTGGACGGCACCATGCCCAGGAACTGCAGGCCGGCGTTCTCCTTGCGGACGTTCATGATCGTGGTCAGCATCATCTTGATGCCCTGAATGCTGTACGCCTCCAGCTCGATAGGGGACAGCACGCAATCGGCTGCGTAGAGCGCGGCCACCAGGGCAACGCCAAGGCCGGGTGCCGTGTCGATCAGGCACACGTCGAACCCTTGGCCGGCCAGCGCCTTGAGGTTGGCTTTCAGGTTCTGCTTGGCCTTGTCCAGCGGCAGAAAAACGGCATTGGCCAGCTCGGGATCTGCTTCGATCAGGGCCAGGCGTGCGCCGCCGCCATCGGCCGCGGCTGCACCTCGCCAGCCATCGGCCGGCACAGGGCCAAAGAAGCCGCTCGCCCGAGCCTCGATCTTGTACTGCGCCAGGGTGAAGGAGGCATTGGCTTGCGTGTCCAGGTCGATCACGGCAACGCGAAGGCCACGCTCCAGGAAGTCGAACGCCAGGTGAACAACACTCGAAGTCTTCCCGACTCCGCCTTTCTGTTGAGCGACGACCAGGGTTTTCATTTCTTGGGTTCCTTCTTCTTTGTCGCCGCGTCCTCGGCCCACTTCTTGACGATGAACGCCTGATGCTCCGGCAGCACTGCCGAAACCCGCTCGTACCCCTGGGGCACGTTCTTGGACGAAAACGCCGTCCACACCCTGCTCACGGCCTGCGAGACTGCCCCTTTGGTCAGTCCCAGCGACGTGATGAAAGCCGCTTGCGGCTGGCCCAAAACCAGCACACCCCGCGCTATTTCGATGGTCTGCTGGCCCACGTCCAAGCCCTTTATGCACGCCTGGAACTGGGCTTCGGTTAGCCGTTTCTTCATGGATTGCACCCATATCATTGACTCCGCGCCTAGTTAAAAAAAGCTGGTGACAGCCAGCACCCATAAGACAAAGTTTAGCTAAACTTTGTCCACGAGTCAAGCGTTTTAGCCGCTAAAATTTTCTTTGACACGAAAAAAAGGCCCGATAAAACGGACCACCTGTCAATGCGCCTTTGCCTGGCGGATTGCGCGTACTGCCGCACCCTTGGCAAGCGCTTCCCGCCAGCACTCGGAATCGAGACTGCACGCGCTGCGCGTAGTGCCGTCCGGCATGTCGTAGAACACAGCCGGGCGGCTCTCGATGAGGCTTTCGATGCGCAAGGCCGATGCATCAAGCCCAAGGTCGCCCGCAATCACGGCCAGCGCCTCACGTCGCTCGTCTTCCTCCTTGGCGTTCAACCGGGCCGCGTTCTTCGTCATGTCAAATTCCTTTGGGCTTGTAGATGGATACGAAATAGGTCAAGGCCACCAGCACCGCGAAGTGCGCGAGGAACGTCCAGCCGGCGAAAACGCCCGGCGTGTTCCAGTGGTAGACCATGCGGATGAACTGAAAAAACACGTCAATCGAGACGATCCATTTCAGCAGCGGCCACACCAGGACGACGACAACCCAAACGGCCTTGACCACAGGCGCGAACAGGCCCCGGCGCGGCGCGGCAGGCGCTGGCTTCTCCTGCGCCGCCGGCTCCGGTGCGACCTCGGCAGGTGCCTCGGCCTTGCCTGGAAACTTGATGATGTTCGTCATCGCTTGACCCCTTTTCGCATTGCCTATCCAATACAGGGTGCAACCGCGCCTATGGTTGGGCCTTTGGTGTGACAGCACCAGGGCCGAATGCCCCGGATCACTCCGGGGCGTTCCTCCTACCAATCAGCTCGGCGCTTCGCCTGCTCTACTTCCTCATAACCCCATTTCCCCTTGGCGTCGCCCTCCAGGCTCAACGCTGCGTAGTACGCCTTGGCGCGCAGCTCGGCCGCCTTGTTCAGCAACCCCGTTGCTTGCTCTGTCAACGCCGCTGCTTCGTCCATCACTACAGCGATTTGATCGCGTCGAGCGGGAAAGTCGGTAGCGGGTGCGCCTGCAAGTTGATCGACCCACGGCATGATCGGTGCCTTGTTCATCGGATGGTTCTCCGGTTATTGACCTGAGCGGTATGCCCGGCCTTCTAAGTAACATAATAGGGCAAAATGCCCTAGCTGTCAACTGATTTAACGAAAATAGTTTAGCTAAATTGCCGTGAAAATCTTCTTCCTTGGCGTAAAAATCCGGCGCAGCCGGGGTATTCATGGCTTTAGCCGCTAAAGCGGCTAGCTAGTCCTTCTTCCAGATTTGGCCCAAATTGCCGAAGTCGCACAGCAAGGCCCATGCGGCATAGGGGATGGCCGAATCCCCGCCGATCCAGCGGCGCACGGTTCTATCGCCCTTCGCCCCCAGCCCGAGGGCTTTCGCGGCTTGGCCTCCCGTGAAGCCCGCCGCTTTCAGCGCCTCGCGCACCTCTTCGCCGGTCGGCTGCTCCCAGCCGTCGTTTGCGGGCCGCAGGCATTCAAGCCTGATATTTGCCTCTGACATTGCATTGCTCCTGGTCATAGGATGCGCAAGGCATCCATGCTGTAAATCGACTCGATGCAGCGCGGGTCTGAATCCACCACGCGCCGCCCATTCCGGTTGATTTTGTACGTTACGGGTCGATCCTCATGCGCGAACACCTGGCGGGTGTCTGCGGCAACTTTGGTCACGACCACTTTTTTGCCTATGTCCTTGGCGAAAACAGGATGGTGGACGCTCTTGATCTGGCACCGAACGCCCTTGAAAAACGCCTCTGTCGCCGGGGGTTCCTCGTAGTAGTAGTCGTCGCTCTCGGCAGCAGGGGAGTGCGCTACGTCTTCTTCCTTGGCGTCGATCCGGGCCGGCACGGCCTTGGCGGCTCCCCTGGCCGCCTTGACTTTCAGGCGCGCAGCTTCGGCCCACTTCTTGACGATGAATGCCTGGTGCTTGGTCAGGACGGCATCCACCAGCACGAACCCGGACGGCAGTGGTTCGGCCAGGTCATCGGCTCCCACCGGCTCGATGGCCCGCGCCCGCCTGGGCGGTTGCGCCATGCCAGCCAGCCAGGGGCGCACCGGCTTGGCGGCATGCCTGTTTTGCGCTTCGGCTGTCAGGTAGCGACGATGCGCTTTGAGATAGCCGGCGAACACGGCGGCGGCCACCTGGTCAACGGTCATCCCGCCCTGTGCCGTCTCGAAATGCGAACGGTAGCCCGTCTCGGAGATAAATGGCCCGTCCAGGTCAACGACATGGAACGCGAAATGCCGATCCAGCAGCGAACCAAAGCCATCGCCGACTTCCACCAGGTAGCGCACGCCGGCCGACTCCATCAGGAATTCCCCCGACTGGCCCCACATCGGCACCACGCCAGGCGCGGCGCTGCAATGCAGCTCGATCAACGTGCCGGCCGCCTCGGGGTTCGCGCCATCCTTGCAGCCTTGGTACGTGCCGCCGTTGAGCTTCCAAATGCTCGCGTCGTAACGATTCGCGGCTGCTTCGGCGGCAGCGCCGTCGCTGGCCAGCACGGCCGCGTGACAAGCGGCCACGGCCTCGGCCGCGACCGCCAGCAGGCCGGCCCGCTCTTCGGGCAGCTCGGCCGCCAGGTCCGCCGCCGCCTCGTCGCGCTCGCGTAGTCGCTCCTCGACGCCCCCGGCCTTCTTGGCGCGTTTCTTGGTCTTCACGGCGGCCGGCGCTGCCGGCGTCGGATGCTTGACCAGGTGCGAGTCGATGCACTCCGGTTTTCGGTCGTCGTCGCAGAAACGCAGGCCGTCCACCACGCAGCAGCCCGGCAGGGGGTATTGCATCCAGTATTCGGGCTCGGGGTAGGGGTGCAGCAGCTCGCCGCACGCATGGCAGCGCTCGGCTGCGCCCACGTCCCCATCCGCGAGAAGGCGGCCGGCCTCGATGGCCGCATTGCGCCGGTCGGTTCTGTCTTCATGATCCATGATCGCGCTCCAGGTGGCTCCAGCCTTTCGGCTGGAGCCGGCCCCCTTTAGTCGATCGCTCGGAAGATTTCTGCGGCCTCGGCGTGGTCGCGTGCGAAGTCGCGCAGGAAGTGGTAGCGGTCGATCAGCACATCCGCCACGTCCGTGCCCTGGTTGTCAGCGGCAAGCTGGCCCAAGGTGAACAGGGTTGCGACGATGCCGGCCGCATCGGCCGACAGCTCGCCGCTGTACCCGTTCCCGTCGACCTCCAGGCACAGCCGGCCAGTCAGCTCGGGCGCGAGATAGAACCCGCCGTTGCTCAGTTCGTAGTAGTTCCAGAACCCGCCGTTGTAGTCTTCACTGAGCCGGCGCAGCCAGGCATACACCAGCGATTCGCCGCGCATCATCAGGCGCGGTCCGAAGTAAGTAGGTAGGAAGGTAAGCCGGCGATTGCTGGCGACCAGGGACGCGGTGACGGGTTGGTTTGCTTGGGTGTCGTTCATCGGAATTCTCCGGTTGTTGACCTGGGCGAAATGCCCGGCCTTCAAAATGAATTATAGGGCAAAATGCCCTAATTGACAAGCAATTTAGCTAAACTTTTTAGCCGCTAAAGAGGGAATCGTTGGCCGCTTTGGCTTGGCCGCGCTCGACGGCCTGGGTGATGCGTTCCTTCACGGCCTCGACAGCCTTGCGGAACTGCTCCAGGTCGTAGGGCGTGGCGCGCTTGCATTCGCAGTGCTCGACCTCGGCCAGCACGCGGCCGGCGACGGCTCGCCAGTTGTCCAGCTCGTGGGCACCGACGCAGGCGTGGTAATCGACGTTCGCCAGTCGAAACAGGTGATCGGCCTCGGCACGAAAGGCGGCCACTTTCAAAGTCTTGCTCATCGGAAATGCTCCGGTTGTTGACCTGGGCGAAGCGCCCGGCCTTGCCATCAATTATAGGGCAAAATGCCCTAGTCCGTCAACCTGTACCCGCGTTTCTTTGACACTTGAGGGGCCACTTCTCCCAGCAATCCGGCTAACGGTCGCCGGCCCTTTCCCCCTTGGAGTAAAACCTTGCGGCCGTTGCGCTGCGCAGTCCTTCCATCTTGGCCGCGATGGTTGTGCGGCATGGACAGTTGCAGGAGTCCAGAGGGGCGCAGCCCCTTTGGGCATAGCGCAGCGACCTGGAGACGAAATTAGGGCTGTTGCAGGCGCTTGCGCCTGTTTGGTAGCCCTCTGCGCCGTCAGGCGCAGCTCGAATGCAGGTGAGGCCGAAGGCCGAGGGGCGCAGCCCCTGGGGGGGATGGGAGGCCGCTTGCGGCCGGGTGGGATCGAGAAGGGGGGTCTCCCCCCTTCGGCGCGTGCTTTTTAAGCACGCAGGTTAATAACTACGGTTTATTAAATTCGGTTTAGAAAGCGGTTATAAAGCGGTTAGCGCATCGGAAAACATGCCGTAAGTCGTTGATACGCCAAGAAAAAAGCAAAACCGCTGCCCCTCAAGTGTCTAGGGTGCGCCCCTCAAATGTCTGTAGTTGGCCCCCCAAGTGTCAAGGAAGCCGCCCCCCAAGTGTCTAGGGTTGCGCCCCTCAAGTGTCTATAGAAATCGGGCTTTTCCACAGGCTTATACACAGTTCCTGTGCATAACTTGACCGCGGCGAGCGCCTGCAGGCACTTGGCCAAGCCTGGCCAGGCTGAAAACTGACGTTTGCCCCTCAAGTGTCTGCAGTGCGCCGGGGTACTCTGCCCCCCAAGTGTCAATGAACGCCCCCCAAGTGTCACGGTGGGCCGATTTGTCCACAAGCCGCCCACAGGGCGCGGGTGGATCTTCGGCAGACCTGGCCCCCGGGCAGGGATCGGCCGGCCTTGGATGGCCGCTTGCGGCGGCCGTATGGCCCGCTGGCGGGCCTGCAGCCCAGCGGCGAGGGGCATGGACCCGGTGAGCGTCGGAAAGGCGCTGGAAGCCCGCAGGGGTCGAGACGCGGAACGTGGCTCGATGCGTAGCACGACATAGCCGGTTTTCGCGCCCGCGAAAATTCCCCGTCCCTGGCTTGGCCCCTCAAGTGTCTGCACGCCGCCGCTGCGCCCCTCATCGGGGTTCTAAGCCAGAACCGCCGAAATTTCCGTCATCCCAGCTCCAGCCCCGCCACGAGCGCATCCAGGTCGATCATCTTGCCGTCGCTCTGGAAGGTGTAATGCCCGTTCAGCAGGATGTGCCGCCAGGCCGCCGGCGATATCTGGGTCAGGAGAGCGTGCGCCTTGGCGTTGCCGCTCGCCTCGTACTTCATCAGCAGCCGCGAGAGGATGGCCGAGTTGTAGAAGATGACCGCGTTGGCGATCAGCCTGGCGCACTGGTTGCTGATCTCAATTTCGATGTCGGTGCGCCCGGTCAATTCCTTCTTGCCGCCGACCTGGGCGATGGTTGAGCGTAGCTGGTGATAGGACTCGATGCGGTTCTGTGAGCGGTGAACGTTGCGCTCCAGTTGCGGATCGCGCAGGTAGCGCAGCGTGTAGATGCTGCGGATGAGCTTGTCGAACTCGAACACCGCGCGCCGCGTGGGGTTCGGCGCGGTGTAGGTGCATAGCTTGCGGATCAGCGTGCCCTGCGTCATCTCCTTCAGTCCGAGCGTGGCGACAATCTGGTCGAGGTTCGGCTTCTCGCTGACTATGAGATCGCGGTCGATTCTCCCGGCCGGCCGGATCAGGCACTGATCGTACAGCGCCGGATCGTCGGCACTGTAGAGTTCCTTCAACTGATCGCCAAGGTCGGTGAAGCGCGGCTCGAAACGCAGGCCGAACCAGTGCAGGATAGCGAAGTTGGCCTTGTTGACGCTGTGCATGTCGCCGGTGATCGCGGTCGGCACGATGTCCGACGTGTTGCGATACCAGATGTCGAACACGTGATGGGCCTCGTAATCGTGCGCGCCGATCAGGTAGCCGTTGAGCGGCACGTGGTTGCACAGCAGCGTGTAGGCGACCACGCCCTTGCCGCGCCCAAAGTATTTGCGCGAGTGGCGCGCTTTCACGGTCGGCCGCTCGACGCCGAATTTCTGACCATCGACGGCACCGTACAGTGCATCGAGGTCGAACGAGTAGTACGGGAAGATCGGCAGCGCGGCGATGGCGTTGCTGATGCAGTCGTTGGCCGCGTGCAGCGTTGCGTGGCGCAGGTACTGTTGGTAGGCGCTCTCCAGCACGTGGTACGGGATGTCGCTGGTGCGTGCCATGACCTGGTTGCCGTGGTTCATCGCCTGCGCGATGATGACCGCCATCAGGCTGTCGGCGTCGGCGACCTTCTTCGCATAGCGCGGCTGCAAAGGCGTCAGCGCCGACAGGAACTGGCACTGGCCGTTGACGAAGCGGAACACGTCGGCCACGTCGCAGAACGGCAGTTGCTCGTAGAACGCCTTCTCGCGCGCCTTCTGGTTCTCGCCCTTGGGCTTGCGCCATGTCAGCTTCTGCGTGTCCTTGTCGTATTCTAGGTGCGTCAGCTTGCCCTGCTTCAGCTCGCGGTTGAAGGCCAGCCACTGAGCGCGCAGCTCGGTCGCGAGCGCATCGAGCTGGGCATCGAGTGGCTGCCGCAGGAACGGGATGTCGATCTGCGCCAGCACGGCGGCCTTCTCATCCAGCGAAACCAGCTCGTCGGAAAAATGCCGGTGCTGCAAGCTGTCGTCGAGGTAGAGTTCACCCGACTGGAAGCGCTTCCTGACCTGGCGGTACAGCCAGAACTCGTAGCGGTCGGCATGCAGGTCCGTCGGCTTGCCATCGGCATCGAAGGTCAGCAGGTACGGTCGCAAGCGTTTCGGCAGCGTGGCCGCTGGACATTCGGCGAGCGGCCGTTGCGATAGGCGCTGCTGTTTGGCGAACACGTCCTTGGCCCAGGCCAGCGCCACGAGCCACGGGCTGCCCGGATCAGTGCCAGCGAGGTCGAGCGCGACATACAGCGGCCGAAGATGGCGGCGGATGCGCTCAGCCAGGCCGTCCACCGCCTGCCAGTGCAAAGCCAGCTTGCTCACCGGCTTCACGCTCATGCGCTGCGCGGTGGTTTGCAGCGTATCGCGGGGCATGATTTTGTAGGCGCGCTGGCGCACATCGCCGAACGGCGTGGGATCGGGCACGCTGTCGTCGATGTAAAGCGACAGCAGGCGGCCGACCTGCGGTGTGTCTTGCTGACGGCGCACCTGCTCGGCGACAAAGGATTGCTTTGCGCCCGCACTGCTTTCGTCCTCCAACTGCTTCATGTGGTAGGCCATCGCATCGACCAGGTTGTCGGAAAGCTGCCGGTAGCGCACCCAGGCATAGCAAAGCAGGTAGAGGTAGGTCTGATCGGCCTTCAGGTTGCGTAGATCGTGGACGGTGTAGAAGTTCGCCAGGCTGGCGTAGTACAGCAGATTCTGCTGCGAGACGCCGAGCTTGGGCAGCAGCGCCTTGGCGATCCGGTGCAGCGGCTCCAGCGTGGCGCGCTTTTCGCGTTCGCGGGCCATCTGACGCCAGCCAAAGTCCTTGGCGTCCTGCTTGAGCGCCGCCAATTGCGACAGGGTGTCGTCACGCACTAGAAGCCGACCCAGCGCGGCCTTGGCCGATTCGTCCAACACTTCCGACAGCAGGCCAGCCAGCCGCCGACGCTCGGCGGACAGGGCTTCGCTCACCAGCTCTTGCAGGGTGGTATAGCCGGGCCGGATGATCTTGTGCTCGTTTAGCCAGACGATCAGCTCGGCGGCGATGAACCCCGGCATCACGTCGCGCCGCACGGTCTGCGCGGCCTGCTGCGCGAGCTGCGCCAGGAACTCGGCCGCCCACGGCCGGTAGCCGAACAGATCGGCAATCCACTCGCGCTGGGTGTAGTGCTCGTGCTTGGAGATTGGCTTGTGCTCGAAGGACTCGCCGTGGAAGTAGCGGCTCAGCACGAAGGCGCAATCGTGCTCGACCTCACTCCAGTCGAAGCGGAAGAAGGCATGCTTGGCCTTGAAGTAACCGATCTGCAAGATGCAATAGACCTGGGCATGGAGACCAGGCCGGCTGCTGGCGAGCGCCAGTTCGGTTTCAGTCAACGCCAAGTATTCCAGCCGCTGGGCGTCGTCGAAGTCCGGCAGGCCGTACAGGGCTTCCTGCTCGGCGTCCGACAGGACGGTCAATCGTTCGCTCTTGGTCGTCATCGCGATGACGCTCCACGAGAGCCCGTCCAACCAACCCGTGCCAGGGTCTCGATCAGCGTGGTTCGCTTGACGCCGAAGTTGCGGCACACCGCCGCCTTGGACATGCCGCCATCGAGCGCAGCGACGATGGCCTCCAGCTTCTCGCCGGTGATCGCCTGCGGCCGGCCGCCGATCCGGCCGCGTTTGCGGGCGGCAGCCAGACCGGCGACGACACGTTCCTGGATCAAGGCGCGTTCGTACTGCGCGAGCGCGCCGAACACCTGGAACAGAAACTCGCCCGAGGGCGTCGTGGTATCCAGGTTCTCCGTCAGCGAGCGGAACGCCACCTGCTTTTTCTTGAGCGAGGTCACGATGGCGAGCAAGTGCGACAACGAACGGCCGAGCCGGTCGAGCTTCCACACGACCAACACGTCGCCAGGGCGAACGAATTCGAGCGCCCGCGCCAGGCCCGCGCGGTCGTCCTTCGCGCCGGAAGCATGATCCTCGAACAGATGCCGCGCATCGACGCCGACGGCGAGCAGCGCATCGCGCTGCAAGTTCGTGCTCTGGCGGTCGGAGTCCGACGACACGCGCATGTAACCTACCAACATAAGCGGAAAACCATTAAGACGAGGTTTCCGTATGGTAGCGTCTGGCGACAGAGTTTTCCGCACAATTTTGCGGCCACTCGGAGGTTGGTGCAGAGGACCGTTGAAGGCCTGTCGAAAAACAAATGTTTTCCGACAGGCCTTGGCCTAGCGCACGCCCGCCTTGCAGCGTTCTGTGAATAGCGCTTAGTAATGACGGCGTATATACTTTGTTAGTATCAAGTGGCAGGAGGCCCCGATCATGTCAAAACAAGCCGTTTTCACGATGAAGCTGGAGCCTGAGTTGCGCGCCGAGTTTATGGCCGAAGCCGAGGCGGCCCATCGCCCGGCGTCGCAAGTGCTGCGCGAGCTGATGCGCGAGTTCGTTCAGCGCCAGCGCGAGTCGCGCGAGTACGACGAGTTCCTGCGCCGCAAGGTCGAAGCCGGCCGGGCTTCGATGCGCGCTGGATTGGGGCGGTCGAACGATGAAGTTGAGGCCGAATTCGCCGCACGGCGTGCCAGTGTGGCGAGCCAGGCGTGAGGGTTGTTTGGACGCCCGAAGCGCAGCAAGACCGTGCCGATGTGTGGGACTACATCGCAGCCGACAATCCGCGCGCGGCGGCCCGGATGGATGAGATTTTCAGCGACGCGGCCGCCCGCTTGATCCAGCACCCCATGCTGGGCAAGCCGGGAAAGATTCCCGGGACCCGCGAGTTGATCCCGCACGAAAGCTATCGCCTGGTGTATCAGATCGACGGCGAAACGGTGTGGATACTGACGCTGGTTCATACTGCCCGCCTGTGGCCGCCTGTGCGCGATTAAGAGATGATCATGGCAACAATGAAACGGCGCGTTGACAGACTGCTTTCGAGCCAGACCGCGGTCGGCGGCAGGCGGCCAGTTGCGGACGGTCAAGCATCTTCCCGGTAGCGGACGTTCAATAGTGTCTCTGACCTGCTTCGCTCCCTCTATGAAGGGAGGTCGCTGGCCCATCCGCGCACTCACAGCCTGCCAGTAGGCGCAAATTGGCAGCGCTCCGTCCGGCAGCGCACAGACTGCGGCCGTACGTCCGCGTAGGTTCGCTTCAGCAGTTTCGATTCGAAAGTTCAATGTGATTGCTGCGGGCGGTCGTCGCAGTTGCGCGGAGGCGATGATGCACAATCACGGGATCGGCAGATAGGTTCTTCGAAGCTGCAAGAGTTAAAACATTCACACATGAAAGATTGAAATGGATACACGATTATTTGCTTTCGTCGGCGCAGACATTGGCCCTTGGCGGATTGTCAGGGCCGAAACGAGAGTTGGCGAGCCCCTGCCTGAAGCCAAAAGGCTCAACGTCGTATCCGCTTCAGAGTTGCAGTCTGAAACCAATGCACCCTGGATACTTCGTGGAATAACCAGCAATGAACGATATGTCATGCGCGCAGAGAAGAATGAAATTGTAGCGAAGCAGCAAGGTCTGGCGCGCCCAGAAGCAACGTGCGGTGCGCTAATACCGATCCGGAAGAACGCAGCTTGGTGGGAGCTCACGCAAGACGAACGCCGGAGCGTTTTCGAACAGTCGAAGCACGTCCAAATCGGGCTTCAGTATTTGCCTGCAGTAGCGCGCAAGCTCCACCACTGCCGCGACCTCTCAGAGAATGAACCGTTCGATTTTCTGAATTGGTTCGAATACGCGCCAATTCATGAGGTTGAGTTCAACAGGCTGCTTTCCGAACTGCGTGCGTCAGAGGAATGGAAATACGTCGACCGAGAAGTCGATATTCGTCTTACGCAAGCACAGGTCTAACCCGCCGATGAACACGGACCCCCAACAGCGGCGCGTTGCGCCGCCGTTTCGGGCCGGTTATCGGCAACGTAGAACTCTCGGATACAGTTGTTCTGTAATAACTTCTCAAGCCAAATTGATTTTTGGAGTGGATATGGAAATGGAATCAAGAATATTTTCGGTAACAGAATATATTCGTCCGTCTGACGGCGAACCAATTCGTTCAGTGGTTCTGGAAACCAAGGACTCAGCAGTTGTTGTTTGGCATGCCCATCCTGGGCAAGAAATAACCGCTCATGTTCACCCGGACGGCCAAGATACTTGGACGGTTATCTCTGGAGAGGCTGAGTATTACCAAGGAGGCGGCAAAGTCGCTCATCTAAAGGCTGGAGATATTGCCATAGCAAAACCTGGCCAAGTGCATGGCGCTCTAAATACTAGTCCAGTGCCGTTTGTATTTGTCTCAGTGGTTGCATCTGGCAACGCGGGTTTTGCGTTGGCTGAAAAATAGTCTTTCTCAAATGTGTGCCCCAGAGAGTTCTAACCCATCCATCAACACGGACGCTGCGCGATGAAGCCGCGCCGCGCCGGCTAACTCCACGTTGAGCGTCAGCTTTCCATATGTCTGGGGGTCTGCAACGGGTCGGGTGCCGTCGCGTGCGCAGTGTCAAAGCTGACATGACTAATACATGAGATGGGCTGATGCTCGCCGTCCGGTCAGGCAGCTGCCCCCCTGCAGGACTCACAGCAGTTGTATGCCACCCGTCATCCGAGACGTCAGTCGGCCTCATCCAGACCGGAACAATCTGGACGTGACGTCCGGCTGGCATTGCCGTGATCGAAATGGCGGCTAGTGACACGACTGTTGGGTCTACCCCATCGACCGGGCGCGGGACAAGCCACGTTGATCGGCTGACGGAATTTTCGGCGGTTCCGGCTTAGAACCCCTCATCTGTCAATGAAAAACGGGAGCCTAGGCCCCCGTTCTCTGTCGCATGTCCACCTGGTCTACCGCTGGCAATAGATCGAGTCACCCTGCACCCATGACAGCTTGATAAGCCCGCTCTGGCTCAACTCTTCGCAAGCCTGGCCGGTCTGCTCGCGCCACTTCTTGAGCCTGGCCGAATCGGACCCGCACATCAGCCTGAACGTCTCCAGCTTCAAGGGGAACGGTTCCTTGTGAGAGACGAAGTAATCGAACATGCGCCGGGCAGTAGGGGACAGCTCGCGGTACTTTTCCCACACGAATTTCGAGTAGTGATCGCCGGCAAAAAGCACTACCATTTCCTCGTCTATTTCGACCTGGCAGCGCGACGTTTTCTTGCCGCGATCCAGCACGCGGAAGCGATGGATCAGGGACACCGATTCAAGCCGGCCGATCCGGCCCGAACTGAACTGCATGGCGGTCGCCTGCAGGCGCGTCAGGCACTCTTCGGCCTTGTCGTAGTACCGGCCGTTGATCGGCCAGCCCAGGTCCGTGCAAAGCTCGTAGAACGTGAAGGAAACGGGCGTACCGACCGGCGAGCGCTTCGCGTATTCAAGAACCTGCTGCCAAACCAGCTCGTCGTCATCGGCCCGCAGCTCGATCCCGGTATAGGTGATGAGCACGTCCTTATTGACGTGAAAAATTACGTGTTGCTGCCGCACCTCACGCGGGGTCTTCTTGTTCCTGGTCGTGAAGAGCGCAGCACGCGCCAGGTCGTTCGGCATCGCCCGCATGTCGTCGCCCCAGGGCGCGAGGTCGAACAGCGAAAGCTGCATTGCCTTGATCTGCTCTTTCGTGTGCTTGAGCAAAGCGGCCTGCTTGACTTCGCTCACCTTGTCGGCGGTCTTCTCGACGGCGGTTTTTCGTTTCGGCGCTGGGGCGGGTGCGGACATTGAGGTTCCTCCGAATGGAAATTACGCCACGGCAAATGCCAACGGCGGGTGATTCGGCGGCGTAACTCCTGCCGTCGCTCGACGCATCGGTATCAAAACAGCCGATTGGACGCCAGGGGCGGGGATCACATCGGCTCTGCAGCTTGATGTATCGCTCGCCCCTTCATCGCGGGTAAGATTACCGATAAATTGGAACCTGTTTAGGCTCATGCATTGATTTTCTTGCGCTAGAGAACTCGAAGTTTAGCTAAACACGGTCTCCCCGTCAAGAACTTTAGCGGCTAAAATTTTGAGCTGCGGATCGCAAGGCATAGCCGACCGTGTACAACCAGATATTCTTTACGAACGTCTTACGCCTGCTCGAAGAGCAAGGGATGACGAAGCATGACCTCGCCGAGAAGGCAGGAATGTCCATATCATTCCTGTCCGACTTGACCAACGGGAAGGCCAATCCTTCCCTCAAGATCATGGGTTCCATTGCGGACGCCTTGAGCGTCCCATTGCCGACCCTTTTGGAAATGACCGACTTGGACAAGGCAACGCTGGACGCCTTGTCCGGGGGCAAGGCCCCAAAGAGTCTCCCGGACGGGTTCGCACGCATAGCGGCGATCCTCAACGAGTACCAGGCATTCACAGTGCGGCAATGGGATGAGGCGAACAGGAAGCAAATAGCCAAAAGTAAAGGCAAAAAGTCCTGACGCCAGAGGGAAATTTTTAGCGGCTAAAGCCCCCCATTCACGGGGATTGCCGCTTCGCTGGGTAGCAATCCAGCCGCCAGCCAGCCGCGTAACTCGCCAGCCAGCGCCTCCTTTCACCCTGCAGCTTTCAACCGGGCGCCCCATTTGTCAACAGGGGTAACAGTTCGTTGAAGGCTTTGGCTTGCCTTGCTTTCCTGTTCGTTATATCGTTTGTCCGTGTAGAATACGACGAAACGAAATGGAACAGGACGGACATGGCAGACACAGAAGACTTCTCAACGCTCAAAGAGCGGGCCAAGAAGAAATTGGAACGCGACATGGGGCCGCTGCTCTTGGGTGCATTGAATGACCCGCGAACGGTCGAAATCATGCTCAACGCGGACGGCAAGCTGTGGCAGGAACGGCTTGGCGAAAAGATGAAGTGCATCGGGTCGCTGCGCGTGGCGCAGTCCGAAGCGATCATCAAAACCATTGCCGGCTACCACGGCAAGGAAGTCACACGCGGCAAGCCCATCCTGGAAGGGGAGTTGCCGCTTGATGGCTCGCGCTTCGCGGGCCAGCTCCCCCCGGTTGTGCCTGCGCCCACGTTTGCAATCCGCAAGAAGGCCGTGGCCATCTTCACGCTGGAGCAATACGTCGAGGCCGGCACCATGACGCAGGGCCAGTACGAGGCCCTGAAAGCCGCCGTCAAGAACCACCGGAACATCCTGGTGATTGGCGGCACTGGCTCGGGCAAGACCACGCTCGTGAACGCGATCATCAATGAGATGGTGATTTGCGATCCCATGGAGCGCGTTTTCATCATCGAAGACACCGGCGAAATTCAATGCGCCGCTGAAAACTTCGTTCAGTACCACACGTCCCTGGAAGTGCCGATGACGGCGCTTCTGAAAGCGACTCTGCGCATGCGCCCTGACCGGATTCTGGTCGGGGAAGTGCGTGGGGCGGAAGCGTTGGATTTGCTCGATGCCTGGAACACCGGGCACGAGGGTGGGGCGGCAACGCTCCACGCCAACAACGCAGCCGCTGGCCTGGCTCGTCTGAGGTCGCTCATTACCCGTAATGAGTCGGCACCGGCCGAAATTGAACCGCTGATAGGCGAGGTGGTTCATGTCGTTGTTCATATCGCCCGCACCCCTGAAGGCGGTCGCCGCATCCAAGAAATCCTTGAGGTTTCCGGGTACGTGGACGGCCGCTACATCACCAAAACCCTCTAGGAGTATTTCCAATGCAAGCGTCTCTTCTCCGTCCCTTCGCCATCAACCGCACGACGATGTTCTACATCGGCGCGGCGCTGCTGATGGTGCTTTTCCTGCTGTCTCCACAGCATGCCTTTGCCTCGGAAGGCACGGGCGGCTCGCTGCCCTATGAAAGCTGGTTGACGAACCTGCGCAATTCCGTCACCGGCCCCGTGGCCTTCGCGCTGTCGATCATCGGCATCGTGATCGCGGGCGGCGTGCTGATCTTCGGCGGCGATCTGAATGGCTTCTTCCGCACGCTGATTTTCCTCGTCCTGGTGATGGCCCTCCTGGTCGGCGCGCAGAACGTGATGAGCACATTCTTCGGCCGTGGCGCTGAGATTGCTGCGCTGGGCGATGCCGTGATGCACCAGCTCAAGGCCGCATCGGTTCTGACCAACAGCGTCCGCACGGTCTAACGATGGCCCTCCGCACGATCCCCATTCGTCGCGCCGGGAACCGAGACAACCTGTTCATGGGTGGGGATCGTGAACTGGTGATGTTTTCGGGTCTTCTGGCCTTCGCGCTGATTTTCAGCGCCCAAGAACTGAGGGCAACGGTGATCGGGCTTCTGCTGTGGTTCGGTGCGCTCTTCGCGTGCCGGCTCATGGCGAAGTCCGATCCCAAGCTGCGCTTCGTGTACCTGCGTCACCGTAAGTACAAGGGGTACTACCCAGCGCGCAGCACGCCTTTCCGACTGAACCCGAATAGCCAAGGGAAGCAATACAAATGATCGAAGCAATCGCAATTGGCATCGCGGCGCTCGGTGCCTTGCTGCTGCTCATCCTGTTCGCTCGCATCCGAGCCGTCGATGCGGAATTGAAGCTCAAAAAGCATCGTTCCAAGGACGCCGGCCTGGCCGATCTACTCAACTACGCCGCCATGGTCGATGACGGCGTGATCGTGGGTAAGAACGGGTCGTTCATCGCCTCTTGGCTCTACAAGGGCGACGACAACGCAAGCAGCACCGATGAACAGCGGGAAATGGTGTCGTTCCGCATCAATCAGGCGCTCGCGGGCCTGGGTAACGGCTGGATGCTCCACGTCGATGCCGTGCGCCGGCCGGCACCCAACTACACCGAAACGGGCCTGTCGCATTTCCCCGATCCGGTGTCGGCCGCCATGGACGAAGAGCGCCGCCGACTCTTCGAGGGCCTGGGCACGATGTACGAGGGCTATTTCATCGTCACGATGACCTACTTTCCGCCGCTTCTGGCGCAAAGCAAGTTCGTTGAACTGATGTTCGATGACGAAGCGAAGACACCCGGCAACAAGGCCCGCACGCAAGGCTTGATCGACTACTTCAAGCGCGAATGCACCAGCATCGAATCGCGCCTGTCGTCGGCCGTCAAGCTGCAGCGCCTGCGTGGGAACAAGGTGGTGAACGAAGACGGCTCCACGGTCACGCATGACGATCTGCTGCGGTGGCTGCAGTTCTGCATCACGGGCATGGATCACCCCGTGCTGCTGCCCAGCAACCCGATGTACCTGGATGCCGTGATCGGCGGCCAGGAACTGTTCGGCGGCGTGGTGCCCAAGATCGGCCGCAAGTTCGTCCAGGTCGTTGCCATCGAGGGCTTTCCTCTGGAGTCAACACCGGGAGTCTTGACCGCCCTGGGCGAGCTGCCCGTCGAATACCGCTGGTCGAGCCGCTTCATCTTCATGGACTCGCACGAAGCCGTGAAGCACCTGGACAAGTTCCGCAAGAAGTGGAAGCAAAAAATCCGTGGCTTCTTCGACCAGGTTTTCAACACGAATACCGGCTCGGTGGACCAGGACGCCATGTCCATGGTGAACGATGCCGAGTCTGCGATTGCCGAGGTCAATAGCGGCCTGGTCGCGGTGGGTTACTACACCAGCGTCGTCGTCCTGATGGACGAAGACCGCGAAAAGCTGGAAACCTCTGCACGCCAGGTAGAAAAGGCCATCAACCGCCTGGGCTTCGCTGCGCGGATCGAGACAATCAACACGCTGGACGCCTACCTGGGAAGCCTTCCGGGCCACGGCGTGGAGAACGTTCGCCGTCCGCTCATCAACACGATGAACCTGGCCGATCTGCTGCCGACAAGCACTATCTGGACGGGCCTCAACAAAGCGCCTTGCCCGATGTATCCGCCGCTGTCGCCGGCACTCATGCATTGCGTGACGCACGGTGCCACGCCGTTCCGTCTCAACCTGCATGTGCGCGACCTGGGCCACACCTTCATGTTCGGTCCCACGGGTGCCGGCAAGTCAACGCACCTTGCGTTGATCGCGGCGCAACTCCGTCGCTATCAAGGCATGTCGATCTACGCCTTCGACAAAGGCATGTCCATGTACCCCTTGGCCAAGGCCACGGGCGGCAAGCACTTCACCGTGGCGGCCGATGACGACAAGCTGGCCTTCTGCCCTCTGCAGTTCCTGGAGTCGAAGAGTGATCGGGCTTGGGCGATGGAGTGGATCGACACGATCCTTGCGCTGAACAACGTGGAAACCACCCCGGCGCAACGCAATGAGATCGGGAACGCGATCATGAGCATGCACGCCAGCGGAGCGCGCACGCTGTCCGAATTCAGCGTGACGATCCAGGATGAAGCGATCCGCGAGGCGATCCGGCAGTACACGGTGGACGGCAACATGGGCCATCTGCTCGATGCCGAAGAAGATGGTTTGTCGCTCACCGACTTCACCGTTTTTGAAATCGAAGAGCTGATGAACCTGGGCGAGAAATACGCCCTGCCGACGCTGCTCTACCTGTTCCGCCGCATCGAGCGCAGCCTGAAAGGCCAGCCGGCCGTCATCATCCTGGACGAAGCCTGGCTGATGCTGGGACACCCGGCGTTCCGCGCCAAGATTCGGGAATGGCTCAAGGTGCTGCGCAAGGCGAACTGCCTGGTGCTCATGGCAACGCAGAGCCTTTCCGACGCGGCGAACTCGGGCATCTTGGACGTGATCGTGGAATCGACCGCAACCAAGATTTTCCTGCCCAACGTGTACGCCCGCGATGAGGACACGGCGGCGCTCTATCGCCGCATGGGCCTCAACGCTCGCCAGATTGAGATTCTGGCTACGGCCATTCCGAAGCGGCAGTACTACTACGTTTCCGAGAACGGCCGGCGACTCTACGACCTGGCTCTAGGCCCGCTGGCCCTGGCGTTCGTCGGCGCGTCCGACAAGGAATCCGTGGCGGCTATCAAGAGCCTCGAAGCCAAGTTCGGCGATGCCTGGGTGCATGAATGGCTCGCCGGCCGCAATTTGAAACTTTCTGACTATGGGGTGGCAGCATGAGCTTTGCAGACACGATCAAGGGCTTGATTTTCAAGAAGCCCGCACAGCCGGCTGATCCCCGGCGCGCACCGGATTCGGTGATGGAAGGTGGCCGACGCAGGGGCGAGGTCGAAAACCCGTACCTGGCGGCACGCCGCACCTGGAATGAACACGTTGGCGCGGTCGTCTCGTCGCGCCAGACCTGGCAGGTTGTCGGCATTCTGTCGTTGTTGATCGTCCTGGCCGCCGTGGGCGGGTTGATCCACATTGGCAGTCAATCGAAGTTCGTGCCCTACGTGGTCGAGGTAGACAAGCTCGGCCAGGCGGTGGCCGTCGCGCCGGCACAGCGGGCCGCTGCAGTCGATCAGCGCGTGGTGCACGCCTCGGTGGCCTCGTTCGTCAGCGATGCCCGCTTGGTGACGCCTGACGTGGCCTTGCAGCGCAAGGCCGTGTTCCGGCTCTACTCGATGCTTTCGGCCAACGATCCGGCCACGGCCAAGACCAATGAATGGTTGAACGGCAGCGAGGACAGCAGCCCGTTCAAGCGCGCCGCGAAAGAAACGGTCAGCACCGAAATTCTCTCGGTGATCCCGCAGACGCCCGACACCTGGCAAGTGGACTGGATGGAGACGACACGCGACCGGCAGGGCGTCGTGAAGGGCCTGCCGGTCCGCATGCGGGCCTTGGTCACGGTCTACACCGTCGCCACCACTCCAAACACCACGGAAGAGCAAGTGCGCAACAACCCGCTTGGCATCTACGTCCGTGACTTCTCTTGGTCGAAACAGCTTTAAGGGGCAACACTCATGAACAAGTATCTTCTCGCTTTGGTCCTGGGCGCTGCGCCCGCATTCGCACTCGCTGCAGGGCCGGCCGGCCCGGCTGAAAAGAACCTGGCCGACCTCTATTTCTCCAAAGACAACCCGACGCTGACGCCGCAGGAAAAAGCGGCCGTCGCCATCGCTCAGAAGTGGCGCGACAACAGCGCGACGGGCATCAAGCCGGTGGCCGGCGCCGATGGCTCGATCCGCTTCCTGTTCGGTGCGCAGCAGCCCAGCATCGTGTGCGCAGTGCTGCAGGTCTGCGATGTGGAGCTGCAGCCCGGTGAACAGGTCAACTCGATCCACCTGGGCGACACCGCCCGGTGGACGGTCGAGCCGGCCATCACGGGCAGCGGCCCGGCCGAAGTGCAGCACCTCATCATCAAGCCGATGGACGTGGGCCTGGAAACGTCGCTGATCGTCACCACGAACCGGCGCACGTATCACCTGCGGCTGCGCTCGCATCGCACGGAGTTCATGCCCCGTGTGGCGTTCACCTACACGGAAGACGCAATGGCGAAGTGGGACGCCATCAAGACCCGCGAAGTGAAGGAAAAGCAGTCGCGCACGATCCCGCAAACCGGCGAGTACCTGGGCGATCTGAACTTTGCCTATGACGTGTCGGGATCGGCCGCCTGGAAGCCCGTGCGCGTCTACAACGATGGGACCAAAACCATCATCCAGATGCCCAGCACGATGCAGCAGACGGAAGCGCCGACGCTCCTGGTCGTTCGCAAGGATGGCGGCGTTTTCACGGATGAAGAAACCGTGATGGTCAATTACCGCGTGCAGGGTGACCGCTACATCGTGGACACGGTTTTCGACAAGGCCGTGCTGATTGCCGGCGTCGGCAGCAGCCAAGACCGCGTGACCATCACCAGGGGGAAATAACCATGCGCAAGACCGCTTTCCTCGCGCTGCTCGTGGTCGGCCTGGCCGGCTGCGCCACCACTGCGCCATCCACCTACGGCAACTTCACGCAAAGCGCGCCTGCAGCCTTCAATCAAACGATGGCTGATGACGCCGCGAAGCAGCTCGTTGCCGTGTACCCGCCCGCAAGCACGCGGTTCGATCTGCAGCACGCCACGCCGGATGCCTTCGGCTCTTCGCTGGTCGAGTCGCTGCGCGCCAAGGGCTACGCCCTCTTGGAGTTCAAACCAGCCGCGCCGGCCTCGGCCGCATCGGCGGCCACGGACGCCACGGCGACCGCTGGCAAACCGCTGCGGTACATCCTCGATCAAGCTGAATCGAACCTGTACCGCGTGACCCTGCTGGTGGGCAACCAGTCATTGACCCGCGCTTACTCGGCTGCACAGAACGGCACTCTGTACCCGGCCGGCGCGTGGGTTCGGAAGGAGTAACGCACATGAGCGAAGACCAAATGTCGCCTGACGCTTCCCCTGGGGAAGTGACAAAGAAGACCGGCGTTCGCCGCGTCAACAATCTGCCGGTCTACATCATCGGCGGCCTGATGGGCGTGTTCCTGCTGGTCATGGTGTTGGTGGCTGCGGATCGCGCAGCCCAGCAGAACCGGCCGGCCGGTGCGAAGGACGAAAAGGCTGGCAACACCAGCATGTTCGCCAACGAGATTGCCGGCAACCAGAAGGACGGGATCATTCAGGCCGAGCGGCCAGCACCGCCCACGGTGCCCGACCTCTCGCAGCCGCAAGGCCAGGCCATCGACGTTGCCCGCCCGGACAACCTGGACGCGCCGCCGACGCCACCGACCAGCGCAAGCCTGGATGACCGTGTCAACAACGACGAAATGCAGCGCGTCCGCATGGCGAAGATGCAGCAGCTCGAAGAGGCCATCAAGGCAAAGACGGGCGTGCGGGGCATCGCTCCGCGCAGCTCGGGATCGACGCCTGGCGGCCTGACGGATGGCGCAGCGCCGGCCACCCGCGAGGAAGCGTTAGCCCGACTGGCGGCCGTGCGCCAGCAGATCGACGCGCAGACCCGCGACGACCCCACGGCGGCCTACAGAGCGCGCATGCAGCAGCTTCAAGCCGGTGGGGTAGGGGGCATGGCCGGGGGAGGCGTTTCGGCGGCTCCTAGGCTCCTGCAAACGGCCGGCTCCAGCTCGTCGGGGAGCAAGGACTATTCGCAGTTCGCCAACTCCGGGCAGGAAGACCGCTGGAAGCTCGATTCCAAGCCCGAAGCGCCACGCTCGCCGTATGAGCTGCGCGCCGGTTTCGTCGTGCCCGCCACGCTGATTTCAGGCATCAACTCCGATTTGCCCGGTCAGATCATGGCCCAGGTGAGCCAGGACGTGTTCGACACGCCCACCGGCAAATGGAAGCTGATTCCTCAAGGCTCGCGCCTTGTGGGTCGGTACTCCAGTGATGTGGCATACGGCCAATCCCGCGTGCTGATTGCCTGGCAACGCATCGTCTTCCCGGACGGCAAGGCAATGGATATTGGTTCGATGCCTGGTGCGGACAGCGCCGGTTATGCGGGCTTCAATGACCAGGTGAACAACCACTATTTCCGGCTGTTCGCATCGGCATTCCTCATGTCTGGCGTGACGGCGGGTATCACCATGAGCCAGAACCAGGACCAGCAGAACAACGGCAATCGGCAGACGGCCAGCGGCGCACTTAGCGAAGCGTTGGGCCAGCAGCTCGGCCTTGTCACCGCTCAGTTGATTTCCAAAAACATGAACATTGCCCCGACCCTCGAAATTCGTCCGGGCTACCGTTTTAACGTCATCGTCACAAAGGACATGACGTTTTCCAAGCCGTACCAGGCGTTCGACTACTAACCCAAAGGAGAAAGCGAAATGAAGATGCTCACTAAGAAAGTTTTAGCGGCTAAAGTCGCTTTGGTTTTTGCACTTACTGCCCCTGGCGTGATGACCCCGGCGCAGGCCGGCATCCCGGTTATCGACGGTGCGAACCTGACGCAAACCGTCATGTCGGCGGTGGAGAACGTTGCGCAGACGCTCAAGCAAATTGAGCAGTACCGCACCCAGCTCCAGCAGTACGAAAACATGATTCAGAACACGGTCGCACCGGCCGCGTATATCTGGGATCAGGCCACGTCCACGATGAACCAGCTTCGCGGGGCCATCGACACGTTGAACTACTACAAGAACCAGGCGGGCAGCCTCGACGGCTACCTGTCGAAGTTCCAGGACGTGTCCTATTACCGCTCGTCCCCATGCTTCAACATCGGTTGCACGAAGGCTGAATTCGACGCCATGAAACAGGCTTCCAACAAGCTGAATTCGGAAGCTCAGAAGAAGGCCAACGATGCGCTGTTCAAAGGCTTGGACAAGCAGCAGGACGCAATGGAATCCGATGCGCGCCAATTGCAACGCCTGCAATCTTCCGCGCAGGGAGCCACCGGCCAGATGCAGGCCATCGGCTTTGCAAACCAGCTCGCCAGCAACCAGGCAAACCAGCTCCTGCAGATTCGCGGCCTGTTGATCGCACAACAGAACGCGGTCGCCACGCGCAACCAGGTGATTGCAGACAAAGAGGCGCAAGAGGCCGCTGCTGCCGAAAACTTGCGCAAGGGCGAGTACCGCGCTAGCCCTGCGCGCACTTGGTAAGGGCTGCTCGATGAAGACCAACAAGGTTCTTACCTTGGCCCTGGCCGCCCTCGTGGCGGCCTTGGTCGCCGGCTGCGGCGAAAAGCCTGCAGAACAACCGGCCAAGCAAGCCATGCCCGAAGTCAACGATGAGAACTGCAAGCCCGCGAGCGTTGCCAAGATCGAAGACAAGGGCGCGCAGCAAGCGTTTTCGTCGCTGTGCCTGCGCCGTGGTGGCGGTTTCAAACCCAGCGAAAAGAAAGAATGGTGAGGTTGTGACTATGAGAATGCCAGCCGTATTCAAGAACGCCGGCCTGCTGTTTGTTTTGCTGTGGCTGGCGTTCTTTTCCATTGAGGCGCAAGCGGCTATCGACAATGCCGGCGTCTTAGATAACGTCCTCAACCGCTATTCGGCCGCCGCCAGTGGTTGGGCCGGCTTCATCACGGCCCGGGCCACCTGGTTGTTTTGGACGCTCGCAGTGATTTCGATGGTGTGGACGTTTGGCTTTATGGCCTTGCGCAAGGCCGATATTGGCGAGTTCTATGCGGAGTTCATCCGCTTCACCATCTTCACCGGCTTCTTCTGGTGGCTGCTCACGAACGGGCCGAATTTCGCCACCGACATCATGAGTTCGCTGCGCACCATCGCAGGCAGTGCAAGCGGCACCGGCTCGACGCTGACGCCCTCCGGGATCGTTGATATTGGTTTCGACATTTTCTTTAAGGTGCTCGATCAGTCTTCGGTGTGGTCGCCTGTCGATAGCGCGGCCGGCATCCTCATCAGCGCGGCGATCCTCATCATCCTGGCGTTGATCGGCGTGAATATGTTGCTGCTCCTGGTGAGCGGCTGGATATTGGCCTATGCCGGCGTTTTCTTTCTCGGCTTCGGTGGATCGCGGTGGACTTCGGACATGGCGATCAACTACTACAAGACCGTCCTGAACATCGCCGCGCAGCTCTTCACGATGGTTCTGCTCGTCGGCATCGGCAAGTCGTTTGTCGATCAGTATTACAACGCCATGAGCGCCGGCATCAGCCTCAAGGAATTAGGCGTGATGATGATCGTCGCGGTCGTGCTGCTGGCCCTGGTCAACAAGCTGCCGGCGATGGTTGGCGGCTTGGCGATGGGCGGCGGAACGCACGCCCTCGGCGGTGGCTTTGGTGCCGGCGCAGCGATGGGTGCGGCGGCGGTGGCCGGCGCGGCCATCGCCACAGGCGGCGCGGCGATTGCAGCCGGCGCGGCCAGCGCGGCCGGTGGCGCGCAAGCCCTCATGGCGGCCTACAGCAAAGCGTCTGCGGCATCCAGCGAGGGCGGCGGCGGTGGTGGCATGGGCGACACGATGGGCGGCGTCGCTATGGCCGCTGCAGGCCCTGGCGGCGGCAGCTCTGGCGGTGGCAGCGTCTTCGCGGGCATGGACACCGGCAGCAGCTCGGGCAGCAGCTCGGGCGGCGGCTCAAGTGGCTCCAGTGGCTCGGGCGGTGGCTTCGGTGGTGGTGCCTCCGAAGGCGGCAGCTCGGGCGGCAAGAGCAGCGCGCCGGCAGGCGAGGGCAAGGACTCGGGCGGTGGCGCGGCACCTGGTGCCGAAGGGAAGGCCGACGCAGGCGGCAAGGCCGCAGGTTCTGACGCCAAGGGAGGGGGGCAGGGCACTGGCCTGGCACCTGGCGAACAACGCTCCACCGGCAGCATGTTGGGCCGTGCGGCGGCTATTGCTGCGGGCACTGCGGGCAACCTGGCGCAAGGCTCCTGGGACGTGGCGAAAGCCAAGGCCGCGAGCATGCGCGAGTCGGCTCTTGATCGCATCAGCGAAACCACGGGCGGAAAGATCGCAGCCGCGATCAGGGCGCAGGACGCGGCAGCGCCGGCAGACCTGTCCACTCCCGCACCGGCACCCAGCAGCGCCGCGCAGGCCTCGACGGCCGCGACGGCCTTCAACGACAACGAACTGTCTGCAGGCAAGGGCCAGGCAGAAACCCCCGTCGCGCCCGAAGTGGCCGACTTCATGAATCGCAATTCCAAAACCTCGTAACTGCAAAGGAGCATCAACCATGCAACGCAAAAACCTCATCGCCTCGGCCGCTCTTGCGGTGGCCGCCTTCGGTGCGATTCCAGCCACTGCCAGCGCGCAGGAAATCCTCACGGGCGATACCCGCCTGGCCTGCGAAGCGATCTTGTGCCTTGCCACTGGCACCCAGCCCAGCGAATGCACGCCTTCGCTGCGCCGCTATTTCAGCATTTCGTACCGCAAGCTGTCGGACACGATCCGGGGCCGCGTCAACTTCCTGAACCTCTGCCCCGTCGCCAATCAGACGCCGCAAATGTCGGCCCTGGTCAATGCGCAGGCCAATGGTGCCGGCCGGTGTGATGCCGCTTCGCTGAATGCCGTGCTGCGTTCGTGGACGGGTTCCGACGATGGCATGGTGTACGTCAGCAACCAGATGCCCAGCTACTGCACCGCCTACACGACGCACGCCTACACGGACTTCTCGGGCACGGTGCCGCGCTATGTGGGGATTCCTGAGCGGGGAGGGTATTGGGTCGAGGCGCGGGACTATGACCGCGCCCTGGCCGAATACAACGCCCGCATCAAGGCCGAAGACGAAGAGCGCCGCCGCGCCAGTTGGGGCGGCGGTGGCAACTAAGGGAGCCTGAACCATGCCTTTCATCGATCTCCCGCCCCAGCTTCAAGAGCGCGTCATCTGCTCGATTTCGGCCGCCGTCAAATACGAAGTGCCGGCGAACATCGTTCTTGCGGTCGCGGAGAAAGAAGGCGGCAAGCCGGGCCAGTGGGTGAAGAACACGAACGGCACGCATGACGTGGGCCCGATGCAGTTCAACACCCTGTACCTGGGCGACCTGGCGAAGTACGGCATTACGGCAAACGACGTAGCAGCGGCTGGCTGCTACTCGTTTGACCTGGCGGCCTGGCGGCTGCGGCAACACATCCGCAAGGACAAGGGCGACTTGTGGACGCGGGCGGCTAACTACCACTCGCGCACCCCCCAATTCAACGTGGTCTATCGCGCCGACTTGATGCGCAGGGCTGTCAAGTGGGCCGACTGGCTCGATGCGCGGTTCGTCACCCGCGACGTGACAAAGCCCGGCGCAATCCCTTCGACTCCGGCAGCCGTTCAAGCGGTCGCTCCGACCGCGCCAGTGGTATCGAAGCCGGCCCCTGCAGCGGTCCCGCAGGCAGCGCCTGCAGGGCCTTGGAGCACTGCCAGCTACGTGCCTCGAAAGCTCATCATTAACGGCCAGTGAGGCCGTTTTTTTAGCGGATAAAAACATGGACTTTCACGCCTTCATGAAGCGGTACACCTTCGGCCTTTTCGGTGTCATCAAGAGCTATTGCGATTGGGCCGAGTTGCAGGCCAAGAGCCAGGGCGATTTACTGCTGCTTGCCTTCGGACCGCTGCTCCTGCTCGGCCTGGTGCTCTGGTCGCTGCCGGCATGGATCGGCAAGACCATTGCGCTGATCCTGCTCGCGCCCGTGCTGTATCTCGCCTTCGTCGCCCTCCAGCACTACAGCCGGCGAGGTGGCCGCAAGTGAGGTTGCCGCGCCTGGTCGTCGCTGATGGATCGGTCGAAGCGTTGAAGTGGCTCGCGCTGCTGCTCATGACCGGCGATCACGTCAACAAGTACCTGTTCAATGGCACGGTGCCGCTGCTGTTCAACGCGGGTCGCCTGGCGCTGCCGATCTTCTGCTTTGTCCTGGCGTACAACCTGGCTCGGCCGGATACGCTGCAGCGCGGCGTCTATCGCCGCACCTTGAAGCGCCTGGCCCTCTTCGGCCTTGTCGCCACCCCTGCATTCCTCGCCTTGGGCGGCCTGTGGGCCGGCTGGTGGCCGCTGAACGTGATGTTCACGCTGCTGGCCGCAACGGCCGTGCTCTTCCTCATCGACCGGGGAGGCCGTCCGCGCCTGGTTGCCGCTGCCGCCGTGTTCCTCGTCGCCGGCAGCTCGGTCGAATACTGGTGGCCGGCGCTCTCGATCTGCCTGGCTGTCTGGTGGTACTGCAGGAAGCCATCGGTGCCGGCGCTCGCGCTGCTGCTGGCGTCCTGCGCCGCGCTGTGGTTCATCAACGGCAATTTTTGGGCGTTGGCGGCGGTCCCCGTGGTCGCCGCGGCTGCGCACGTCGATGTGCGCCTGCCCCGGCTGCGGTGGGCGTTTTACGCCTACTACCCCCTGCACCTGGTCGCGCTTTGGCTCATCCGAATCCCGATGAGCAAGGCCGGCTACCTCTTTTTCTGATTGGAGCGTGTTCATGTTCAAACCGTGCCTGCTGGCCCTCTCTGCTGCCTTCCTGGTGGCCGCGCAAAGCGCATCGGCCCAGCCGATGACCGAATACGGCAGGCCGGTCCTGTCGGGTGTCTTCGTGTCGTTCCCCCATGGCGGCACGGCCTTCCGGCCCACGGCACGGCAGGAAGCGGAATTGCTCAACGCGAAGGATGCCGACCTGGTGACGATCAAGGGACGCACCAGCACACTCAAGCCGAGCGCGCAGGATGAATCGCTGGCCCTTGCTCGGGCACTGTCGGCGCGCTCCTATCTCATCGCACGCGGCGTTTCGCCGTTGAAGATCGTCGTCAACTTCGCATCTGCTGCAGACTTCATCGCGGACAACTCGACTCCAGAAGGCCGGCTTGAGAACCAGCGCGTGGAAGTCGAACTTGTCTTCGTGGGCAACTGACATGGCGCGCTTGGCTCGCCTGGTCGCGCTGGTCCTGTGCATCGCTGCAGGACAGGCACACGCCGATTTCGCGGGCCGCGTCGTCGGCGTTCTCGATGGTGATACGGTGGATGTGTTGGTGGATCGCACGCCGATCCGCACGCGCCTGGCTGAGATTGACGCCCCCGAGAAGGCGCAAGCCTTCGGCACCAGGTCAAGGCAGGCGCTTGCTGCGGCGGTGTTCCAGAAGTCGGTCTACGTGCGATCGGCGTCCGTCGATCGCTACGGCCGCGCGATCGGCACGCTGTTGGTGGACGGCCGCAGTGTCAACCGCATGATGGTGGAGCAGGGCATGGCCTGGGTGTATCGGGCCTACCTGGTGGATCGGTCGCTGCTCGACGTCGAAGCAGCGGCACGCGCTGGGCGGGTCGGCTTGTGGGCCGATCCGCACGCGGTCGCGCCCTGGGAGTGGCGCGCAGAAAAAAGAAAGGGATGGGACGCCAAGTGAAATTCACCGACGAACAGAAGCACAAGGAAACGCTGGCCGTGCTCGAGAACGTTCTCGACTACCTGCAGCGTCTTCCCTCGGTGCCGGCCACCACGGCCATGTGCGAGAAGATCAAGGCCCACATGGACAAGCCGGCGCAGCGCCTGGTCGCTGACTCCAAGCGCGAGCTGATAGGCATGTGGATCACGCCGGCCGGCAAGCGCATGTTTGAAGCCTCATTGATCGGGGATCAGCTCACCGTGAGCGTTCCAGATTCAACGGATGACCTCCCACGCAAAAGCGTCGAAGAAAAAGCGCAGTCCCGCAATGAGGTGTCGGCCGCCGTGGTTAAGGCGCTCATGCGGCCGGCCGGCGTCACGGTCAAGCTGGTGAGGCCGTCGCCCGCATTGACCAAACGCGCTTGACCTGGCTTTCGCTGCAGCCGGCCAGCCTGGCCGTATCGGGGATGCTGTGCCCCGCAGTGCGCAGCGCAATGATCCTCTCGTGAGTTGCTGTGTCGGCCTGGCGGCCGGTGTACCGTCCCGCTTCCTTCGCAAGCGCCACGCCCTGGCGCTGCCGCTCGCGCCGGTCTTCGTAGTCGTCGCGGGCCATCTGCAGGGCAAGGCGCAATAGCAGCTCCTGCAGCGACTCCAGCACGATCTTGGCAACGCCCTGGGCCTCGGCCGCGAGGTCGCTCAGGTCGACCACGCCGGGCACCGCCAGGCGGGCACCTTTGGCGCGGATCGAGGCCACCAGGCGCTCGGCCTCGGCCAGCGGCAAGCGGCTGATGCGGTCGATCTTCTCGGCCACCACGATTTCACCGGGCTGCAGGTCGTCAATCATGCGCAGCAGCTCGGGCCGGTCGGCCCGTGCGCCCGATGCCTTCTCCCTGTAGATGCCGGCGACGTAGCAGCCCGCAGCGCGTGTGCTGTCCACGATGGCCGTCTGCCGGCTCAAGTCCTGTTCGTCGGTGCTGACGCGGAGATAGATGCGCGCCACCTTGAACCCAACACCTTGCGCCTGGTGCGCGGCCGGCGTCCGCATGATGCGGTCGCTGCCTTGCACCAGGTCAGCACCGCCGACGCGCAGCGGTGGCACGTCCCGCAGCGCCTGGCGCGCTTCACGCGACACACGGGGCATTGCTGCGATTTGGGTTTCCTGGGCGGTGCGCGGCGTGATGATCGCGCTGCGCTTCGCCTTCTTCTTCCCTGGGAAGTAGTTGCTCATGGGTGCCGGTCCTGGTCAATTTGGGTATACGCAAATGAGCTGGTCATGCTACAGGGGGCCAAGAACTCGCGCCACGGGTCAAATGTCATTTTCAGAAGGTGACTGCACGGAATATCAAGAGTCGGCTGCACAGTCTTTTCTGATCTGTGGTCGTCTCAGAAAACGGAAAATAAAGCACGCTAAGGCATAGCCGACCCTGCCAGGCTTGTTCCGCCCTGTAGCGACGCGATCAGCGGGCAGGAAACATTCCCCTTCCGCGCATGGCAGGCGCACACCAGTTCAGACAGCACGGTTTCCATGCGCGCCAGGTCGGCCATCTTTTCGCGCACGTCCTGAAGCTTGTGCTCGGCCAGGCTGCTGGCTTCCTCGCAGTGGGTGCCATCATCGAGCCGCAACAGCTCGGCGATTTCATCCAGGCTGAAGCCCAACCGCTGGGCCGATTTCACGAATCGCACCCGTGTCACGTCCGCCGCGCCATAGCGGCGAATGCTGCCATAGGGCTTGTCCGGCTCGGGCAACAAGCCCTTGCGCTGATAGAACCGGATGGTCTCCACGTTGACGCCGGCTGCCTTGGCAAAAACGCCAATGGTCAGGTTCTCCAAATTATTTTCCATACCGCTTGACTCCGTACATGAGTACGGAAGTAAGGTTACGCTATCCAATTCAAATTCGAAAGGACAAGCGCATGTTTGAACCACAAACCGGGCGCGGCGCGCTCTTCACTGGCGGGCTGGCCGCCATCCTCGCCTCGGCCTGCTGCCTCGGGCCGCTGGTCTTGGTCGCCTTGGGATTCAGCGGGGCATGGATCGGCAACCTGACCGTGCTGGAGCCGTATCGCCCGATTTTCATCGGTGCAGCGTTGGTCGCGTTGTTCTTCGCCTGGCGGCGCATCTACCGCCCTACGCAAGCCTGCAAACCGGGTGAGGTCTGCGCGATTCCCCAAGTGCGAGCTACTTACAAGCTCATTTTCTGGGTCGTGGCCGTGCTGGTCCTGGTCGCCCTCGGATTTCCCTACGTCATGCCATTTTTCTACTGATCGGAGTTCACCATGAAAAAACTGTTTGCCTCCCTCGCGCTCGCCGCCATTGTTGCCCCGGTGTGGGCCGCCACTCAGACCGTCACGCTGTCTGTACCGGGCATGACCTGCTCCGCCTGCCCGATCACCGTCAAGAAGGCGATTTCCAAGGTCGAAGGCGTCAGCAAGGTTGACGTGACCTTCGAGACCCGCGAAGCGGTTGTCACTTTCGATGATGCCAAGACCAGCGTGCAGAAGCTGACCAAGGCCACCACCGATGCGGGCTATCCCTCCAGCATCAAGCAGTGAACCACTGAACCCGAACCTGGGGCGATCATGGGACTGATCACACGCATTGCCGACAAGGCTGGCGCGCTTGGCAGCGTTGTTTCCGCGATGGGCTGCGCCGTGTGCTTCCCGGCCATCGCCAGCTTGGGCGCGGCCTTCGGCCTCGGTTTTCTACAGGAATACGAAGGATTGTTCATCTCCAAGCTGCTGCCGCTGTTCGCTGTCGTGGCTTTGCTGGCGAACGCATTGGGCTGGCTCAGTCATCGCGAATGGCACCGCAGTCTGCTCGGCATGATCGGGCCAGCCATCGTGTTCGCTGGAACTGTCTGGCTGCTTGGCAACTGGTGGGCAGCACACCTCGTATACACCGGCCTGGCGCTGATGGTCGGCGTGTCGATCTGGGACTTGGTTTCGCCGGCACATCGCCGTTGCGGCCCGGACGGTTGCGAACTCCCCACGAAACAAGGCTGACGGCGGAAGTCGGCAGCCAACACAGAAAAGGAACGATGAATGACCACCCTCAAAATTACCGGCATGACCTGCGACTCCTGCGCGGTTCACGTCAAGGAAGCTCTGGAGAAAGTGCCTGGCGTGCAATCAGCGGAGGTTTCCTATGCCAAGGGCAGCGCCAGGCTCGCCATCGAGGCCGACACATCGCCGGATACGCTGACCGCTGCCGTGGCCGGACTCGGCTATCGGGCTACGCTCGCCGATGCGCCCGTGGCTCCGGCGGGCGGCGGATTGCTCGGCAAGGTGCGCGAATGGCTGGGCAGTGATGACAAGGCTGGCGGGGATGCTGGCAAGCTCCATATCGCCGTGATCGGCAGCGGCGGCGCCGCGATGGCGGCAGCGCTGAAGGCCGTCGAACAAGGCGCGCACGTCACGCTGATCGAGCGCGGCACCATCGGCGGCACCTGCGTGAATGTCGGCTGCGTGCCGTCCAAGATCATGATCCGCGCCGCCCACGTCGCCCACTTGCGTCGCGAAAGCCCGTTCGATGGCGGCATGCCGCCCACGCCGCCGACGATCTTGCGTGAGCGGTTGCTGGTCCAGCAGCAGGCGCGCGTCGACGAACTGCGTCATGCTAAGTATGAGGGCATCCTGGACGGGAATCCGGCCATCACCGTTCTGCACGGCGAAGCGCGTTTCAAGGACGGCCAGAGCCTTGTCGTTCGTTTGAACGATGGTAACGAGCGCGCTGTGGCCTTCGACCGTTGCCTGGTTGCCACGGGTGCCAGTCCGGCCGTGCCGCCGATCCCGGGCTTGAAAGAGTCACCCTACTGGACTTCGACCGAGGCCCTGGTCAGCGACACGATTCCCGAACGCCTGGCCGTGATCGGCTCGTCAGTGGTGGCGCTGGAACTGGCGCAAGCCTTTGCCCGACTCGGCAGCAAGGTGACGATCCTGGCACGCAGCACGCTGTTCTTCCGCGAAGACCCGGCCATCGGCGAAGCCGTCACGGCCGCGTTTCGCATGGAGGGCATCGAGGTACTGGATCACACGCAGGCCAGCCAGGTCGCGCATGAAGGCGGCGAATTCGTGCTGACCACGGGGCACGGCGAAATACGCGCCGACAAGCTGCTGGTCGCTACCGGCCGAGCGCCGAACACGCGCAGCCTGAATCTGGAAGCGGCGGGCGTCACGCTCAACCCGCAAGGCGCGATCGTCATCGACCCCGGCATGCGCACCAGCGTGGAACACATCTACGCCGCCGGCGACTGCACCGACCAGCCGCAGTTCGTCTATGTGGCGGCGGCGGCCGGCACCCGTGCCGCCATCAACATGACCGGCGGTGACACGGCCCTGAACCTGACCGCGATGCCGGCCGTGGTGTTTACCGATCCGCAGGTAGCGACCGTGGGCTACAGCGAGGCGGAAGCACACCATGACGGCATCGAAACCGACAGTCGCACGCTGACGCTGGACAACGTGCCGAGGGCGCTTGCCAACTTTGACACACGCGGCTTCATCAAGCTGGTCGTTGAAGAAGGTAGCGGACGCCTGATCGGCGTGCAGGCGGTCGCGCCGGAAGCGGGCGAACTGATCCAGACCGCCGCGCTGGCGATTCGCAACCGGATGACGGTGCAGGAGCTGGCCGACCAGTTGTTCCCCTACCTGACGATGGTCGAGGGGCTGAAACTCGCGGCGCAGACCTTCAACAAGGACGTGAAGCAGCTTTCCTGCTGCGCCGGGTGAGGAAAAGGAGGTGTTCGATGAACGCCTACACGGTGTCCCGGCTGGCCCTTGATGCCGGGGTGAGCGTGCATATCGTGCGCGACTACCTGCTGCGCGGCTTGTTGCGGCCGGTGGCGTGCACGCCAGGCGGCTACGGCCTGTTCGACGAGGCGGCCTTGCAGCGGCTGTGCTTTGTGCGGTCCGCCTTCGAAGCGGGCATCGGCCTCGATGCGCTGGCGCGGCTGTTCCGGGCGCTGGATGCAGCGGACGGTGGCGAAGCGGCCACGCAGCTTGCCGTGCTGCGCCAGTTCGTCGAACGCCGGCGCGAAGCGTTGGCCGATCTGGAAGCGCAGTTGGCCACCCTGCCGACCGAGCCGGCACAGCACGCGGAGAGTCTGCCATGAACGGCCCGGAACGCCTGCCGACCAAGACACGCAAGCCGTTCACCGGCTACCTGTGGGGCGCGCTGGCCGTGCTCACCTGTCCCTGCCATTTGCCGATTCTCGCCGTTGTGCTGGCCGGAACGACAGCCGGCGCATTCATCGGGGAACATTGGGGTATTGCAGCCCTCACGCTGACCGGCTTATTCATTCTGTCCGTGACGCGGCTACTGCGCGCCTTCCGGGGCGGATCATGATGACTTCGCACCCCGCCGGATGGACGGCGACTGAGTTGGCGCAGGCGGCGGCGAGCCGGCAGCTTGAGCTGTATTACCAGCCGCTGGTCGATCTGCGTAATAACCGGATCGTCGGCGCGGAAGCGCTGCTGCGCTGGCGGCATCCGAGCTTGGGACTGCTGCCACCAGGTCAGTTCATACCGCTGGCCGAGTCGTCCGGCCTGATGCCGGCAATTGGCACGTGGGTGCTGTGCGAAGCCTGCCGACAGATGCGCAAGTGGCAAGCATTGGCGTGGCAGCCGTTCCGGCTCGCCGTCAATGTGTCCGCGAGTCAGGTCGGGCCGATGTTCGATGCCGAGATTCAGCGGGTGCTGACCGATGCGGACTTACCCGCCGAATGTCTGGAGATCGAGTTGACTGAATCGGTCGCCTTCGGCAATCCGGCCCTGTTCGCCACCTTCGAAGCCTTGCGTGCCCTCGGCGTGCATTTCGCGGCCGACGACTTCGGCACGGGCTATTCCTGCCTGCAACATCTGAAGTGCTGCCCGATCACCACGCTGAAGATCGACCAATCGTTCGTTGCCAGGCTGCCGGACGATACCCGCGACCAATGCATCGTGCGGGCGGTGATCCAGCTCGCGCATGGGCTGGGCATGGAGGTAGTGGCCGAAGGCGTGGAAACACCCGACAGCCTGGCGTGGTTGCGGCAGGCCGGCTGCGACACGGTGCAGGGCTTTCTGTTCGCCAAGCCGATGCCGGCGGCGACCTTCGCCAGCTTCGTCAACCAATGGAGAAACACCACCATGAACGTCAACGAACCGAGCACCGCTTGCTGCGTGTGTTGCAAGGAAATCCCGCTCGATGCCGCCTTCACCCCGGAAGGCGCGGAGTACGTCGAGCACTTCTGCGGGCTGGAGTGCTACCAGCGCTTCCAGGCACGCGCCATTACTGCGACCGAAACCAGCGCCAAGCCGAGCGCTTGCGATTCGCCGCCGTCAGGCGGAGGCTGACTACTTGTCAGGTACGGTTGAGTAGTTTCGTCCCATCTGGGCGCAACTCGCCTTTTGGGGAAATGTGTCGGTACAGGGTCTGTCGCGTGATGCCGAGTTCCTGGCACAGGTCGCCGACCTTGGTTTCGGGCTGGCACATTGCCGCCATCGCCAGGCGCAGCTTGGCGGCCGTCATCTTGAACGGTCGGCCACCTTTCCGACCGCGCGCCCGTGCCGAGGCCAGGCCCGCCACGGTGCGCTCGGCGATCAGTTCGCGCTCGAACTCGGCCAGCGCGGCAAAGATGCCGAAGACCAGCTTGCCGGCGGCCGTCGTGGTGTCGATGGCCGCACCGTGGCCGGTCAGCACCTTCAGTCCGACACCACGGCCGGTCAGGTCGTGGACGGTATTGATCAGGTGGCGCAGGTCACGCCCGAGCCGGTCCAGTTTCCACACCACCAGCGTATCCCCCTCGCGCAGCGCCTTTAGGCAGCTCGCCAAGCCAGGGCGGTCTTCGCGCTTGCCAGACGCCTGATCCTCGTAAAGTTGGGTGGGATCGACGCCAGAAGTGACTAGCGCATCGCGCTGCAAGTCGGTGGCCTGTGAGCCGTCTGCCTTCGATACCCGCATGTAGCCAATCAGCATCTTGCACCTGTCACATATACGTTCGATTATGTGACAGTGTGAACCGGAAAGTTCTGGTCGTCAAAATTTGTCACTTAACCCGTCATTCTGTCTAAGACATGCAAAGGGCTCATCAGGCTCGTAATGTGACAAAAATTCCGTGGGGATGCCTTCCTTCGCGAAGGTAGCGCGCAACTGTTCCAGGGAAGCGGGGTCGCGCCGACCATAGGAAGCCAACGCGAACAGCGAGCGTGCCGTCTCGGGGCCGTGCCGCGCTTCAATGATGGCCTCATCAATGGCCTTGACCGCACGCTGCCAGTGATCGACGGGTTCGGGCTTCAGCGCTTTCGCCGGCAGGCCACTGGTGAACCCGGTTTGGGGCTCGGACCAGAACAGCTTTGCATGCTCGCCTGGCGGGCTAATATCCCTCACCTCAATCAAGCTGATTGCCGTTGCCGCCGCCTCCAGCATCTGCAATCGTACTGCCGGGTTCAGGGTTTCATACGGTCGCCACAGACTTTGCCCAGCACGCAGCGGATGCCCGCAGCCTTGCCAGACTTGGCGAAGATACCCCGCGTAGGTTCCGCACGCCGAAAGCGGGGTGTTCAGCTCATCGAGCAGCGTGCGTAGCAGTCGAAACCACAAACCAGCGTGGATGCGTCGGCGCGGCAGTTCCACATGGCCGGTCGTCAGTGCCTGCCAGGTACGCCGGTCCATCACTGCAATCGCGTCGCTGGCGGTGCGCGACGCAGTGTCGGCGTTCTCCCAGCCGAGAAACCGCCCAGGCACGCCCCAATAGGATTCCAGCCAGCAGCCATGCAGCGGGCAGCTCAGCATCAGGGGCAGCTTCCATGCAAGCAGTACGGCGTGGTTTGCCGGGTCGTTCAGACAGAGCGGACAGGCGCGATGTATCGGCTGGCTGGGCAGCCAGGCACGCCAGCTCGTGATGGATCGCGTCCTACGGCGGAGTTTCGGCAGCAGCACCGAGAGCTGGAACGCATAGGTTTCCAATGCGTCTGGAATCTGATCATCAAGGCTGTCCAGTAGCCAAGGCACCCAGCCGGCGAAACTCATGCAACGCAGCCGGTCCGGCTCGATGCCGCTCCGCTGGGAGAGCATCGCCAACAGCGCCAGTGGTGGCGCGGTATCCAGGTCATCAACCTGAGCGTGACCAAGATCGTGCTCCAGCAGCTCGGACACCTCCATGTGATAGCAAAGGGCCACGCGGTTGAGCCACGAAGACAAGGCTTCGCCTTCTCTGGGGGCCGGATGCAGTGGCCAGCGTGGCGCTGGCTTCACATCAGTTCCCGCTCGAATTGCCGACGCCGCTCGCTTGGGCCGGTGTAATCGGCCATGCTGAGCGTGCGGTGGTTGATCGCTTCCTCGCCGCTCTCCACGGCGACGAGGGCCGCCGCCATCAGCAAGTGCGCCAGTTCGCCGATGGTGCCCTCGCTGCGTGTGAGCAGGTAGCGGGCCATGTCCAGCGTGGCAATCGACGAGGGTCGCCGCAATGGAAGCGAAGCGGCGAAGCTGGCCAGCAGTGAGCAGCAATCGTCGTTGGCCTCCCACACCGGCAGCATCATGGGCTCGAAGCGGTTTTCCAATTGGTCATCCGAGCGGATGGCCAGGTAGGCGTCGCGCGTGCCGACCCCGACCAATGGGATGCGCAGCTCATTGCCGAGGAAGCGCAGCAGGTTGAGAAATTCCCGCCGGTTGACGCTGTTGCCGGCCAAGACGTTGTGCAGCTCGTCGATCACCAGCATGCGCACGCCGACCTTGCGCAGCAGTGCCAGCGCCAGTTGCTCCATTTCCGGCAGCCGTGGGCGCGGGCGCAATGGTGCCCCCATCGCGGCAAGTAGCGCGACGTAGAAGCGGATCACCGACGGTTCGGACGGCATCTGCACGACCAGCACCGGCATGTGTTCCTGGTCCGCGTCGGAGCTGGCCGGATGCGTGCGCCGGAATTTCTCGATGATCATCGACTTGCCGTTGTTGGTCGGGCCAACCAGCAGCAGGTTGGGCATGCGTTGCTTGTTTGGCCACGCATACAGGGTTTCCAGCCGGTTCAGCGCCTCGACCGCGCGCGGGTAGCCGATCCAGCGGTCGGCGCGAAGGCGCTGGATGCGCTCGTCCGCCGGCAGCCGAGCCAGCCCCTGTGCCGCTGGCAGCAGGTGTGACAAGTCGATGATGGGATATTCGTCCACGGCTACCACTCCTCGATCTGGTCGAACGGTTTGGCCGGAGGCAGGTTGTCTGCCTGCGGATCAGCAACGTCCGTTTTCGGCGGAATCGGCTTGTCCGGCGGAGGCGATGCCTTGAGGTGCTGGCGTCGATCCGCGTCGCGCCGCGCCTTGCGCGTGGCCTTCTGTGCGGTGGTCACGATCTCGCGCATCTGCCCGATCATGCGGAACAGCGCCGACTCATCCACCTGTTCGCGTCCCTGCTGCCGCAATTTCGTCAGCGCCTGCCGTTGTTCCCAGAGGGTGACAGCCGGGTGCGACAAGGTACGGTAGGGGATTTCCAGGTAATGCTGCCCCTCCGGTTCCAGCACCCAGATACGGCTGATGTCACGCGGGTCGCGCCGGATCAGGAAAGCGGGCAAGCGGTCGCGTCGTGCGATCCACGGTTTGAGCGCATCGGCGTAGTAGTGAATGTGGTCGATGACAAAGCCGGTGCGAGTCAGAGTACGGCGAATGATGGGCAGGAAATCGACCAAAAAAGCCAAGGCGCGGGTGACGACAGCCGGTACACCGACACGCGCCACGGCTTCTGACCAGCGCGCCGCCGGCGGCTGAAGCAGGCCGTTGTGCACAGAGCCGTGATAGGTGCCCACCGCCAACGTGAGCCAGCGCTCCAGCTCACGCAATGTCAGGGCGGCCTTGTTTTCGGAATCGTAGTCCCCGCGCTGGTCAGGGTTGGAGAAGGTCGTCCCTGGCAATTCATCGTGGATCATCTGCATCGCCGTACCGATGATCCGTTCCACGATGCCGCCGTAGTGCGGCTGCCCTGGCGGACGATAGTCCAACCGGATGCCGTGCTGCTCGCAGCCACGGCGCAGCGCCTCGCTCTTGAACTCGGCCGCGTTGTCCAAGTAGAGCAGCCTGGGCTTGCCGCTCATCGGCCAATCCATTTCTATATTCAGACCCTCCAGCCAGGGACGCTTGTCGCAGGCGACATGCACAAGGCACAGGCCGACCGAAACAGATGACGGCGCTTCCAGCGTGACGACCATGCCGAGCACGCAGCGGGTAAACACGTCGATGGCGATGGTCAGATACGGACGGCCAATCGGTTGCCGGTCGCGCTCGTCCACCACGATCAGGTCGATGACCGTGTGATCAATCTGCACTTGTTCCAGTGGCGCGGTCACGGCGGGAGGCTCACCACCGACACCTTGCAGGCTGCGGGACGCATCCTGACCTTCCCGGCGGCGAGTGGCCTTGAGCGGGTCGAGGCCGGCGATCCGCAGGGCCAAAGTGTTGCGCGCCGGCACCCGTAGCTTTTGCGCTTTGCAAGCCTGCGCGACCTCGCGGTGGAACGCCGCCAGGCTACGCTTCTGCTTGGTCAGGAAGCGCTTTTGCAGCAACTCGCGGATGATGCGCTCAACTGATTCCGGCAAGCGTCCCTTGCCTTTTCCGCCGCCGGACTGGCCGGGAACCAGGTCCGTCACAAACCCAGCACCTTGCCGGGCACGCCGGATCAGGACATACACCTGCCGCCTGGATAGGCCCAGCGCTTGAGCAGCGGCATCGGCGGCTTCATGCCCAACCACTTCAAGCGCTGCCAGCGGCCCGATGATTTCGGTCCGGTGCCGGGCCTGTGCCCATGCCGCATCGGGCAGGGTGGCCACGCCCTGCTCGGCAATTGGTAATGTGTCTGACGCCATGCTCACACCTCGCTTTGGTGCACACGAGTATTGAGCATAGTCGAGATTGGTGCAGATGACTTCTGATATTGCGTGGTCAGGAGCCGACTGCACACCTGGCGTTACGCCCCGTCAATTGGTGCAGTCGTCTTCTGAAAATGACATCAAATTGGCCGGGTCGGTTTTGGCTACCCAAATTGGCCGGCGTGGATCTCGTTCGGGATCTGCTGCAGTAGATCTCGACCAGGTTGGCCAGCCTGGCCAACTCGGTGTTGGCCACGGCCGCCGCGTGCATGCTCGATGCGCGGCAGGGGCAAAAAAAAAGCCGCCTCGGGGTGCGAGGCGGCAAGGGAGGCTGCGGAGCGGTAGGGAGGGAGGAACCCGCTCACACAGTGCAGCCATTATGCGGCTGGTTCGTTAAATCCGTTGTCAGATTTTTGCAGCGCGGCGCGGCTGCAACGGTTGGTCTTGTCGTTGCACGCGCTGTTGCTGCTGCTCGATGCGCGCCTGGTGCTTCTCGATCACGTCATGGACGGCGGCCCGCACCTGGCGGTCGATCCCTTCCTTGCCCAGCACGCTTTTGTTCGCCAGGTCGTTGAAGTCGGTCTTGCCCTTCATGTGATCGAGCGCGGCAAGCTGCTGGTCGGTGAGTGCCGTCCCGGTGCGCTGATGCTCCCTGAACTTCTCCGGGGTGACGGGTGGAAGGCCAGCGGGATAGCTGTTCTCGCCCGGCGCAAAGATCGGCAGCATTGCCTTGCCTCCGGTGATCTTCGCGGCCTCCTGGGCCTTCGCCTTGCCTGGGTTGACGCCCTGCGTCAGCTCCAGGTGGCGGTCATCGTCGCCAGCGATGATGACGGGCTTGTCCGGGAATTTCTCGTGCAGAGCCTTCGCAACGGCCGGCAGGTTCCCCGAGTCGAACGCGGCCACGGTGGCGAAGCCCAGCGATTGCGACAAGCTGCCGGCAGTCGCATAGCCTTCACCGATCACAAGGGCGGGGGCCTGGGCCAGCGCATCCATGCCGCCGACGACATGGAAGCAACCTTCCTTGCGGCTGTCCTTCGCAAACCGCTTTGTGCCGTCCTCCTGGATGTATTGCATCGTCCACTGCTTGCCGTCCACGTCCGTTGCGGGGATGTAGGTCTTCTGGCCTGCGCGGTCGGTGAAGACGCCGGCCTGCGGCTCGATGCCCTTGGCCTGCATGTAGGGCGTCGGCTGCTCGACCGGCACCAGGTCGGCCATCTGGCGGCCGACACGTTGCGCGGTCGCTTCGTGGGCCTGAGCCTGCTCGGCTTCGCGGGCCTGCAGCTTGGTGGCGGCCTCGGCCGCCATGCGTGCCTTCTCTTCGGGATCGAGGGTGTAGCCCTTGGACTTCCATTTCATGTCGATGCCGGTCTTGTTGTTCTTCATGTAGCCGGCAGGGTGTCCGTCAAGATGGCCGACATAGAAACCCGAGCCGGCTTTCTCGCTGGGCTTCTCGCCTTCCACGCTGATGCGGTGTTTCTTGCCGTCCATGATGGGATGCTCGCCGCTAACCACGCAGCCGATGGAGCGCAGCGCATCGGCAAACTCTTCCTGCGGCGTCATGGCCGGCCCCTGCTGGTCGGGCACGTTCTCGGGCTTCCAGCGGGCCAGCTTCTCCATGTCGGCCTTCGGGCCGGCATACCAGGACTTCGCTACCTTGTCCCACTCGGCGCCGGCCGCCTTGGCCGCGATGCGCTCGCCGTAGGGAACAGCCAGGTATTCCCGCTCCTGGGCCGCTTTGCGGCCCACGGTGGGGCCTTCGGTCGTCTGCGCTGCCTGCGGCGCGTCTACGGCGGCCGTAGCGGCCCCCTGCGCCCATTTTGCGAAGGGGCCTGCAGCCACACCGGCCGGAACGTACCAGGACTGTTCCTGCCGGTCCCACTTCGCACCCAGCGCCTTCGCCTCGTCTTTCTCGCGGTAGGGCACCTGGATAAAGGTCTTTTGCGCCTGGGCTTCGGCCTTGATCTGGCTCGGGGACTGCGCTGCCGGCGCTGCGGCCTGCTGCTGGCCCCGTTCCCGCTCGAACTCGGCGATTCGGCGCTGCATGTCGGCATCGTTGAGCATGGCCGCGCCCTCGGCATCCTTGCGGGCCTCTTTAGCGGCTGAAATTTGCTCGTCCGTGCTGTTCGGGTCGCGGCGCACGGCGTTTTCGAGCACGCGGGCCAGCTTGGCCGCCTGCTCGTGCGGGTTCTGCTCGGTAATGGCATCGACCATGCGCAGCTGGTCGGCCAGCTCGTCGGCCTCGGTGACGGATGGGAAGTCTGCCAGCCACTGATGCGTGCCGTCCTCGTGCTGCGCGTAGACCCCGAAGAACTCCGGTTCAACGCCAAGGGAATGTGCTGCGGCGACGTGAGGCTTGCCGTCGATCTGTTGCGTCACGTTGCCCTGCACCTGGATTCGACCGTTCCAATCGGCCGGCATGTCCACGCCGAGGCCTTCCTTCGCGCTCTGCTGGAACGATGCCGGGCTGATGGTGCGTGCGTCGGCCGTCAAGATGATGGCATTGCGCCGCTCGGCCAGCTCGAATTTCTCGCTCGTCTGCAGGGCGGCCGGGTCGGACACCCGCGTGACGGCTTCTAGTACGCGCTCGATGTAGGCCGCCTCGGCCCGCTTGGCTTGTTGTGCTTGCATGTTCGCCTCCTGCTGCTTCCCTTCGTCCAACATGGCGGCAACGCGGACGCCGTAGGAATCCTGAATCGACTTATCGGCCCGTGCGGCGGCGGCTGTCGCAATTCGGGCGGCCTGCTCGGCCGTCGCACCTACTGGAATGAGCGCGCCATCTGCCGCCGCCACGTTGCGCCCTTCGCTGAGGTACTGAAATTGCAAAGTGCGGTTGATGCCATCGCCGGCCGTGATGAACGCATGTGCATCGTTCTTACCGTTCACCGTATCGAACGACTTGGACGCGATGGCAGCGCCATCGCTGCGCACCCAGCCGGCCGACTCCAGCGCGGCTACGACACTTTCAGCTTGTGTCTCCGGCAGCGCCTGGCGCTGCTGCTGGTCCTGCTCCTGCACCTGTTGCTGCTCCAGGCCCAGCACGTAGTCTTGAATCTTCTCGGCATCTGCAGCGGCCCGGAAAATCTCCAGCGGATCGTCCTGCAGCGCCTTGATCCACGAACCCACATAGGCGACGTGCTGGCCGGGATCGTGGCCGATGCCCAGCTCGTCGCCCAAGATCATGCTGGCGATTTCCGCCCGCAGCTCTTCCTTGGCGTACCCCTCGGACCCGAATGGATTGGACAAGTCTCGATCAAGGCGCGACTCGTGGCCGGTCCAGTGGCCCAGCTCGTGGAGCGCGGTCGCGTAGTAGTTGTCGGCCGTGGGGAACTGCCCCTTGTCAGGCATGTGGATGCTGTCTGTCGCCGGGCGGTAGAACGCCCGGTTCTGCTCGCCGTGGCGGATCACGGCACCGGACGCCTGCAGGATGTGTTCGGCGCGCTCCACGGCCGTCCAATCCTGTTGCTTGCGCGGTTGCAGCGGTGGAAGCCCGTCGATCTGCTCGGCGTTGAACACCGTCGCAAAGAACACCCTCGGCCGCTCCAGCTTGACCGACTGCTTGACCGGCTCGCCCTGTGCATCAAGGACGGGCTTGCCGTCCGCGTCGGTCTTGATCTGCTCGTCGCTGAACTTCCAGTATTGGATCGGCGTTCCCTTCTCGCCCTTGCGCACCTGGGCACCAACGGCAGCCGCCTGCTTGTAGGTCATCCAGCGCTGATCGCTGTGGCCCTGGCTCATGAGCTGGATAGCGTTGATGCCCCGGTAGCGCTTGCCGGTGGTCGGGTTCGTCGGAATGAAAGCACCAGGTTGACCAGGCTCCCACGGCTTTTGCCATGGAGCGGTGCCCTCTTTCAGTTGCTCGATCAGCTTCTCGGCCACTGTCTCGTGAAATGGCTTTTTCGGCTCCATCTTGTCGTCCCTTCTGAATAGCTCGTTGATCTGCGGAAAGGTCTGCTGCGTCCTGGATCGGTCGTGCAGGCCCTGAGCGACGACGCACACGATGTTGTGCAAGTCGTCCGCCTGCATGGGCCGCACGCGGGCGATGCAGGTTTCCGCGAATGACTGCTGGCCCTTCTGCCGCACCTGGTCTGTTCCCTGGGCGAAGAGGTCCGCGCCCTGGTGATGGCTTGGCTCGATGCCCTCGCAGTACAGGGCAAAGACTTCCTCGGCGCGCACGTCCACGGGATAGCCGGCGTAACGCCGGTCTATGTCGTCCCATAGCGGTTTGAGGCTGGGTTCCTCGCGGGCGGCCACCAGGCCGTCCAGCAAGGCACGCTTCTCTGCCGGCGCGAAGGTGTTGGCTCCGTAGTGGCCCAACACCTCGTGCCGCAGCGTCAGCAGCAGGTCGCCGGCATCCTCCACGTTCGCCAGGGGCACGTCCACGCGGCCACGGTAGGCACGGCCGGCGTGCTGCGTCTCCTTCGGGACGTAGCCGCCTTTCATGTCCTGGGGCACTTCGGCGGCTCGCGGCCCGTACAGCTCGGCGGCGTCCTCGCGGAATTTGTAGGCCAGCTCAAGCGCGCCGGGGTAGTCGCGGACAAAGGCCCGCGTCACCTCCTGCGCCTCGGCTTTCGTGATGGGCATGGATCAGCCCTCCTTGGCCTTGCGTGCGGCGGCCTGGGCGACCGACTCGCCAGGGCGCAGCTCGTACAGCTTGCGGGCGTTGG
>Ga0208516_100098_pt1 | contig 56930 bp, 43 predicted proteins | sample LakWasM117_HOW13_2_FD_183931 | JGI IMG/M metagenome (GOLD analysis project Ga0208516, IMG submission 183931) | Freshwater sediment methanotrophic microbial communities from Lake Washington under simulated oxygen tension - Sediment Metagenome... | ecosystem: Environmental > Aquatic > Freshwater >...
CCATTGGCCCAGACCGTCGATGACTATGAAGCCCTTCTGCCTTGGAACATCGCCCTCGGCGCACCGTGAACCGCGCACGGTACACATCCCTCAAACAGCACAAGGGCGGGGTTTATTGACCGCTTACGTTTTTGTTGGTGAGCCCCAGTAGTTTCCAACTTTGACGTCGTCGACAAGTTAGCAATCACTTCGACGGACTTTATTCCGGCCCGACGAACTTTATTCCGTGCAGTCACTGTGACTCCGACAAATAAAGTTCGTCGAGATCCTCGCTCATTAGTTGTTGATTTTTCGACACTTGCGCATTGCGCGAAAGTTCGTCGGAGATTTCCAAACAGAAGGTGGACCTTGCACCGTCGCAAATATAGTCCGTCGGAACGGAACGGAACGGAACGGAACGGAACGAAGCGATAGCTTTGCCATCGCCCTTCATTCGATCCAAGGAATCTCTTTTATTTTTGAGGAAAATTTCTTATCATAGTGCGTGACTAATAAGCAATGGCTCATCTCCTGGATCGGCAACGCCGACCATCAGGCCTCCGAAGGCGCCTCTGCCTCAGGGGAGGGCCCGATCGCGACGGCGCTGACCCATGCTCCAAGGTTTGATCGGGTCTGCCTGCTGACCAACTACCCCCATGAGCGCAGTGCCGCCTACTGTGCTTGGCTTGAGCGGCGCTGCGGCTACGACGACGCCGCCGTGGATCTCCAGGAGATCGGCCTTCGTAGCCCCATCGACTACGCATCGATCTACGCCGAGGTCAGCAAACACCTCAAGGACCTTGGACTTCCCCGCCCAGACGTCGAACTCACCTTTCACTTGAGCCCTGGCACCCCCGCCATGGCGGCCATCTGGATCATGCTGGCGAAGACCCGCTTCCCGGCCAAGTTGATCCAGACCTCGAAGGAACACGGCCTCGAGTCGGTGGATTTCTCGTTCGATCTGGCCAACGACTTCCTGCCGGAGTTCCTGCAGCGCAGCGCGGAACGGATTGAGCGCTTGGCCCAAGGCCCCACGGAGGGCACTCCGGAATTCGGCAAGATCCTTCATCAGAGCGACGCCGTGCGCCAGCAGGTGGGGCTCGCTCGCCGCATCGCCGCCCACGACGTACCAGTCCTAATACTCGGCGAGACCGGCACTGGCAAGGAGCTCTTCGCTGAGGCCATCTATGCTGCCAGCGAGCGCGCTGGCAAGCCCTTCGTCGCGGTCAATTGCGGGGCCCTTTCGCCCGAGTTGGCTAACTCCGAGCTCTTTGGTCACGTGAAGGGTGCATTCACAGGAGCGGTTGCCGCTCGCAAGGGGCATTTCCAGGAAGCCAACAGCGGCACCTTGTTCCTGGACGAGGTCGGCGACCTCCCCCTCGAAACCCAGGTGCGGCTTCTGCGCGCCTTGCAGGCCAAGGAAGTCACGCCGCTCGGAGACTCAAAGCCGGTCAAGGTCAATGTTCGGATCATTGCCGCGACACACCGAGACTTGGCAGCGGATGTAGCCACCGGCCGGTTCCGAGAAGACCTGTTCCACCGCCTGGCCGTTGGCATTCTCCGCCTCCCACCGCTCCGGGAACGCGATGGCGACACTGACCTGCTCGCAGACACGTTCCTGGCCCAGATCAACGCCGACGCTCAGGGTAAGCCGGAAGCGCAAGAGAAAAAACTTTCCGCCAGCGCAAGAAAACTTCTCGCGCAACATACTTGGCCAGGCAATATCCGAGAGCTGTACCACACGCTGCTAAGGGCTGCGATCTGGTCTTCTAGCCCAGTCATTCAGGCGGAGGACTTGCAGGCCGCCCTGCTCCAAGTCCAGCCTGCCGACCAAAGCCCTTTCAACCGACCGTTAGCGCAAGGCTTTGATTTGCAAGAACTTTTGGACGAGATCTCGCGCGACTACATTGCTAAAGCGCTCAAGCAAACAGGTGACCGCAAGACTGCTGCAGCCAAGATGCTCGGCTTCGCGAATCATCAGACGTTGGGCAACTGGATGAAGCGCCTGGGGCTGGAAACGCAGGAACAACACGACTAGGGGAGGCTGGCACGGCTTTCGCAGGACAAGGAGCATGAATGTCCAGAAAGCCAGCCAGATGTCGATGCAAGACATCAAATCGCTGAACTTTGAGCCGCTCCGAGTGGCCTATCCCGAGCTCGCCAATATGGGCGGGTACGCGGAGCACTACGCCCACTCCGACCCGGAGAGTGCGCTGGTGAAGTTGCGCAACTTTGCAGAGCGTCTCGTCGACCGGCTCTATTTGAAGCTCAAACTCGAGCGTGTCCCGCAATCCAATTTTGTGGACTTGCTGCACAACGCCGGCTTCAAGGCGATTGCCCAGCCTCTGGTTCTGGACAAGTTGCACCTGCTGCGTCGCCTGGGCAACCGGGGCGCGCACGGCGAGGATGTCGAGGCAGCGGACGCCGTTCGTTGTGTTCAGGAGGCTTGGCAGCTCGCCCGATGGCTCCATGTGACCTTCTTGGGTGGAAAGGTCGAAGACTTCTCTGAGTTCAAGCAGCCCCCGGCCGAAGGCATCGACAGCAAGGCCGAATTCAAACGCAAGGCCAAAGCGCTGGCGGAGGAGAACAGCCTCAAAGAAGAGCGACTGAAGCAAGCACTGGAAGAACTGGCAGCCTTGCGCGCCGCCGATCGACAGACCAGTCCTACAACTGCCGGCAGCACGCCGCCATCCGCTGAAGCGCTGCAGCGAGTCGGCCAAGCGTCGGCGCAAGTGGTGAGCCAGCTGCGCTTCACCGAGGACAACACGCGCAAGTGGCTGATCAACCGCGATCTGAGGATGGCCGGCTGGGATGTGCCACAGGGAACGGCCAGCAACGATTCGGTTGGTCAGGAAGTCGAAGTGCCGCACCAGCCCACCACCACGGGCAAGGGCTATTGCGACTACGTGCTTTGGGACGACAACGGCAAGCCGCTGGCGGTCGTGGAAGCCAAAAAGACGCTGGTTGATGCCCGCGCCGGGCAGGAGCAGGCCAAGCTTTACGCCGACGCACTGGAGAAGGTTCACGGCCAGCGGCCGATGATCTTCTATACCAACGGCCACGACATCTGGGTGTGGGACGACGCCGGTGGTTACCCTCCTCGATCGGTGTTTGGCTTCTATTCCAAAGACACACTGCAGTACAGAGTGGGGTTCCAGCGCAAAGAGAAGCTGGACCTGCTGAAAGACGTTCGTCCAGACGCCAAAATCGCCGGCTACCTGCATCAACTCGAAAGCATCACCCGCGTCGCTGAGCGCTTCATGCAGCGCCACCGCCGTGCCCTGATCGTCCAAGCCACTGGCACAGGCAAGACCCGTGTCGCGATTGCCCTGGCTAAGCTGCTCATCGACGCTCGCTGGGTCAAGCGCGTGCTCTTCCTGTGCGACCGCAAGGAGCTGCGAAAACAGGCCAAGAACGCGTTCAACGATTTCGTCCAGGAACCCATCTACGTCATCGGCCAGGCCAACGACGTGGGCAAGATGGACGCACGCATCTACATCGGTATTTACCAGGGCTTGATCAACGACTACGAGTCGTTCGACGTCGGGTTCTTCGACCTGATCATTGCTGACGAATCCCATCGCTCCATCTACAACCTGTACGGCGACCTCTTCAAATATTTCGACGCCATTCAAGCGGGCTTAACCGCCACGCCGGTCGAGATGGTCAGCCGCAGCACCTGCCGACTGTTCGGGTGCGACTACAAGCTGCCCACGGCCAACTACCCGCTGGAGCAGGCCATCGCTGACCGAAAGCTGGTGCCGTTCCGCGTCGTTGCTCACACCACCAAGTTCCTGCGTGAGGGCATCAAGGCTGCGCACCTCACGGACGAACAGATTGCTCAGCTTGAGGATCAAGGCATCGACCCCAATACCCTGGAGTTCGACGCGAGGGAAATTGACGACGCCGTGTTCAACAAGGACACCAACCGAGTCATCCTGCGCAACCTGATGGACAACGGACTGCGCGATGCTGACGGCCAGCTGCCTGGCAAGAGCATCGTCTTCGCCCGCAACATCGACCACGCCCGACTGCTGGCTGAACTGTTCGATGAGATGTACCCACAGTTCGCCGGTAAGTTCTGCCGTGTCATCCACTCCAAGGAGCCACGGGCTGAGGAGCTAATCGACCAGTTCAAAGAGCCGAAAGGTGACTTGCGCATAGCTGTCTCGGTAGACATGCTGGACACGGGCATCGACGTCCCCGAGGTGGTGAATCTTGTCTTCGCCAAGCCGGTGAAAAGCAAGGTCAAGTTCTGGCAAATGATCGGGCGTGGCACGCGTCTCTGCAAAGACCTGTTTGGTCCGGGTCAGGACAAGAGCGAGTTCCTGATCTTCGATCACTGGGGCAACTTCGCATTCCACGACCTGAGCACTGACGAGGTGGAGCCCACCATTCCCAAGCCGCTCACCCAGCGGCGGTACGAGGCCCGTATCGAGCTGGCGGCCCTTGCGTTGGCACGTTCCGATCTACAGGCTTTCGACCTGTTGGCCCAGCAACTACAGCAAGACGCAGCAGCTCTGCCCGATGGAGCGATTTCCGTTCGCGAAAACTGGCAGGCCGTACAGCAAGCGCGGGACGCCAAGCTCATTCACCAATTCGCGCCTGTGAGCCGGCAGCTGCTGACCGATTCGGTGGCGCCCCTAATGGGCGCCCTGGATGTGCGCGGTCAGGGTGATGCCTTGCGTTGGGACCTGCTGCTTTCCAAGGCCCAAGCTGCGGCAATTGCCGAGCCGGGTAAGCCCAACCCAGAACGCGAGGCGATCTTGGAGTGGCTGGACCGGTTGCCACCGCACCTGAACCCCGTGCGCGCCAAGGCCAACGAACTCAAGACCATGCGCTCCGACGCCTTCTGGCAGCAACCGACCTTTGAACAGCTGGATGCAATGCGGGAGGCACTGCGCGGCATCGTTGACCTCGCTGACGCGCCGATCAAGCCGCCACCACCGCCCACGACGGTACTGGACGTCCGGGAAGATGCCGCGGAATACCGGGTCGAGCACCGCTCCACCAGCGTCAAGTCGGTCGACTTCATCATCTACCGTAAGGCCGTTCAAGCCGCATTGGAGCCTTTGTTCGCGACCGACCCCGTGCTGCAAAAGGTCCGCCGCGGCGAGCCCGTCACGCCCGAAGAGCTCAACCAGCTCAACAGCTTGCTGCACACCCGCAACCCCAATGTGGATCTGGCTACGCTGCGGGAGTTCTACCCAGATACTGCCGTGCCACTGGCCAACATCCTGCACGCTATCGTGGGTCTGGATCATGAAGCGGTGGATGCCAAGTTCACAGCCTTTGCCCAAAACCATGCACTGACCAGCCACCAGTTGCGCTTCCTGGCCATGCTGAAAGACCACATACGCCAGTTTGGCGCCATTGCGGTGGCGCAGCTGTTCGACGCGCCGTTTAACACCCTTCATGCCGAAGGGCTGGGCGGTGTCTTCCCCAACTCAACCCAACTCGATGAGCTGGTGGCGCTGGTGCGCGGCTTCGGTGAGCCGCTTCAACCGCCCGCCGCCAATTGACCCATTTTGAAGAATAACTAGGACACAACATGATCACAGGGCCCCTCAAGAGCCGCATCGACAGCCTCTGGACCGATTTCTGGACCGGCGGCATCACCAACCCCCTGACGGTGATCGAACAGATCACCTTCCTGATGTACAGCCGCCTGCTGGATATGAAGGAGCGCGCTGACGAAAAGCGCGCTTCGCTGACGGGCCAGCCCTTCGCGCGCCGTTTCGGTGACGATGAGCAAGATTGCCGCTGGGAAACCTGGCGCCACTACGGCAGCGAGAAGATGCTGCCGCATGTGCGTGACCGCGTGTTCCCGCACTTCCGCCGTTTGGCCGAGCGCAGCACTGGTGCCAACAGCATGTTCGCGTCCTTCATGAAGGACGCGCAGTTGATGATCCAGAAGGAGACCCTGCTCTCCAAGGCTGTGGCTGCGGTGCACGACTTGCCTCTGGAGCGGGGTGACACCAAGGGTGACCTCTACGAGTACCTGCTCAGCAAGCTCACCACTGCTGGCATCAACGGCCAGTTCCGCACGCCGAGACACATCATTCGCTTGATGGTAGAGCTGATGCAGCCCCAGCCCACCGACCGCATCTGTGATCCCTCCTGTGGCACCGCGGGATTCTTGGTCGAGGCCTACGACTACCTGTTGCGCGAGCACACCAGCGACGCCGGCAAGCATGTGGAGATGGTGGACGGTGAGGAGCACATCACTTACAGCGGTGACCTGCTCTCGCAGCAAGGCCATCGTGCGCATGTCGACAGTGACATGTTCCACGCCTACGACTTCGACGCCACCATGCTGCGCATCGCCAGCATGAACCTGGTGATGCACGGCGTGGGCGAGCCCGATGTGCACTACCAGGACACGTTGAGCCAGAGCTTCGAGGAGCGCCATCCTAAGGGCTCCAAGGGCGCTTTCGACCTCATCCTGGCCAACCCGCCATTCAAGGGCAGTCTGGATGAACAGGACGTGGCGCCAGACCTGTTGCGCGTCGTAAAGACGAAGAAGACCGAGCTGCTTTTCATCGCGCTCATCCTGCGCATGCTCAAGGTTGGCGGACGCAGCGCCACCATCGTGCCTGACGGCGTTCTATTCGGCTCCAGCAAAGCCCACGTTCAGTTGCGTCAGCACTTGATCGAGAACAACCAGCTGGAAGCAGTAATCTCGCTCCCGTCTGGTGTGTTCAAGCCTTATGCCGGCGTCTCTACCGCCATCATCATCTTTGCCAAGGGTGGCAAGACGGATAACGTCTTTTTCTATGACGTTCAGTCGGATGGCTTCACGCTCGACGATAAGAGAACGCAGATTGGGGATGGCAAGGGGGACCTGCCGCACGTGCTGACAAAGTATCAGGAGTGGTGCAACGGAACTGGCACGCTCGCGGACCGAACGGCACGTGCGTTTGAAGTCTCTAGCGAGGAGATCCGCAGTAACGGTTACGACCTTTCTCTGAACAGGTACAAGCAAGCGCCCGTCGTTGAAACGAAGCACGACAAACCCCAGGACATCCTCGAGCGTCTGATCGATCTCGAACAGCAGATCCTCAAAGACGCGTCTTCTCTGAGGGAACTGCTTTGATGTCGACGAACAAGAAGCTCGGGGATGTTGTCGACTTCATTCGCGGCATAACCTTCAAGCCCGAAGACGTAGTCGGCGTCGACGAAGCCGGCGCGGTTGTCTGTATGCGAACCAAGAATATTCAAGAGGAGCTTGAAGTCGACGACTTGATCGCCGTTCCTGAATCTTTCGTCCGGCGTGATGAGCTCTTTCTTCAAGAAGGAGACATCCTCATCTCGAGCGCGAACAGTTGGAATCTGGTGGGTAAGGTCGCCCGAGTGCCGGCGCTTCCGTATCGCGCTACAGCCGGTGGCTTCATCGCCATTGTTCGCGCCAAGCCTGGTGCCATCGATTCTGACTACCTGTACCGGTGGCTTGCATCCGACTCAAACCAAGCGGCGATTCGGGCCTGCGGTCGCCAAACGACCAACATCTCGAACCTCTCGGTTCCGAGATTTTTGGACTTACCAATAAGCCTGCCTGAACGGGAGGACCAGGTTAGAGCGGCCGCTATCCTCGAAAAGGTCGACAGCCTGCGCCGCAAGCGCCAGGAGACCATCCGGCTGGCGGATGAGTTTCTTAGGGCGGTGTTCATCGACATGTTTGGCGTGCCCGGCGCATCAAGCAAGTGGCCGGAGTCTTTTGTCGCGAATATGGTCTCCAACATCGAGTCGGGGTGGAGTGCGCCGTCAAGTGATCGCGACCTAAGCGATCAGGACCTTGCAGTTCTAAAAGTGAGTGCCGTTTCAACCGGCTGGTTTTTGCCTGATGAAGCCAAGCCAGTTGATCGTGAGATGGTTGATCGACAGCTGGTCTTCCCTCGACGAGGTGACCTGCTGTTCAGCCGGGCCAATACAAGGGAGCTTGTTGCTGCCTGCTGCCTTGTTGAGGAAGATGTCGATAACCGCTTTCTTCCCGACAAACTGTGGCGTGTTACTGCGGATCCGAAGCAGGCGACGAATGAGTATTTGTGCTACCTCTTCCGGCATCCAGCTTTTCGACATGAGCTCACAAAGCAAGCCACAGGAACGAGCGGCTCTATGTTGAACATTTCGCAGGCAAAGCTGCTTAACACCCCAGCACCGCTACCTCCGGTTGCGCTGCAGCAGAAGTTCACCAAGATCGTGAACCGCGCTCAGGTGGCTCGACGCAATTCGTTGAATTCCCTTCGAGACTTGCAGTCCCTTAAGGAATCTCTGACAGCCAAGTTGTTTGGCTGATCCCACTGGAGCAACAAAGTTGTCCTCACTGATCAAGTCGCTATCACTCAGGAATTTCAAGGGCTTCACAGATGAGGTTCGGATTGAGCTCCGTCCCATCACCTTGCTCTTCGGCGCCAACAGTGCAGGCAAGAGTAGCCTACTGCAGGCTTTGCAGTACGTGCGAGAAATCCTGGAGCGACAAAACGTCAACGCCGACCGCACTCTGCAGGGTGGCGAGGCTGTAGACCTCGGTGGGTTTCTGAACCTGGTCAATGGTCACGACGCGCAGAAGCAGATTGAAATTGCGATCGAGATGGAGTTGGGGGCAAGCTCCGTTCCTGAGCTGGTGCCAGATGCTTTTGAGGACTGGCAGACGAGCGATGAGCAAGTCTGGTGGATGTACGACACCCTCCAGAACATCCGTCGCAAAGTGAAGACGGTCGCCATCCGACTGACCATCGGATGGAATGAGCAACGTGAGCAGCCGGTCGTCCAGGGGTACGAGATTGCCACCAACGGAGAGTGGTGCCTCAATATCACCTCAAGCCTTGATGGCCGCGATGCCCAGATGCGCATCAACCACTCCAATCCGATCTTCTTGGTCGAAGCATCAGATGACGAAGAGATACCGTTCGTGGGCTTAGATGACTTTGTGTCGCCAGCAGATTTGGGCAGTCAACCGCAGCCTGACGACACGATGTTGAGCGTCGCTGATCTGTCAGCCCAGCTACAAAAGCAGGCTTCAGAAGCGGATGCATTGCTGGAAAAACTTAAGACACAACTTGACTCCATCGAGAAGTCTGATGAGACATCGGACAACCCTCCAGTAGGAAACAGGACAGTGTCGATCCTCCCAGCATTGTTTTCGGCTGTTCGAGAAGCCGGTATGGAACGCCCTGGGGACGGCTTGCGCGCTTGGCTAACGGGCTTTCGTGGGGCACTACCAAGGATGGACCAGATGTTGTTCATACCTGCGCCAGGTGCGAAGGGAGCTGAAAACGTCTACATGGTGCGAGAGTTCACCGCATTTCTGTCCTGGCTAACTGTCGGTCCAGCGCTGCTGTTGCGCGATCAGTTGCGCCAGATGCGTTACATCGGGCCGTTGCGACGCATTCCGCCGCGCGGATTCGACGTGTCGTTGACCAAGAGCGACTCAGCCTGGTCGGATGGCATGGCGGCGTGGGAGACCCTAGTCACCGGCAGCCAAGACCTGGTGGATCGCGTGAGCGATTGGATGCAGTCATCTGCCAAGCTGGGCACAGGCTACGCCGTCGCCCGCAAGGCCTACCAGGAGTTCGACCCCAATCAACCCGTGCCTCAGCCGATTGGCCCCGTCCGCAAGCGGGCACAGCTGGTGGATAGAGCTGGCCTAACCTTGCATCCGCAAGACGTGGGTGTCGGTATATCGCAGGTGTTACCGGTGGTCGTGGCCGCACAGGACGGCTCGGCCAGTGTGGTTTGCATTGAGCAACCCGAGCTGCACATCCACCCAGCAGTCCAAGTGGGCCTGGGTGACTTGTTTATTGACGGTGCGGTTAACCAAGGGCTGTCATTCCTCATCGAGACGCACAGCGAGCACTTGATCCTGCGGCTGCTACGCCGCATTCGCGAATCCTCTGAGCTGACTATCAGGATGACCGACCAGTCCCTGTCGCCCGACCTGGTCGGTGTCTACTGCCTCAGCAAGCGCGATGGTGCTGTGACCATCGACAAGATCCCGGTGACCAAGGATGGCGACTTCGCCAAGCCATGGCCGCATGGGTTCTTCGATGAACGAGGTGCGGAGCTGTTCTGATGTTCAAGGAGATCGCAGTCGACCCTGCTGCGGTGGCAGCGTCTGACCTTCAGTTCCGCTACATCATCGAGAAATTCGGGGTATCCGAAGGGCGACTGATCGCGGCGTTTCCGAGCAAATGGAAGAGGTTCGTGTACCAGGCTGCTCACGCGAGACTGCGTGGTACTGCCGAACTCTCCAAGATCGAAATCCGATTACGCGGGTTGACCGACGACTTTTTCTACTTCCAAGGTCGTCCTGGAGATGGCTGTGCTCAGAACTGGCTTGCAGCCGCCGAGGCTGAGCATGAGCGCGTACCTTTCGACGCCATCATTGCTGCAGAGGGAAATGCTCGAGGCGCTGTTGTCCCTGCTGTTGAACTGGACGCCACTCATCCATGCTTACAGCCGAACAGACAGTGGCATATCGAGCGCACCGCGGATGTGATGGCCAAATGCTGCGCACCTTTGCTGCGCGCAGCGTCCCACATCAAGCTGATTGATCCTCACTTGGATGCGAACAATGGCCGACATCGCAGACCTCTGGTAGCGTTCCTCAAGTGCATGAAACCAGGGGCAAGAGTCGATGTGTTCCGCGGTGATGGCAAGCCCCAAGATCATCTGAGCCGCGGCATTGAACGTGCTTTGCAGATTGCCCGGCCCGAAGGTGTTGAAGTTCGGCTGTACCTACGACCGCAAGCAACGCTTCACAACCGCTATGTACTCACGCAGGGCGGAGGCATGTTCTTCTCTACTGGGCTGGATGACCACGACGACGGCGAAAACCGGACAGATGAGGTCGGGGTGCTGGAACCTGCCGTCTGGTCTGTGCAGTGGGAGAAATACAGCGGTGACGACCCAGTCGCCTGCTGGGGATAAAAACTCGATCAGGGAGAAAAATGAAGCCGAAACAACGCATCAGAACGGTCGGCTCTGTCTCAAGCGAATTGCTGAAGAAGTCCCGCGAGGCTGCCTTGGCGGCTGTGCAGGTCTTCAACAATCCGGCGATCACGTTCAAGTCCGAGATCTTCGTCGTGATGATTGTGATCTCTTGGACCTACTTGCTCCATGCGCATTTCCGCAAGCAAGGGATTGAGTACCGCTACTTCAAGGTCGCAGGAACGCGCAAGCGCTTCGACAAAACAACCAGGGGTGCCTTCAAGTATTGGGAGCTGGAGCGATGCCTGAATGACAAGGCCTCGCCTGTCGACAAGGCTGCTGCAAACAATCTGCGCTTCCTGATCGGATTGCGGCATGAGATTGAGCACCAGATGACGAGCCGGTTGGACGAGCACCTGAGCGCTCGTTTCCAAGCCTGCTGTTTGAACTACAACGACCTGATTAAGCGTCTCTTTGGGGACGAATTAGGCATCGACAAACACTTGTCCTTCAGTCTGCAGTTCTCGGCCATTAACACCGATCAATGGGAGGCGCTGCATGACGCCGAGGGTTTGCCAGCGAACATCCGTGCGTTCATCAATGCATTTGACTCTGGGCTGACCGAAGCGGAGTTCAACGACCCTCGGTTCGCGTATCGCGTGCTGTTTGTGCCCAAGACGGCGAATCGCAAGGGGCAGGCGGACAAGGTCATCGAGTTCATCAAAGCCGACTCGGAGTTGGCCAAGGACGTCAACAAGCACTATGCCGTCGTAAAGGAAACGGAGAAGGCCAAGTACCTGCCGAAGCAGGTGGTGGAGAAGATGCAGGCAAGTGGATACCCTCGATTCACCATGCACAGTCACACCCAGCTTTGGAAGGAGATGGATGCAAAGCGTCCCTCGAAAGGCTTGGGTGTCTTGGTCGTCAAGACCTGGTACTGGTATCAGGCTTGGCTTGAAATCGTTGAATCACACTGCGCGGCGAATGCGGCCCGGTATTCCTAGAAATTGATATGGACGTTCTGTACTACTGGAAAGACTACGAGTTGGATATTCGCCAAGGCCGTATCGGGTACTTCCGATCTGCCAAGGACAAGCTCGACGAACTGCAACAACGGTCCCCGGATGACATCTGGGTGGTAAAGACGCCGCGTGGGTGCAAAGGGCAGTTGCAGTTGTTGGGGCGACTGGTGTGGGCTGATTCCCCCACGGCGAAGGTGATGGCAGCGCCTGGCGAGAGCCTTATCCACTACCGGTCTGACGATCCTCGGTCAGTTTGGTTTGACGAAGAGATCGCGCTGCAGCACCTAGAAGAGGTGACCTCTTGGTTGCGCGCTTGCCATCCCAGCAGCCTGCGAGCGAATTTCCAAGGCGGCAACGGTCAACTGGCTGTAGAGCACTCAGCAGCACTAGAACTGCGGCGACTGACTTCGCATTGGCCGAGTCGGCCATTCGCAGATGCAGTGAGTGTAAAAAAGTAACCATTGAGGATAAGGAAATTTACAGAATTTGAGTGGACTGCGAGTATAAGTTGTTGATTTATAAAGGGTCATGACCGCTTGTCAACATGGCATAGCTCTCGCAAGGATTCGGGCATCAACAACTCTGGAAGTGAAAAGCCATGAACGACATCATCTGCCCGCACTGCGGCAAAGCCTTCAAGATCGACGAAGCCGGATATGCCGACATCCTTAAGCAGGTTCGAGACAGCGACTTTGAACACCAGCTGCACGAACGCCTGGAACTGGCTGAGCGCGATAAGCAGGCTGCCGTGCAATTGGCCCGTGCTCAGCTGACCGCTGAGTTGCAGAAGGAGATGGCCGCCCGCGAAGCTGAAATTCAGTCACTCCAAGCCAAACTGCAAGCCGAGGAGGTCGCTCGTCAACTTGCAGTGACGCAGGCGCTGACCGAAGTGGAGAGGCAACGAGATGCGTTAGTAAGTGAACTCGAGAAAGCCCGGCAAGAAACCGAGGCTGCCAAGCAGTTGGCCGAGGCGAAGCTTGTGCATGAACTTCAGAAAGCCGCCGCTGACAAGGATACCCAGATCCAGGCCCTCAAGGCCCGGCTGGATGCCGCCGAGCTGACTCAGACGCTGGCCATCACCGAGGCACGCAGCGCCCTGGAAAAACAGCGCGACGAGCTGCAGGCCAGCCTGGAGCGCACCCGCCTGGAAAAGCAACTGGCCGAACAATCCCTGCGGGATCGTTACGAGATCCAGATCAAGGACCGCGATGACGCCATCGAGCGGCTGCGCGACATGAAAGCGCGCCTGTCCACCAAGATGGTCGGCGAAACCCTGGAGCAGCACTGCGAGACTGAGTTCAACCGCATCCGCGCCACTGCCTTCCCACGCGCCTACTTCGAGAAAGACAACGACGCCCGCAACGGTAGCAAGGGCGACTACATCTTCCGTGACACCGACGAGCAGGGCACTGAAATCGTCTCGATCATGTTCGAGATGAAAAACGAAAGCGACACGACGGCTACCAAAAAGCGAAATGAAGACTTCCTGAAAGAACTCGACCGCGACCGCACCGAAAAGGGCTGTGAGTACGCGGTGCTGGTGAGCCTGCTGGAGCCCGAGAGCGAGCTGTACAACACCGGCATCGTGGACGTGTTCCACCGCTACCCAAAAATGTACGTCGTGCGTCCGCAGTTCTTCATCCCCATCATCACGCTGTTGCGCAACGCGGCCATGAACTCGCTGAAGTACAAGACCGAGCTCGCCCTGGTGAAGGCCCAGAACGTCGATATCACGAACTTCGAGAACCAGCTCGACAGCTTTAAGGACGCCTTTGCCAAGAACTACGACCTGGCCTCGCGGCGGTTTCAGACCGCGATCGACGAGATCGACAAGTCCATCGATCACCTGCAAAAGACCAAGGACGCCCTGTTGGGTGCTGATCGCAACCTCCGCTTGGCCAACGACAAAGCGCAGGACGTGACCATCAAGAAGCTGACCAGGGGCAACTCGACCATGGCGGCGAAGTTTGCGGAACTCAAAAATTCCGACGTCACCGGAATTGGCTGATTGTGCGGCCCAGCGCTGCCTGACTTCATCAATAAGATGAGGTTGGGGGACTCAGCTTGGTGAGACGCTTGGCGCCAGCTGGGGCCGCTTATGCCGGAACGCCTTGCACGGCACTCAAACAAAGGGAGGAGACCTGAATGGAAGTCTCGACGCACTGGGTTAAGCCACCAACTGCAATTGGTGGCCTCGACCACCTAGGGACACAAGGACCGTGTTTGGCAATTTACGCGCAGTTGCTGCCCGGAATCACGAACGTCACCGACCGGGCTCGGTACTACTCGCTGTATTCGTGGGTTGTCTGGTCTTTCGACCAGCACTTTCCTACCGCCGACGCTGACATCTTTGTCGAATACTTTCGGCGAGCGGACTGCCTGTTCACCCTGATATCCGAGCGCCATGCGCGGCAGACCGATCATGAGGCCGAGCGACACGGCATTGCCATGGTTGGGCGCGTCCAACTGCTCCAGGCATTGGACAGGCTGGAAAGAGGTGCAGAACTGCGCCTTTCGACCTACACGGACCGAGCTGATGGCAACCCTCGGCGGTACTTCATGAACCGTCTTGGCGGGCTTGGCCAGTACTACGCCGGCACATTGGCTCAACTCGAGTTGATGGATCCGTCTGCAAGGCCATGGGTGAAGTTCACTATCGAGCGCGGTCAACCCATGGCGGAAGCAGTCGCAGCCGCGGTGCCCGGCGACCTGTTCTGGGAACTTGTCCAGTCTGACAGGGTAACGTTGGCTGACTTGGACGCCTTGTCTCACTTCTGTGCCTGCAGCATTTCCGCGGGGACGCAGGAGCACGAATCACTGACGGACATCTTCTTCGACCGCGAGAACGCCTATGGAGCGCTTGGCGAACAACGGCGCCAGTCGCTCACGCTCATCCTGCACCTGGCCACAGCATTGCACGCACAAACGGGTGAAGACTTGACCGAACGGGTATTCCGAGCAGCAACTTACTCGAGCGTCTTGCCAGGCGCAGTCCAATGGAAGGTACCTCCCGCACTTGAAGAGACGCGAAGGGCATGGGCAATCTACGAGCGCAACGACCTTCTATCCGTAGTCATGCAGGCCGTCTTCTCGGTCTGCTTGGATACGCTGACATCGCCCGCAGCAACTGATCAAAGGAGCCTGTCCAGCGTTGAAACGTTTGCTGCGGCTTTGGCAGCGAACGACGAGGCCAAGGCCTGCTATGCAGACCTCTCGGCAGACTCGTTCGGGACGCTGTGTGAGGTGCTCCGAGTGTCTGGGCCCGCCTTGACTGAATGGGAGTCTTCCAGTCACGAGTTTCAATTGGCTGCAGACCTGCAGAAGGATGCGACTTCGAATCCTGGCATTGGCTTGCAGTTGAGCCGGGCATTCCAAGCGCTCGCGCTACTGTCCGTCAGGGCGAGCGAAGTCGACCTGCCCTACGGATCACTGCCAATCGGTAGCGACGAGTTGCTGGACGCTCCTATCAACCTAAAGTCGGCACAAGCGCGCTTCCAGGCCTGGCAATCGATGTCGCTCCAGCAGGTCGCTGAAGACCTAATTGCTTGGTGCATGAATACACACCTGCGCGTTGCATTGCGAAAACTGCGCCAGGGTGGGCAGTCGACGTTTCGCTTCCGACCCACTGAGCGAGGCTTGCAGTTGGTCGATATCCCTGAACCCGCCGCTACCACACCACGCTTCCGGCAAGCCGTTCAGATCTTGCGTGACATCGGCGTGCTGACAAGGGATGCCTCCAAGCTTGGAAGGCCGACTCGGCCGACCCTGCTTGGCACGTCTCTTCTGGAGGCATACGGTGGGTGAGCCGATATCCCTTGTCGATGTGGTGAAGCGCGGTGGCTACGAAGCATCACTGATCACCACGTTCAACGCGACGTTGCCGTTCTATGAGGAGTTCGTGCTTCGCAGGCTCATGGCAGCAGGATCCCGCTACAACGTGGTGATGATGGATGCAGCGCAATGCGCGCAGGCATGGTCGAGCGAAGCAGCCAGACCCCGTCTCGCCGGACATGCCTACGCACTCCTTCCGATGAAGGTGCCGGGCGCATTCCATCCCAAGGTGTGCCTGCTCGCAGGACCTCGAAAGGCTTCCCTTCTGATCGGTAGTCACAACCTGACCCTCTCTGGCTTTGGCTACAACCGGGAAGTGACCAACTGGATTGACGTTGCCGGCACCAAGGATGCTGATGGGGTTGCCGCGTTGGCAGACACCTGGGCGCTATTGGAGACATGGATCAGCCAGCAGGCACCTTATCTCCCGGACTCGCTGCTGGAGTCCGCCCGCGCGCTGGCCAAGTTCGTCGCGCCACTCACCCAGCGGATTTCAGCAGCAGGCAGATCCGACGTTCTAGGTCAGTCATTGTCAGGTCAGAGTCTCTTCGAGCAGTTGAAGCCCAGAGTTCCAGAACGAGTCGAGCGCATCCTGGTGATGGGCGCTTTCTTTGATGCTGAGTTCGGCCTGCTTCGCTGCCTTTCCGCCCAATGGCCGATGGCCGAGCTTGTTGCGCTCATTGACCCTGACTCGGTGCACTTGGGCAAGGGGCTAAACAACGTCAGTTGCCGCTTTGTGGACGCACGGTCGCTGTGGCCAGATCAGGCACCGCGCTACTTGCACGCGAAAGCCATCTACTTCGAGTCCGCGCAAGGGGATCTGTTCGTCTCTGGCAGCGCGAATCCCAGTCGACCGGCTTGGCTCGGTACCGCTACAAATGGGAACGTTGAGGCAGTGGTTGTGCGCGCCGGTTCAGCGGCCCGAGAGATCGTCGGCGCGATGGGACTCGCAAAGGCCTTTGGTCTCCCGCCCCTGAACCAGGCAGAGCTTGAGTCGGTGGCCGAACGAGGCCAGAACGAGATGGTTCACCTTGCTGATGAGTTCGAGTCGGTTCGCGTCGCCATTGCCGACGCCGACGCGGAGTCAATAGCCTTCGACTACCCCAATCCAGAGCGATTGACGTTGATGCACGCGGAAGGCGCGAGTGCCGACGAACGCTGGGATGGATCACTGGAGATCGCAGGGCCGTCACGGGTTGCGATCAGACCTGAGGGGGCGCTTGGACGCATTCGGTCTGTGGTCTTCCGCGTTGGCGACGAGAGGATGCTTCGCGCCATCGTTCATCACCCTGCCAGCTTGAGTGGCTTGGCGCACACCAAGCGCCAGGCCATCCTGCGCGAGGCGCTCGGAACTCTGGGCTCTGGTGAGGGTGATGTTGCCCGCTTGATCGCTTCGGTCGAGAAGGTCATCTTCTCAGATGACATCCACGCCGAGTTGACGACGCTTTCGCGCACTGTGCGGAACCTGGCCGACGATGCAACTACGCTTGCCCGGCCTGCCAGCCTCGGCGTGCGTGTGGCTGATATGCCGAAGCAGAGGAAGAAGCTGCGCTTGCTGAAGTCGGGAGATTTGGCCTATTTGCTAGACGTGCTCATCCGACGGCTTGGAATTGACCTTGAGAGCCAGCCGAGCACAACAGATTCGCGCGGGCGAACTGAGGAGGAGTCGGTCAATCAAGATGATGACGACTTGCCCGAGGCGCCTGCACAAGACCCCTCCGGACCCAGTGACGCAGAAATTGCCGAGATTGTCCGTCGCAAAGCCAGGACCTTGGTCAGGCGCATGACAAAGCAGCTTGTTGCGGCCTGCCAGGACCAGCGAAAGGCCCAGGGCGCTATCGTGCAACTCGTCGCTGTATTGGGGCTGATCCGAGAGCTAAGACGCCTGCGGCTTCACCACCGATGGCGCATCACCCCTAGCCTCGTTGACGAGACCGATAGACGAGATCTGCTTGATGGTGCGATGTCGGCACTTTTCGGGCATGAATCCAGGCTGCTGCAAGTCGTGAGCGATCAGGCGGACGAGCCCATCGAGGAAGTGGGTTTCCTTCGAACGCTTTTGCTTTGGCTGGCCTGGGATTTGGGCGAAGAGCTGACGGACCGAATCGGCCCTCTCGTCGAGGAAGAGGACGCCATTCGTGCCGTGCGAGCAAATGCAGTGCTGTACGAGTTGCTGCCAGCGGCGGCGTCGGACCCGGAAGAGGCCGCCGAGCTGGAGCGGAGTGTTCGTATGACGTTGGTTCCAACTGGCACGGAAGGCGCTCGAGCGACGAACTGGATGCGACGCCACCTTGCAGTCGGCTTGAACGTGAGGGGCATGAGCCCAGAAATGCTAAGGATCAAGCCCGGTCTTGCCCGCGGGATGCTAGCGATGGTGCCGAAGTCCGCTCCTGCACGCCTTCGGGTGGTGAGTGCCGTAGCTGGGCCAGAGGTCACGCTGTGGGACTTTGATGGGACCAGGACGTTCCTCGCCCAGTAGCCGCCATCCCTCCTTCGCCCCAAGGTAGATCTACTATATATTCAGTTGTAACTGCAAATAATCTTACGAAGCTAGAACAATAGTTCCAGTCGACATGCCATATCAGACTTCAAGTGATTGATTCATATAGGACCGTCAGTTCGGCCAGGGTGGGCACGCTTCTCGCGAAGTACTGGTCACAGCCAACCTCTGGAGGTCCTAATGAACCAGCAAAACCACAGCGCACAACGCGAAGTGAATCTGCCGCGATTGACGCTTCACGCCAAGGTGCGCATGCAGCAACGCGGCATCCGCGACGACGACATCGAACAAGTCGTTCGATTTGGGCGACGAATTCATGCAAAGGGCCTGACCTACTACGTGGTCGGTCGCAAAGAGGTCGAGCGGCAAGCCCTGGTCGGAAAGGACATCGCCAAGCTGGAGGGCCTTCAGGTGCTCGTGGAGGCAACTGAGGGCATGGTTGTGACAACGTACCGTAGCAAAGACTTTCATTCCATCCGCAGCACGCCGCGTGACAGGTGCCGCCGCTATTCACACGATCAACACTAGGTACTGCACAGTAAGCAACAGGGAGCAAACAACATGGCACTTGCCAAATTCCGCGAAGACATCGTGTCTCGCTTCCATCAAGCCACGGTGATTCGCGCCAAAGAACATGACGCATTGCTGGCGACCAAGGCTGAGCCCAAGGGCGCGCCCACCAAGCTGACAGGTTTTGCTGCGCCGGAACCTCGGCCATTGCCGGTGATCGTGCTGGCAGACACGAGCGGCAGCATGTCGGCCAACGGAAAGATCGACGCATTAAACGAGGCGCTCAAGACCATGATCCTGAGCTTTGGGCGGGAAAGTCGCCTGCGTGCGGAGATCCAAGTGGGTCTGATCACGTTTGGGGGTGACGCCGCTCAAGCCCATGTGCCCTTGGTAGGCGCCAACCGAATCGAAGGTGTGGAGGCGCTGGGCGCACAGGGGCGCACGCCCATGGGTTCGGCTTTCGCGATGGCCCGCCAGTGGCTGGAAGACAAGGACATGGTCCCGTCGCGGGCCTACAGGCCGGTCTTGGTGCTGGTGTCCGACGGGGAACCCACGGACGACTGGCAAGGCCCCTTAGAGTCTCTGAAGACCAGTGAGCGAGGGCAGAAGGCCACGCGCTTCGCCATGGCAATTGGTGCAGATGCCAACCGGACCATGCTGCATCAGTTCACGAACGATCTCGAGGCACCAGTATTCGAGGCCAACGGCGCACGCGACATCGTCAAGTTCTTCCGGGCGGTCACAATGAGCGTGGTGGCTCGCTCCTCAAGTGGATCACCCAACACAGTCCAGCCCCTGAACGTGGGCGACGACCTTGAGGACGACCTCGATCTGGACGCGCTCTGAATGCTGAGTGCCGTCGGTACGTCTGTGATCGGCCCGGCCCATGCCGAAGCTGACGAGCCAAGCCAAGACGCCTGCGGAGTCCGCGGTTGGCGTGGCGGATGGATTGCCTGCGTTGCGGACGGACTGGGCAGTCGGTCCCAGAGTGGTATCGGGGCGCGGTACGCGGTACGTGCGGCGCACCAGGTGCTGCGTCGCGAGCCGAATCACCAACAGGAGATGCGGGAGCTTACGACGCGCATCTACCGAGCCTGGCTGCGTTCTGTAGGGCCGGACCGTGCCGACGCCGCAGCCACCACACTGCTCATCGCAGCCTGTACCGCCCAGGGGAAGGTGCGGACATGGCAGTTGGGCGACGGCATGGTCCTGGTTCGATCGCAAGGCCAAGTGCGAGTGTTGACGCCGCCGAGAAGTGGCTTCGGAAACGAGACGCGCGCTATGGGCATCGATAAAGGCTGGAGCGCATGGTCCACACATGAGTTTGTGCTGAGCCAGCCTGGTGACCAGGTGATCCTGATGACCGATGGCGTGGCCGATGACCTGGACGATCGGTCCTTGCACACCTTCCCGCAGGCACTGCATCGCCACCTATCTGGCCTGAGCCGCCGAAAGGCCAGACGGTGGCTGACACACGAACTGACGCATTGGGGCACGCCAGGCCATTCAGACGACAAGAGCCTGGCGCTGATATTCAAGAAGGGGAGATGACATGGCAACGGCTGGGCGTGAACCAAACCAAACGCACAAGCCCGTGCGCGAACAGAAGGTCTTCGACGACCGAGGGGGCGAGTACATATTGGGCGAGCGCCTTTCCAAAGGCGGGCAGGGGACTATCGTCCGCATCAAGGGGAACGCCCGCCAGATCGTGAAGCTGGCTAACGCCAAAGCGAGCGACCCAGCAACAGTGACGTGGGCGCAGCAGGTAGCGCGAATCCGTTACCTGCCGGTTCAGGATCACGGCCTTCCTGTGGTAATGCCGTTGGCCTATATCAACAAGCCACGGCCGGGTTACGTCATGGAACTGATGGAGGGCTTGGTGCCGCTTGAGTCGCTCATGACGGAGTTCGACCAGGCCATGCGAGAAGGGCGCGAGCTGCAAGGCTTCGTGCAGTCGGGTGGCCTGGGGCGCCGCCTGGCCCTGCTGGCGCGACTCGCCCGAGTGCTCGCCTCATTGCACGGCTTAGGTATTGCGCATGGCGATCTTTCGCCTAGGAACATCTTTGTCTCCAGTACACACACCCATGCCCAGGTGTGGCTCATTGATGTGGACAACCTTTGCTACGCAGTGCGCAACAGCAGCCTGCAGATCTACACGCCGGACTACGGTGCGCCCGAACTGCTGCGGGGAGACATGGGCGTCAGCACCTACACGGATATTTGGAGCTTTGCGGTCATTGCCTTCCAGTTGCTGACGCACCTGCACCCCCTTAAGAGCGGCATGCTGATCGATGACGACGCCGAGCTGGAAACGGAGGCCTTGAAAGGTGGATATCCGTGGATCGATCACCCTGACGACGACCGGAATCGAGCGGAGTCGGGCTTGGATCGGGCCCTCGTGTGCACGCCGGATTTGCAGCGCCTGTTCGACCAGTGCTTCCGCCAAGGTTTGAACGACCCGGCAGAGCGCCCCGTGATGGCCGAGTGGGCAGAGGCGTTCGAGGCTGCCGCAGCGATACAGGTCCGTTGCGATCACTACGAGCACTGCTGTGGCGGCACGTTCTATTGGAACCCAGCGCGCCATTGCCCATTCTGTGCACAGGTCGCACCAGAGGATCACCAGGTTTTGCTCCGCCACTTTGTTGTGGCAGCCAAAGAAGACTTGCCCGAGAACGCAAAACCAGTGGACCGGTTGATCGCTTCAGGTTGGCAACAGGTGCTCAACGTCGGGCGCGGCGAGCTTCGCCTTGCGCCGCCAGGCAGTGCCGAGCATGCCCGAGCCGAGCCATTTATCGGGTTCAGTTTGGCGGGACGGCAGCTCTCATTGATCCCCAACGGCGGCATGCCTCTCGCTCTGCAATGGCGTGGTGCCCGCTTGGCCCAGCCGCTGCGGGCACGCCATGACCTGCCTCGTAGCGGGCAGACCTACCTCCTCCATGTCGGCGACCGTCGCGCCACGCACGAGGCTTGGGGCTTTGAGTGGTGAGACGATGAAGCTAAGCGAATCACCTTTTCTCTCAACCGAGGTCCTCACAGCAAGGGTCGGTGACGGGTCTGCACCAGCCGCGGCTTGGACGGCGGGGGCTTCTGCCTTGCTGAGCGCGGAAGCCGACGCTTGGATCCTGACCCAGGGGCAGAACTTGGCCTACCTGGAGCTCACCTCTGGCTCCAAGGACCTGGATCAACGTGCCACGAACCCCGAGACCCGATGGGTGCTGCAGGACGCCCGGAAAGGTCAAGTCAGGGTGCGCTACTTCACGCCCCAGAAGACGCTGGCGCTGCCAGGGCTAGACATCCTCATCGACACCCGCGCTGTAGACCAAATGCGGCAATCGAGGCACATCGATTCAGATGACATCGCCGTGGCTGCCGCGTGGTTGAGCGAGGAGTTCGTCTGCAGCGATCCGCTGGACGGTGCCTGCATGGTGTTCCTGGCGATCTATGGATCGGACCGGAAGGGCCAAGTGCAGTTGGTTGGCAGGCGATTCGCCTTGGACCTTCGCGAAGACTCGCACGGCGCGCTTTGGTTCGAACGGCTGGCCCGACGCCCAAGGTCAGTGGAGCAACCGTTCACGCTGCTGTTGGCAGAAGTTCGAATCACGGATGCGGCTGCCGATGTGAAGCCTGAGGGGGCCCGCCAAGCAGACACATTGCGAGCCGCCGCGACGACGCCGGGCGGCTATTTAGACCTGTGGCGACTCTACGGGCAACGTGAGTGGGACCGCACCCTTTGTCGAGGCGCCCAAATCCAAGCGGTGCAGTACACCAGTGTGGTGCCGGTCAGCGCCGAGGGCGGCGGCTGGATCCTGCAGGGAGATACGGCGCTGTTGCAGGCCTTCTGGAAGCGTTGGCAAGAGGAGACCGACGGCTCGGAACTGGCCGAAGTGGGCGAGGCACCGCCAGACTGGAGTGCCGAGCGCGATCTCGAGGCGCCCGTGAGCAGGAAGAGGTCGCCGATCAAAGGCACGATCTCTCTGGGCCAGGGCGGACTTGTACTCGACACCCAGGACCGTGAGCCCCCGTGCCCTGGCTACGTGTACCTCTCCTTGGCCGGGCACCGGACACAGCATCTCCGTCGGATTCGTGCACGCCAAAGCATCGAGGGCGGGTATGGCGTGCCGGGCCTGAGTGCTTTGCTGCTGGACATCCCTCTCCCGCGGTTAAGGGCCTCAACCCTGCAACCGCTCACGCGCCACGTCCGCGAGACCTTTCATCAGGGGCGCCCGACGGACAGGCAGATCGAGGCCTTGGATGTGGCCCTGAACACGCCAGACGTGGCGCTCATCATCGGCCCGCCAGGTACGGGCAAGACCCAGGTAATCGCAGCACTGGAGCGGCGGCTGTCGGAGTTGAACGAAGGACAGGTCATTGCTCAGGAGGTGTTGATCTCCAGCTTCCAGCACGACGCCGTCGAGAACGCACTCGGCAGGACCCGTGTCTATGGACTGCCTGCGATCAAGGTGGGGGGGCGGCGAGACCACGCCGGTGAGGATCCGCTGGCGGCATGGATGCACGAACAGGAAGCTGCCATCAGTGGAGTTCTGACCGAGTTGAAGCAAGCGCATCCGCACTACCACGCCTTCTCAGACTTGCAGACCCTCACACGCAACCTTCTCATGTTGGGGTCCCCGCCAGAGCGCCGGGTGGCCGATCTTGACGCACTCGCCAGGCGGCTGGACGAGGTGGAGCGCCATGGCCAGATCCGGATGACTTATGAGTGGCGTCAGCGCTGGAGCGGCCTGCGCGCCAAAGGCGTCGGTGTTGGGGGCGGCGCGACGGTTCCTGCTGAGCGCAGGCTGGAGTTTCGGCGGACCGTACGCGCACTGCGCACGGACGCTGTGTCCTTCATGGACGACGGTCCAGAGCGCGCGTCGAGTTTGCTCAACAAGGCTTCGAGCTATCCGGGCTGGCTGCAGCCTGCGGAACTGGCCACGCTCGAGGAAGCTGAGTTGGCCCTTGAGGCTGATGAGATGTTGCTACAGGCTCTGGAGAGTCTGCAGATACGGCTCCTCGATCGTCTGATGGACGAGCGAAGGTCACTGGCCCAACGCAATCGGCTTCCTGATGAGTTACGGGACTTGCTGAAAGAACTTCAAGCTCAGCTGGCGAGAGCAGTGGTCAACTCCGACTGGGGCTTGGTTGCAGCCATTGAGCTGTACCAGGAGGCGCTGGAGGTTCAACCTCGGCGAGTCCGGCAAGCTGTGGAGACCTACAGCAGTGTCGTTGGAGCCACCTGCCAGCAAGCGGTCAGTCGACAGATGGCGCTGCTCAAAGACGGGAGCGAAGACGCCATTTCCGGGCTGCGTTTCGGCAGCGTGGTAGTTGATGAAGCGGCCCGAGCGAACCCGCTGGATCTGTTCATTCCGATGGCTCTGGCTCGGCGTCGGGTTGTTCTGGTAGGTGATCCACGGCAGTTGCCTCATCTGCTGGACGCCGAGATTGAGGAAGAGATCCGAACTGAACGTGGCAACCAAGTGGCGAGCGCCACCTACCAGCAAAGCTTGTTTGAAAGGCTGTGGCGGCAGTTTGAGCGCCGCAAGGCCATCGATGGGATCAACCGTGTGGTGATGCTGGACCAGCAATTCCGTATGCATCCCAGGCTGGGCGACTTTGTCAGCAAGCACTTTTATGAGAAGGCGGGCCTCGGGCGCGTCCACTCGGGAAGACCAGCGTCGGACTTCACGCTCACCTTGCCTGACTTCAAGGACGCAGTCGCTGCTTGGGTGGATGTGCCGGCGCCAGAGGGATCGGAAGGGCGCCCATCTGCAGGAAGCCGTACCCGTGTTCGAGATGCAGAGGCCAAGCGAATCGCGTCGCTGGTGAAGCGACTGCTCCAACAGCTGCCGGCGGATGCCAGCATCGGGGTCATCACCTTCTACTCGGGCCAGCGAGACGCCATCTGCAATGCCTTGAGCAGTGGCCAACATCCCGTGATGGAGTGGGTTGATGGCGCCTGGCGGCCCTGTGAGTCTTTTGCTCAACTGCCCAACGGTGGCGAGCGCTTCCGCGTTGGGACCGTTGACGCCTTTCAGGGCAAGGAGTTCGACGTTGTCTTACTTTCGACTGTTCGTTCAAACGCGAGCCAGGTTGAGATTCCTTCGCCCGAAGCCGAGGCGTCGGAGCGAGATCGCTTCGAACTGCAGGCTAGCAGCCGCTATGGCCACCTACGTACGCCGAATCGCCTCAACGTGGCGATGAGCCGGCAGCGCCGAATGCTCATCGCAGTGGGCGACCGCGCCATGTTTGAAGGCCCTATTGCAGAGGCGTGCGTGCCCGAGATGCGCGCATTTCTCGCGTTCTGTGACGAGGAGGCGCGCCGTGGCTGAGACCTACCTGCTCTGGGGGCGTCGGGCTGGGGCGCGTCGTGCCGATCTGCTGTGGCCGGTTGAGATACACGCTGTTCAGGTGCCCGCATTTGGTGTGGAGATCAACCTGTTTCAGGAGGTGCTGCTGCGCTTACTGCAGACGGGCGTCAAGGATCTGGACGAGTTGGCCAAGCTTTCGGCCTTGGACCGACAGTTGGTGGCGTTCATCCTGGCGAAAGAACTGCAGCCATACCGCTGGATCGACCATCGATTCGACCTGACTGCGGACGGCGTGGCCGCTTTGGCAGGCCGCGCTCCTGCGGCCGGTGCAGAACTGGTGATGTTCGCGTTCTGGGACTTGGTGTCGGCCCGCTGGATGCCCTTCTTGAGTGAGCGTCCTCCGGAGATCTTCCCGGTGGATGAGACGGCGCAGCGCCCTCGCTTTCTGGTTGATCGTGATTCAGGACGCCAGGTCTCGCCGTTTGTCTTGCGCCGGCCTAAGGGAGAACGGACGGCGCAACGAGAGGCGCTTGCACCAGCACTGAAGCAGTTCCAGCGTGAGCATGCGCGCGACGACGAAGTTGCTGCGGACTATTCGGCGCTGCAGTTTCTTGACGATGCGCCACAAGTCGGGCGTGTTTGGGTTCAGGCATTCGTGGTGGATGGCGACGTACACCCTTGGCTGGTAACTGACCCGTTCCACCCAGATCGGCCCGACAGAGCCATGCGTGAAGCACTGGTCGAGCTGGTTCAAGGGGATCCGCGGTTGCAGGATTGGCTGGGGCAGCGGCTCGCTCTTCGTATTGAGGCACCGGACGTGCATGACGACGAGTTGAGAGCAACTCTGCGCCTGGAGTCGCAGGTGTCTGAACTCATCCCGTCGAGCCAGGATCCCGCAGTGGATTTGATCAGGGAGTACACCGCCAGGGTCTTGCGGCTGGTCCAGCGGCTGCGAAGCAGTGCGGTCGCGCTGCCAGAGGAGCTGTCCAGTGCTGTGGTGCACAGCGGGAGTTGCCTGGAGGCCTTGTTGCAGTGGATGTTGCTGCGCTGGCCCGCTGATGCAGCGGAGTGGCCGGACCGCTGGGACCGACGAGAGTTGAAAGGTTGGTTGGCGGCGCTTCCACTCGCTAACCCGCTCAGCGGGGATTGCGTTCGGGCGTTGGAGTCGCAATCGAGCAAGACTGTGTTGCAAGCAGCTTCTGGCCGCAATCAACCAATGAAGGCGCTGCTGGTCGCTGCGCTCTTGTCCACCCACCGGCACGAATCGCATCCGCTGCGGCGAGCTCCGATCAACGCACTGGACTGGAACTTGGTCGGCTTGCGCAACAAGGGTGGACACGCCACGAGCGCCCGCCTCCAGCGCGACCCAGTACTCGACTTCGCAGAGATGTCCCTTCACTGGGTCGAGCTCTTCAAGAATCACTACTAATTTCAGCAAGATGTCGAAGAAACACAAGAACCTTCCCCCATCTCGAGCAGGAGCGCAGGGCGCGATAGCACCATCAGGAGCCCTCACAAGGCTGTTGGCGACTCAGCAAGCAGCCAGCCCTTTGCTGGGTAACCGGGCTCCGGCCTGGAATGAAGTGGAGGTGTTGGACCTTCGTGATGCGATAGCGCATGAGCAGCGGAGTCGCTTCGATGCCGTCATCGAGAACCAGCTATGCGCACTGGGGAAGGCGATGCAGGAGACGCTTCAAGCAGCATCGTACCGTGAGGTAGAGGCCGCCACGAAGTTACAACAACTGAATCAACAAGAGCAGGAGCAGCTGGCCTCTCTGGACGCTGCGAAGGCCAAGCTGGATGCGCAGCAGAAAGAGTTGGAGGCCCACAGCGTGGAGCTGGACCAGTTGCAGGCAAGCTTGCGGCCTCGGGAGCTACACGCTGATCAAAAAGAGCTCGCACTTGCCAAGCTCCAGCTAGATCTGGACGCGAAGGAGGATCTGCTGAGACAGGGGCTCGTGCAAGAGGAAGTGGCCATGCTCCGGTCAGTCAAAGATCAGTTGGCGCAATTGCGGCAGGAACGAGACGCGGTGAAGCTGTCCATTGATGTTGAGCGTGAGCAGCTGATGGAAGCGGCACGGCGAGAAGCTGCTCGAATCGTCGAAGAGGCGATGTCTCAGAAGAAAAATTGGGAGCAACGGATCGCCGAGATTGCGGCGCGGGACGCGGAACTCGAAAAGGCTGACTCGCTCTTGACCGAGCGCGAGAAGCGCCTACAGGCCCGACGTCAGTCGCTCGCAAGCGAGGTGCAGGCACGCGTGGACGAGGCCGTGGCAGACAGTCGCGCCGACAAGGAGCGTGTCAAGGCGCAATTCGATGAGGCTAATGACGAGATCCAACGTCTAGAGACAGCGTTGAGCAGTTTGCGAGAGACGCTGCGGCGATCTGGAGGAGATCCGGCACGCCTGGCGAGTGAACTGAGACAGGCAAATGAGCAACTTAATCAACGCGAAGAGGAGCTAGCGCAGCTTCGAGCCTCTCTGGAGCGAGGAGATCCAGTGGCACTGAAGAAGCGTGCCGATGAGCTGCAAGAACAACTGACCCAAAGGCAAGCCGAGCTTGCCGCATTGCAGGCCGAGAAGCATCGCTGGGAGCTGTCGGTCATTGAACGCCAGAACTGGGAGCGGACGCGTGTGGTGATGGAAAGCAGCCGCCGACTACTGGACGAGCAGGTTCAGCAACTGCAAAGCCAAGTCAATGATCTAACCAATCGGCAACAGGCAGCATCCATCTTCCCCGAGTTGGATCGGATGGATATGGAGTTCACCGTTCCGGCCCACACCGAGCCTGTCAGGGACCTGAAGAAGTTCACCTCTGATCTGCGCAGCGCCATGTCGTACGCTGGCGAGCGCGGGGTGCTGAAGTTCCGAGAGCGAGATGTACAACTCTTCGTGGGTGGGCTGGCGATGAGCCAGTTGCACATCCTTCAGGGGATCAGCGGTACCGGCAAGACAAGCCTGGCGACAGCCTTCGCGAAGGCTATAGGTGCTGATTTGACGGTGATTGCCGTGCAGGCAGGTTGGCGCGAACGAGCCGATCTCCTCGGCTATTTCAACGCTTTCGATCGAAAGTTCTACGAGCTCAAGACGCTACAGGCCATCTATCGGGCTCAAACACCGCAAGACCAGGATCGGCTGCATGTGGTACTGCTGGACGAGATGAACCTGTCCCGGCCAGAGCAGTACTTTGCCGACTTCTTGTCCGCTCTAGAGGGCGAGGGCGTGGCCCGCAACATCCGGCTCGTGGACAACCGGATCGAGAACGCACCACGGGCCTTGATCGACGGACGCGATCTGGCATTGCCCAAGAATGTCTGGTTCATCGGGACTGCCAACCAAGATGAAACGACGAACGCGTTCGCGGACAAGACCTACGACAGATCGTTCGTGATGGAAGTTCATCGGCCGGGAGGCGATATCACCGACGCGAAACGCCCATCCCACAGGAGGACCGTGTCGGTTGGAAGCCTGCTGACTGCGTTCGATGACGCTGAGGCTGCTGCTGGGGAGCGTAGCCGCACGCAACTTGCAAAGCTGAATGAGAGCAGCTTGGTCAGCACCTTGGCGGGCGAGTTCACGACTGGGTGGGGTTCACGTCTGGAGCGTCAGTGGCAGCGATTTGTGCCCGTTGTCGTCGCTGCGGGCGGAGACGAGGAGATGGCGGTCGACCACCTGCTTCACACACGGGTCATCCGTGATGGCAAGGTGACCGGCCGCCATGACATCACGCAGCGACAACTGGAGTCGGTAGCTGAGGACTTGCAGGAACTGTGGATGGACCTGGAGCTTTCAGGTAAACCACAGAACTGCCTTGATGCCTTGGAGCGCGACAAGCGACGTCTGGAGCGCGGTGGGTGAAAGTCTACGACCTCCTAACCGGCAAGGAAGTTGACCTTCCCAGCGATGCGATTCCCAGTGGACGTTATCGCGTAACTGAAGCCTGTCTCCTCAACGGAGAGGTCAAGCTCTCGCGTGGCGCCATTCTGTGGCGAACAGCACAGGGCACTGCATCGCTGGCTCCGGAGAATCAACCCAACCGCCGAGTGTCCATGCGATTTGCCCACGCACCCGGGCAGTCGACGGCGCACGATGTCATCGACTTGTCGATTGTCGCAGTTGTCGAGTCATGGTCTCCCGAAGTTGATACCGCCAACTTGCCTTCGCCATTGCTACCCGCTGTGCTCCGGGATCGCATGGAACTGATGTTTCCCGAGCCTGATCTGGAACGAGCGCTGGCGACCGGGCAGTGGGACGAGATCTCTGTCCGACCCAGACTGGACATGCACTATGTGCCGGAAACCTTACCTGTTGCCCGCGCCAAGCGTGTGCAGGCCTCGGCGGTGGAACATCTCTCACAGCACTCAGAGCTCTGGGCGCGGCGCAGCATCATTGGTGTTGTTCCCTCGAAGGTGCTGACAAGGGTGTCTGAGGATGACTATGTGATCTACGAGAACGTTGTCTTTGCGCGCCTTCTGGATAGCTGTGCGTACTGGTTGAACGGACGCATTGCAGAAGTCCGCGCGATCGCAGATGGCCAAAGCACGGCGATTCAGTTTGAGAAGAGCGATGAAAGGCACCGGCTGCTCATAAAGCGAATCTGTGCCTTGTGGGGGGAGGCATGGTTCAGCGAAGCTGAAGGCACTAAGGCAACGCGTGAGACGTTAGAGCGATTAGAGCAGATGAGGTCCCACGTTGAGAGGTTGCGGCGTGCAGGCGTCTACAAGCGTATACCGCCCTCGGCCAAGGTGCCGCTCCGGCTACGTCCAACCAACATCTTCCAGTACGACAGGCGCTACCGAGAGTTACGGCCGCTTTGGGATGCTTTTGCCTCCGCAAGTACCACGGATCATGCGAGCGAATCGGAACGATACCAATCGGTCGCAGCGAGGCACACTTCCTTTCGAAATTATGTGCTCTTGTTGCTGTGTCATGCACTACGCGATATGGGGGCTACCAGGATCACTGGCACCAGGCTCAGCTTCCGTGTCGGACCATGGGATCTCAAGATTGACGCAGAAGATATCGGCGAGATTCGCATCCAGCTTCTTGCCTGCGGCGCGTTGTTGCGATCAAGAACCTTGGTGATTCTCCTGGCCAAGGAGCACGAAGCGGTGTCCCGCGACCCGAATCGATCCATTCTGTACGCCGAAGATCTGACGACCGCAAGCGCGATCGAAAGCTGTGACGAAGACCCTGGAGTCCTGAACCCGTTTCGATTCTTTGCTGTCGAGCGCATTCGGCAGATCTTAGAGAAGGATCTCAACGCGCTTTTCCTCGACCAGTATCCGCCTACCGTCGGACGAGTGCCTCGCCACGTTCTCGACAGGCTAAGTGAACCTGAGGTCGCCGTCCTTAGCACTGCTGGCGACAGGTTGGTGGTCTTGCCAAGTGCGAAAGCGCCAGCTGCAGTTCAGTACAGATGGGTCTCTGACGCGTGCGCAGGTAACCTAGAGACCGCGTCCCGTTTGAAGTATGCGATTGGCCTTGGTCAGTGGTTAATTCGTTGCCGCGCTTGTGGCGTCAACGCAAGTGGGCCGGACATATCGGCGGATGATCGTGCGCTGCGTCTGGTCTGCCCCTCATGCCGACTGGAAACTACACTGAGGACATCGCCAGTTCGAAGCATGAGGACTCGGTTTACTGACTGGGGAACTGGTTTCGATCTTTGTGGCGGCGTGGAGGTGGACCTTCCGGCATGAAGTAAGTACAAACTCATATCAGATCATTGGATCCTTGCCGCCTTCGCCGCCAACTCAGACTGACGCCCGGCGTACTGAACCCAGGGAGCCTCGCTCCGACTTCCGGTAGCCTGTTGGCATGCCCACCGAAGATCTCAGCGCCTTCCTGCGCCGCCAATCCGCTTCAGCCCTCGCAGACATCCTCATCGAGCTTGCGCATGACCATCTGGACCTGCACAAGCGCCTGCAGCGTCTGCAACTCTCCGACAGCGCCAGCAAGCTAGCGGGCGCGTTCAAGAAGGCGCTAGCCGACTGCAACCGCTCGCAGAAGTATCACGACTACAAGTCGGTCGGCGCTTTTGCGGCCATCTCCCGCCGTGAGAAGCCGATAACTTGTCAATGGCAGCGTGTTGATCGGCGCCCTGGCAGGGGCGTCGCGCGAGGTGAGTTTGGGCGTCGAGGCAATATCCCTGAAAGAGGCGCTGGAGCCCATATGGGCCTAAGCGTCAGATCAAGGCCGTGTACACGCCCGCGGCGTTGAGCGGGGCTCCGGGCTCAGTGCAACCTCTCGACAAGGCAGGATAGACAGTCGCCACGCGGAGGTTGAAGGTCCACGCTCGGAGCGCTAGGAGCCCCAGCAACGCTGCGGATACGGGATCGCAGCGCAAAGCCGCTCTTGCGTCGCCTACTCAAAGGCCTTTGCGAGCAGGGGGTGCATGTGCAAAAGCGCGTGTCGCCCGTGTTTGGCACTTTCTCGCCAGCTCGTTCCACGTGCTAAGGCGTTCCTCCAGACGTCACGGAGGGGTGCGATGCGCCGTTGATCCATGTGCCACTCGATCAGTGCCGCAGACTGCAGCAGTTGCTCACAGCACCCTATTTTTTTGAGCCGTCATCAAGAGACTCCATAAAACCAGCCGCCGCGTCGAGCATTCCATTCAGGGTTCGTGGCTTACGGGTCTTCTGCAGCTTGATGACCTGCGCAATCGGCTCGGGCTTGGGATTTGCGGTTTTGTTGATGTAGGCAATGGCGTCGCGTTCTTGCCTGTTCATAGATGCCTGGACCGTTCTGAGTGCCACAGTCGCCTGTCTCGCTGCGCGAAGCTGATCTTCAAAAACCTCAGCTTCGGCCTGTACTTCTGGTCCATCGAATGGGCATAGGAGATCTTTGCGGAGGCTTGTCTTCTGCCCGGCGTGAGCTATGAGGAGATTGACATCATCTCTTGCAGTCGCGTACCTGACCGAATTGAAAGCTTGGCGCACATGAGCCCAAGACGCTTTAGGAGAACCAGCGCTCCGAGCCATCCAATAGCTGAGTACCAGCAAATTCACGAGAAGACGCTTCAGCCCTGCACAGAGATTCCACAGTTCGGCCCGATGATCCACCAGGGAAAAGCTCACCGCTTCATCCAGCACAACCTGATAGGCAGACAGCAGTGCAGCCCAGTCCTCTGAAACCGGAGGGTCAGGCAAAAGCACGACTGGTCGGCTAAGCAGCCGCTGTGTGGCCTCAGGAGGGCGGCTGCGCAGCTTCCATCCCAACGAGTAATTGGCGATGACGAACCAAGGCACTTGCAATTCGGCAAGTGCAAGCAAGGTCCTCGTAATGAGGGTGCTTGCACTAGACGATTGCGCCATAAACTGTATTTCGTCACCGCCAAAAAGGCACACGCCGGACACCCGCATCCAGCGGGCACACTCCCAACCCAACTCCTCTTGGCCGATTCTCGCCTTGCCACCCGCAATCCCTGGACTTGCAAAGGTACGCAGTACCGCCGAAACGCTTGCCTTCTTTCCAACCACGCAGTCTACGTAGTCGATGAGTGGCACCGAAGGGTGGGCGGCATCCAGGCTGATTTGCCTGTCCCCAACCAAGATCCTTTGAATCGCTATCCGAAGCCGGGTCTTCCCGACTCCCGCAAGGCCGGTGACGAAAGACGGCGGCGTCCCGTCACCCGGAGCAACGCCTGAGTACGCAGCACCCAACGTCGCACCCGGGCTTCTGTACACGACCTTCGAGTGAGAAAGTGCCCGCTCTATCTCGGCGCGGATGGCTTTTTCCAGCTGGACTGTGACTAGCAGTACTTCTTTGAGTCCGCATTCCACCTTCTGGCAGGCCTCCTCCACTCCGACCGACATGAGGTCCTCGACGGGAGAACCATGTGATTCAGCGCGGTGCTTGATCACGCCTGGGGCGAGTGCATCTTCGTAGCGGCTCGCGTAAAGGGATGAGTCAGCCAGGGTCATGCTGCCTTCCTCCCTTCAACGCTTTGCCTAGCCTCTTCGTGCTCCAGGCGAGCGGTGGCTGTGCCACGCTTGGGCCGCCCAGCGACGCGACTCCCTGACTTCAGCTCCATTCCTGTCTGCTCCAGGTAGTTCTCATTCAAAAGGTGCTTTTTTGCGGCGCGATGTCTGCGTTCCGTCGCCTCCCAAGTTTTCAAATGCTCGGCGTACTCGACCGCTTCGGCGAAGGACATGTGTTTCACCTCTTCGCCGACTGGAATTGGGTAACGGACATCCAACTCGATGAGCTTTCTACTCCAGTCAAACCAAACATAGCGTATGCAAGCAGTCAGGACAAAGACTTTGACCTCTACGTCTTGCCCGCCTGCTACCGACGAAAGAGCTTTCTCAAACTCAGGAGTTTTAGAGTAGTAATTTCGACCGGCCACTACAACCCCCCCGCGCGTCAGCTTGCCTGGAACCACATCCAGATACGCGCGAACCGCATCCTCAAATCCGATCTGAACCGAGTTGTTGCGCCCGACCGAGTCGAGCGCCTCCCAAATGCCACCGGGAGTCAAGCGACTGACCCGTGGCGCTAGATCAGGATCCACACGGTTCGCAACGATCGTGCTTTCATTGAAATGGAGAGCCAGCCCAAACTCACGACGTGCAAGCTCGATGGTATTCATATTGGAGCGCCTGAAAGACGGCGCCTCATCGTCGTGTCGCTTCTTTGGGTTTGATGTCTCAACCAATGCCTTGCTTTGTCCCGCATAGGAAGGGGCAGCTTCACGGACAACCGGTTGACAGTCTTCAATTCTTGATAGCGCTCCCGCAGTCGCTCCGGCGCCACGATCTGTGATGTCATAGGGCGAAACTCCCTTCGCAGAATCGGCGATCCGCAGCCCTAGGAGACGCCCATAAACACGAAAACCGACTGCCTCGCAGAAGGTCGCCATCCTGTAGGCAGCCGCGAGCTCACGGCCATACGCGAAACCGATCCCGGTCTTTTTTCCTGAAGCTGTATCTCTCTTCGTCACGACAACAACTTGCTTCAGGTCACTTCCTTCGACATAGCCTTTGGGGAGATCTTGCACAAAGTAGGCATCTGCCTCAACACGTTGCATCAAGTTCCAGCTCGATTCGGTGAAACTCCCGCGGTAAGGCTCTACTTTTGACCGTACTCGGTTATGGCCCCACTTGGCCTCTGTCACTTGGCTGCGTGGGAAGCGCTTGAGCACATAGTAGAAATATGTAGCCTGCGTTGGAAAACCCTCCCCCTTAGGGTGGAAGAACTCCGCGACTTGCTTTCCGTTCCTCTCTGTCAGCCGAGACAGGCATCCAAAGTACCTCTTCATCGCTTTGGCGTAGATCTCCTCATCGGTAATCCCGATTCCAGCAAGGGCGCTGTAGGATTTGAGAATCCGATCGTGCATGTCCGCCGTGGTATTGAAGCCATACCCCTTGCCTTCAGCACTAGGAGTTCCGCGCTTCGCCCTAGACGGCGTGTTGAGACGGTCCCAGTGACCTATCTCATGGACTGGATAGTGCAGCGCGTATCGATTGCGGCCGAAAACAATGTAGGTAAAGAGCCAGAGGCGGACACGCGACTCATTCCGCTTTGGCTGCTGGGAACGTGCATGTCTATTGATGATTTGCTCGAGATTCTCCGAATCAAGAATGCTCTCAATGCTGGGCAAAAGAGCATAGAAGCTACCAATCTTGTCGTCGATGCGATCCCGGTGTCTCCTCGCTGGGTTGACTCGCTCAGCGTCGACGGCGTCGAGGTCTAAGCCTTCAAGCCCCGCGAGCCAAGGCGGAAGCACATTGTGCTTACCCGGCACTATCTGCGCGCTAAGCACCCCTTCCTCGAAGTCAACTCGTTGGATTCGAATTACGAGTGGGAATGGCAACGGCTTAAGATTCTTCTTGACGCCCTTTTTATTGACAACCTCCTTAGTCCGACGACGCGCAAATTCGACCAACGTTACCAGCCGCGCGCTGGGGCTGCTTCGCAAAAAGTAGTACATAGTTCCGGCCCGCAGATTTTGATAGCCGTTCGGCGCCGTGATGGGGGTCCCGGCGCAGATTCCACTCATGGCGACCTCCGGAACCAGTGAGCGAAGATTTTCAGCGCGTCGGTTTTTTCCGGCAGCATGGGTTTTTCAGTGAAGATATGACTCTCGAAGAGGTCAACACGGATGTGCCTGGCAAAGATTCCCTGTTCGAAAACGATACGCTGAGCGTACCGGGGAATACCATACATCTGCTCAATCGATACCATGACGTCCAAGGGCGTTGCGCGACGCATCAAGCCCAAGTTGAATCCATCCAGAACTATCTGAACGTGTTCATCAGTCAGTTGGTGTTCGCGCTTCTGCCAGAGCAATAGCTGAAGCAGATTGGCGACAAGCAGGCGTGGCAGCTCAGATGCGGCAACCTCTACGGTAGGTATATCGACCTCTGAATACAACTCTCGCTCGACGAGATGCCGAAAGCCCTCCCTCGCGATAGCACGTGCCCTGTTGGTCTTTACCGAGATACCAACTTGAGGGATCGTAAATTCCTCACGCGTTTCCTTGATATTGAAATTCACACAAAACGCGCCATGCGTGTCCGTGAAGAAGCCCAAAAGATCACCGATCCAACACGCGGGCACCTCCCCTCCATCAACATTGACGGACGGGTGAAATGAAAGGCAGCCCCGCTCTTCGGCTACCGCCAACGTTCCGCGAAAATCTCTCAGACTCTCATTTTTCGCTCTTGGGTGAGCGTGCAGCGGGTGAGGTGCAGGAAGAAAAGGAAGCATCCGCTGCTCTTGCAGCTCAAACAGAAACGGGCAGTACAGCAGCAGCGCCAGGACTTCACGTTCCGGCACAGAAAGCGTGTGCACATCCCGGGCAAGCAGCCGCGACCAGACCGTGGCGGGCCGCGACCCTGCGGGGGCTTCCTCTCGCGTGGCCTTGATGGCAGGTTCATACCCTGCTCCAAACTCAGGCGGCCGTTGCCGTCTCAGTATCTCCCGGAGCCGCTTCGCCGTCATTCCCCGTGCTTGTCCCATACGCACCCCTCATGCGGCACCTGGCCGCGTGTTAGAAAAAGGGATGGGCAACGCACTAACGCCCGAACTTCAACACCAGGGTTGACAGTAGGAGCGCTTTGATGGAAAGTGGTAGCTGGCTAGTTCGCAAAATCAGCCCGCACATTCCAAGACGCCCGGTCGCCTCGCCAAAGGCCACCGGGCGTTGTGCTATCTGCCCGCAGGTTTCTGCTGAGTTTTAGGTCATGGAATACTCCCTTGACTGCTGGCGCGCGTGGGCTCTTGGCATTCGCTCAAAGGATGCATTTCGTCACGCGTCGGCGCCGACCTCAATCCAAGCGCGATGGCCGCGCCATAAGCCTCCCCCCAGTTTCCCTGAATCCGCCCTGAAAGCAGAGCTGCAACCACTGCTGGCTTGAAGCCATGCGATCGAGCCCACTGGGAGATCGTTACTCCATGCCGCGCAAGCCAAGCGCGAGCCTCGGTTGGTGTTCTTAGTGATGCCATGCCTAATCGTCTTATCTATTCACACATTTGTCAACAATCTGTACTTATGAACAAATTTTTGACAAATGTTTTGAATTTCGATAACATTTGCATTTTCAAGGAGTACCCACCATGTTTGGTTCTCGTCTCACAGCCGAGCGAAAACGATTGAAGCTCAGTCAAGAAGCGGTGGCCAATGTGCTCGGCACCTCCCGGTCAGTAGTTGGCATGATTGAGACAGACCAGACTGCCCTGGGAGCGGAGCGACTCCTTAAGCTCGGTGCTGCAGGATTTGACGTGCTCAAGGTTTTAACCGACGAGCCAGGCAAAGCAGCTGCTGGTCGTTTGCTGAATTGGGAACTGGCGCTGAAGATTTCAGATGCGGTGGACGACTGGGCAAGAATGCGGGGGGTAAAGCTGCGCCCCGAGAAGAAGGCACTGCTCGTCAAACACATGTACCTGCAATTCGCCTCACGCGAGCAGATCGACGAGTCGCTGCTGAACGAAACCCTGCAGATGGCGGCCTGAGTTGTGAATCGCCCTCCTTCCCCGGATGTTGCAAGCGAAACTGCCGCATTGCTGGATGAGGCGCTCCAGGATCTGCTGCTGCACCAGCCTGACCCTCGCGGACAAGCTCTGCGTCGCCGTCAGCGTCTTGCCGGCACCACGCTGCTTATCCTTGCCAGCGGGTGCATGGTTGCGATTACAGCGTTATCTCCGTTTTCCGCATCGCTACCAGTCAGGAGACTAGCGCTCGGCGTCTTTGCCATCGTGCTGATGTTCCTTGGCGCTTGGTTGATAGATCACGCTGGCAAGCGGGAGCTGAGTGTGCGCCGTGAAGGACTCGCGGGAGAAGTGGGTGAGTCACTGAACGAACCATCTCAGGCCCTCGCCAACAGGCAGCGGCATTTTGGGATCAGCATGCTGGCTCTGGCGGCGTTCTGCGTGTGCGTCGCCATCGCACCGCTTCCAGGCAAGGATCATCTTGACGTACTGATGTGGTCGGGGTTCTCGATCATCCTACTTGCCACCGGTGCCTGGCAGATTGAAAGGGCCTCCAAGGCAGCGCGGCGTGCACAGGAACTTGTCGCAATCGAACGCCGCAGGAAGACGGCCCAGGCCGGTAGCCACCTCCGTAGGGTGTCGTAGTCCTGCCAACTCATGGCACGAGAACGATGCTGGCCACAATCGAGCTAGGGCTACCTCAGTCTTGGTTGCCAGACGAAACGCTATTCAGCCTGTGTAGCAGGTATCACCGCGCCAGTGGACAACGACTGGCATCAACGACATGTGGACTGCTTTTTGGGCATCCGAACCAGGGATGCGCCCACGACTTTCCTGCGCGGCTCAATCACTTCCTAGCAGTGTCTGGAAACGCACTCGGTAGCGTGGACCACATCGTAGAGCACCGCACAGTCCTGCCGCTATACCTTCGGTTCGCAAGCACAAACCAGATCGACGCAACCCTCAACGCAGCCGCCCAGAATTCTTCAGGTAGGCTGAAGTTCCAACTCGGGCTTCTCACGAGCAGGTTCCGGGCGAACCACCCGCTCAAGGCCTGCCCCTATTGCATGGCCGAGGATATGCAGGCGCACAGCACGCCGTACTGGCATCGCGAGCATCAGTTACCAGGGGTCTGGGTGTGTCTTCGCCACGGATCCAAGCTAGAGACATCAAACCTCAAAGCTACGGGCGTCTCAAGGTTTCACTGGGTATTGCCTTCGCCCTCCCAGTTCACCGACGGAGCGGAGCCAACCGCTATAGCCGACAGCGCCGTGCGGCTCGCGCGGATGGTGGTTGATCTCGTTGGTAGATCCGACGTACGCCTCTCTACACCGATGCTGGGAGCAGTATTTCGGACCGTGCTCGCTGAAAGAGGCTTTCTCACAGGCCCGAAACAGCGTCTAAAACATGCCGTCGCGGGCGATGCCTACGCAGCATTCGTTGCGCCGCTGCTCAACCTAGAGCAAATGGGCGGCCTTCCTTCATCCGCTGATGAGGCGTGCGCCGAGATCGCCCGGCAGATTGCTCCAGAGCGATGCGGCATTCATCCATTGAGACGTCTGACCCTTGCTGCGTGGCTGTTCGACGACCTTGATCAGTTGCTTGCATGCGTTGCCCACGCGACCGCGCCGAAGGCACTTGAGTCCACTGAAGATGCGACAGAGTCGCCGAACCCCGTAGATCCGCGCCATGCGCACTTCTTCAAACTACTGGACACCGGTCTGTCCACCTCGGCCGCCTCAAGAGAGGCCGGCATCGACACCAAAACAGGCATGGCCTGGGCCGCATCTGCCGGATTGGCGACGCCTCGCCGCCCGAAGACTCTCAAGGGCGATCATCGTGCTCTGCTGATCAAACTCCTGCGCCAGGGAGTGTCCAAGGCTGACGCGGCCACATACAGCAAGGTCTCGATCCAGACCGTGACAACATTGCTCAGAACGGAAGTGGGTTTGCATGCGGCTTGGCGACTGGCAGCGTTTGAGAGCGCCCTGCTGCGCCATCGACGTACCTGGCAGCGATTCATCACGAAAAACCCGCTCTCCGGTGTCAAGGCTGCACGGATGGCAGAGCCAGCCTCTTACGCTTGGCTCTATCGCAACGATCGCGACTGGCTCAACCAAAGAATTGGCGAGATAGCCAAGGCAATCCGACATCCTCAGCCTCGAGTCGACTGGGATACACGGGATCGAGAACTTGCCGACATGGTCCGAGAGACTGCACTGCGCTTGATCGACGTAGAGCGTGTGCGGCGCATCAAGTTGCACCAACTCTATCAGCGAATCCCAGAGCTGAAGGCCAAGCTGAGTAGGCTGGATCGCCTGCCGCTCACTCGCACAGCAATCTTCGATGTGGTTGGGCACAGGGACAACCTATGACACCACATTCAAATTCCATGGACAGGTCGCCCCAACCACGTGACGGTCATCCGGCCCAATGCGCGGGACCTGTCGAGAACCGAAGTACAGAAAGTCCACGACCTTCTGAAGCAAAGGCCCGCACATGAAAAATCCGCACTATGAATGGCTGGGAAGACGCATGCGGGAATACCACCGCACCCACCCGTGGAGCCTGTCGGAAGGCGGTCTGTACATCCCCCATGCCTATTGGCACATGACGGAGACAAGCCTGTCGTACTGGGACGATGTGGGCTTCACCCTCAATGGACGACGCATCATCGTCTGGTGGCAGCATCCTCGGTATGTCTACTGGGATCGCATCAAATCGCAGGCCTGGGGAGAAGCCGGTGACGATCCCCAGGACCACTGGCTCTTTGGAGGTGGCACCAAGAACTACAAGAAGGTTGGAAAGACAGGCAGACGCAAGAAGCTGAGTAGCTACACCAGTCGCGAGCCTTCAGAGGCGCAGCGGCAGTACTACGCCAAACTGCTCGAAATTGAGAGGCGACTGTGCCAGGAGGGCATCGACCTGGAGGTTCGCCCTTCCTGGAAATGGGAGCGCCTGAGCTGGGCCATGGGGGTGAGCCTGGTGGCGCCGCTGGAAGTTCGTAACGAACAGGAAGTCACCTATTTGGCGCACTTTGCACGCCAACTCATCTTGCGGTACACCACGCTGGAAAAGGAGTTTGCGAGCTTCGTTTATGACAAGGCGCGCTGGCTAAACGATCAAAGTACTGCCCCCACCCCCTTCGATGCCGACACAGCCCCGCTCGCGGGCAAGGGTTGAGGTCGTTTATGGCTTTAAACGAAGACATCACATCTCTCACCACGCTCGTGCAACGCATGGTCGATGAGTCAGGCAACCCGCTGGGCTTTGATGTGCAGGTCTGGCTGGACCACTGGTTGGTGAGCCCTATCCCCGCACTCGGTCAACGGCTTCCTGGATGTCCTGAAAGAGCCCGGTGGCCTGGACCTGCTGCGCGGCATGCTATTGCAGGCTCAATCCGGCGCGTTCTCGTAAGCGCAGCCATCCTCCCGTTCGGCGAACATGCCATGCCCCCCGAGCACCATGCCCTCTACGTTCCGGCATCCACGCCCCGCAGCGCGGACGTAGTCCTCTACCTGGACCTCGATGGCGTGGTCCACCACGAGAAGGTTCTCTGGCATCCCGGAAAGGGCATTTACCTGAGCCCCTACGAAGCCGCAGGGCACGCCTTGTTTGAATGGCTTCCCATCGCCCTGGAGTCCTACCCGGCAGTGGCCCTGGTGCTCAGCAGCACCTGGTGCATCCGCCCCGGGTACAGCACCACGCTCAAACGCTTTCCGGCATCCTTGCGCTCCCGCTTCATAGGCGGGACACACCACAAGCGGGTGCATGGCGTGGATCCCTGGAATCAAGCCATGTTTCGTGGGACACCCCGGGGTGTACAAATTCAGGAGGATACCCAGCGCAGAAAGCCGCGCCACTGGATCGCGCTCGATGACGACCTCGAAGACTGGCCAGAGGCGTATCGGCACCACCTGATCGCCTGCGATGGAACGAAGGGTCTGTTCGATCCCAGTGTCCAGTGCGAGCTCGAAGAACAGCTATGACGCTGCCATTCAACCCCGTTCACCCCTGGGTAATCTCCGTATGAGACTGCCCATGCTCTCTGCCCCACCTTGCTGACGAAGCATTCGGAAAATCACACAAGGACAGATATGCCTCTGAATCAAAGAGCCGTCAAACGCCGCGGTGAACCCACTGGAACGACCGTCATAGATCGCCACTACCGATTCGCTTTGCCGAAGGAGATGGACTGGAAGGTCGGAACCCGGGTGTACTTCTCCATCATCAAGAGTGTCGCCGCCCGAGGCAAGTCAAAAGGGTTCGTCATCAGCAAGAAGCCGGGGCCAGTGTGGAAGGGGCGGCTGTTCTCTGGGCGAGTGCGGCGCAACGGCTTTGCTCCGTTGGCCAGGGGGCACAAACCAATCGGCTGGCGCCGCCCCAAAGGGCCAACAGTCCCCTGAAGGGAGCATGCCCTGCAGCAGCTCGACGTGGGCATTGGGATCAGTCAATATGGAGCCGATATGACGATGAACCGAACCAACTATCCAGGGGTGCCAGACGACTTCCCTGTGACAGCAACCGTGGCAGCTGTTTCTGGCGCCCAGCCCAAGATGAACCTGGTCGAGGAAGGTGGCAGGTTCTATGCACCGGGCATGTCGCCGGGCGAAGTTCTGGCGGTCTTCCAGATGTGTGACGACCTGGTGTCGCAGATGGTCCCGTACTGCCAGAGGAAGCTGGCGACCTACGAAGGCAATCAAGAGACGACGGTCAAGGCTGCGCTGAAAGGCTTGCTGGCCAAGCGATGGTGCACCGATGCGCAGTGTGTGTGGATCATGCGCAGGGTGGTGGATGAGCTGCAGTGGGCGGTGGGTGATGGCGCCTTGCAATCCGACCAACCCGATGGCTTCTGAAATCGCCAAGGAGAAGTGTCCGATTTCTTTTCGGTTGATTGAGCCCGGGCTATACCTGTCGTGCGACATCCCGCCACAACGTACGGCCTACCCCGCCCCCCACATGTAATACCCATGACTGACCTACTCGTGCTGCCACCACCTAAACGATCTCGCTCCCGGCGCCTTCGCAATAAGCTGCACATCGGCGAGTTCCAAGTGCTGGGATTCGACTACGAGCTGACTTGGCGCGTGGCACCGTCGATCGATGTGCAGGATCGGTTCATCGATCAGTTGCTCGAGGACCTCGTCGCGCCCCGAGCACTGAGTCTAGGCGGAGGGGTCAATTGCGGCCTCGTGGCCGCGCGTCACGGGAGCGTCACGGACGCTGATCGCGCCGCCTTCGAGAGCTGGCTCGAGCGATGGCCGGATCTCGCTGAGATCAAGGTCGGCCCTCTGCGAGATGCCTGGTACGACGAGGCGCCTTGAGCGCCCGCTCTTCGCTCACGAACTCAAGGGGACACTCATGAACGGCCGGACCCATTCACCGGCGCGGCCCGTGGAAAACCAAGCGGGTGGTGGAACTGGGAGCACCGGGGGCACTGAAATGGGTGGCCGACCAAATTGGCCGCAACTTACGCGCGTACAAGAGCGCCAATCCGGGCGGCCGGTTCCCGCTGTTTCCGCGTTTTGTCGAGGTCGTTATCAGACTCTCGGTCAGTAGCAGACAGATGCAAGGCCTGCACCTTTGTTATCTGATTGCTTGTGCGCTTAAGCTTCTCCGTTGTCTTCCGCCCAGGTTTCAAAATATTCTTGGCAGCAGTGGCCACCCTTGCGCATGACAGCCTGATCAGTGGCTCGACTGAGCCAACGTCGATTCCTTCTGCTTCACACGCAGACAACAGAGGCTCCCCCGCCTCAAACCGAAGGTATGCACGCCACACCAACGATGTGACAACATCGTGCAACGATGGCAAACCCAACTGGTTGAGCTTTTCTCGAAGATAGGTTGCATTCACGCCCAGTTCGGGAGCCATCGCCCTGACGCGCCCCTGGTGCTTAAGGTAGGTCTCCCAGACTTCGCCCTGCCAGTACGTCGAGCCACGAGGGTTCGACCATTTTTCAAAAGCTGTATCAATTGGACGCTGCCCGAGATCGGTCAAGGCTTGGTACATCGCCTCAGACGTATCCCACAGGGCCGTCAACGCCGTCAGGTACGCAAAGCCAGTTGAAGGCACCGTTCTGCAATTGAGAACATTGTCAAGACTAAAAAAGAAATCGCCCTTACGTTTTCCCTGCAGTTCAGGCCAGTGAACTGCCGTCCATTCAACCGGTGTCACTTCGCGGATCCAATCACTCAGGTTCGGTTTTGCGCCGCTCTTGCTTGTCCTCAATCCCAGACAGCGCGCTCGACTTGCCATTGCCGCGACAAAAGGCTGCAAGGGGTATGGCGCAGTCCGCTGGAGCATCGCGCAAGCCACCTCCCCAAACCGGGTTTCGAAATCAGTGGGTATCCATCCAGATGCTTGCCTACTATCTTCCACCTCACCACTCTCTAACCAATGGTGGGGCAGCCTGGACCAAGAGGCACTGGAACGCACTTTCAGCAACGGCGTCTGGTGAAGTAGGCAAGCATCGACGCCTTGCAATTGATGCGATCGCCTGAACCAGCTGAAATGCCAGTGATCAAGGTCTTCTTCAATGCATTTTGGGCAGATGTGGGACTGTGATTTCTGGGTCAACATTCCCATGCGCTTGCTGAAATTCGAACCTGCTATTGCGCCATGCGCGGCCAGCATGTTGGACTTGGCTGCTACACGCAGCACACCCAGCATGCTGTGTTGCTGGGCATAGCTCTGCGGATCCATGTCCACTAAAGCGGCCAATTGCTCCAGACGCGATGCTTGGGCGCGGACCGCTTGCGCCAAGTGCGCGGAACAGCGTAACCATTGCTCTAACTTGCCTTGGCTGTCTATGCCCATAAACAATGCAAGACGTCCGGCATGGGCCGCAGCTGGCTCATCAGGCATGGGTTGAACGACTGGGGAAGTCATGAACGGCTCTCCGGTGACTGCGAATACGCCTGCAGCAACTCCAGTTCCGCAACGGCTTGTCGTGCAAGACCCAAGACCCGCTCTAGTGGCCGTGCAGGTTGCTCTGCCGCCTGCCCCATGGCGACCACGATCTGCAAGCAACGTGTGATCACGTGAGGCGGAGCCCCCAAAGTCTCACTCTCATAGCGAGATAAGCAGGAGCGGTCACATCCCAGCAGCCGAGAAAACTCTGCTTGAGAGCGGCCTCCCCGAGCGAACTTGATGAGTTCCGACTGTGATGAGGGAAACTGGAACATTGTGTTTATATTACACAATGTTCAACAATTACACGCTACTGGTGCAAAAAAATGGACTGCCAATAGGCAGTCCAACCAACGAGCTGCATCGTTTGCGCAGCAAGGCCGATTTGAGCCTATAGCGCCCTTCAATTACGAGTGTCCTGTACTGTGATTTCCTGAAAAGGCTCGCGCGGGTTGATTTCATAATGCAGGAAATCCTCGACAGACTTTATTTGCTCCCGACGAACTTTATTTCTTGCAATCAATAGCGCCGGCCAGGAGCGCGCCGGTCATTCGACCGTCACGCTCTTGGCGAGGTTTCTGGGCTTGTCCACATCCGTCCCGCGTGCGCAGGCCGTGTGGTAGGCCAGCAGTTGCAGCGGCAGCACGTGCAGGATGGGTGAGAGGGCTCCGTAGTGGCCGGGCATGCGGATGACGTGGATGCCCTCGCTGCTCTCGATGTGGGTGTCGGCATCGGCCAGCACGTAGAGCACGCCGCCGCGCGCGCGCACTTCCTGCATGTTGCTCTTGAGCTTTTCCAGCAGTGCGTCGTTGGGCGCCACCGTGACCACGGGCATGCTGCTGGTCACCAGCGCCAGCGGGCCGTGCTTGAGTTCGCCGGCCGGGTAGGCCTCGGCGTGGATATAGCTGATTTCCTTGAGCTTGAGCGCGCCTTCGAGGGCGATGGGGTAGTGCAGGCCCCGGCCCAGGAACAGGGCGTTTTCCATGCGCGCGAAGACTTCGGCCCAGCCGATGATCTGCGGCTCCAGCGCCAGCACGGCCTGCAGCGCGTTGGGCAGCTGGCGCATGGCCTTGAGGTGGGCGGCCTCCTGTGCCTCGGTGAGGCGGCCGCGCGACTGCGCCAGCGCCAGCGTGAGCAGGAACAGGCCCGCCAACTGCGTGGTGAAGGCCTTGGTGCTGGCCACGCCGATCTCCACGCCCGCGCGGGTGATGTAGGCCAGCGCGCACTCGCGCACCATGGCGCTGGTGGCCACGTTGCAGATGGTGAGGGTGTGCCGCATGCCCAGGCTCTGCGCATGGCGTAGCGCGGCCAGGGTGTCGGCGGTTTCGCCGCTCTGGCTGATGGCCACGACCAGGGTGCGCGGGTCGGGCACGCTGGTGCGGTAGCGGTATTCGCTCGCCACCTCCACCTGGGTGGGGATGCCGGCGATCTCTTCGAGCCAGTATTTGGCGGCGCAGCCGCTGTAGTAGCTGGTGCCGCAGGCCAGGATGAGCACGCGGTCGATCTCCTTGAACACGCGCCAGGCGGCCGTGCCCTGCGCCCCATGCAGGCCGGGGCCGTCGAACAGCTCGGGCACGATGGCCTGCACACCCGCCAGCGTGTCGGCGATGGCGCGCGGCTGCTCGAAGATTTCCTTCTGCATGTAGTGCCGGTAGGGGCCCAGCTCGGCCGCGCCGCTGAAGGCCTGCACGGTGCGCACGGGGCGTTCGGCGGGCGTCAGCGCCTCCTTGCCCTGGCCCACGATCCAATAGCGGCCCAGTTGCAGGTCCACCAGGTCGCCCTCTTCCAGGTAGACGATCTGGTCGGTCACGCCGGCCAGGGCCATGGCGTCGCTGGCGAGAAAGTGTTCGCTGCCCCCCTGCCCCACGCCCAGGATCAGCGGCGAGCCGGCGCGTGCGCCCACCACGCGGTGCGGTTCGTCCTTGTGCAGCACGGCGATGGCGTAGGCACCGCGCAGCTCGCCCACCGCCGCCTGCACGGCCTCGAACAGGTCGCCGCCGTAGTGGCTGTCCACGAGGTGGGCGATGACTTCGGTATCGGTCTGGCTGGTGAACACGTAGCCGCGCGCCTGCAGTTGCGCCCGCAGTTCCTCGTGGTTCTCGATGATGCCGTTGTGCACCAGCGCCACGCGGCCGGGTGCGTCCGCCCCGTCACTGCCCGGGCCGTGGCTGAAGTGCGGGTGCGCATTGCGCACCGCCGGCGCGCCGTGCGTGGCCCAGCGGGTGTGGGCGATGCCGGTGGCGCCCTCGATGTGCTCGGTCTGCACCTGTTCCAGCAGCTCGGCCACGCGGGCGGTGCTGCGGGCGCGCTGCAGGCCGTCGGGGCGCGCGGCGTCCAGGCTGGCGGCATGCACGGCCACACCGCAGGAGTCGTAGCCCCGGTATTCCAGCCGCTGCAGGCCCTGCACAAGGATGGGAACGATGTTGCGCCTGGAAACCGCGCCGACGATACCGCACATGGGAAAGCTCCTGCTCTGAAGGGGATGGCCCGATCGTAGGGAAGGCGAAAGCTAATTTTTGATTGATTTTTGCAGTAATTTGGAATTTGATTTCATAAAATCAATTCAAAGAAATTTTCTTTCACAAATACTGAAAATATGGAATCCATCACCCTTGACGCCACCGACCTGCAACTGCTCGACCTGCTCCAGCACGACGCCGGCCTGAGCAACCAGGCGCTGGCCGAGCGGGTGCACATTTCGCCGCCCACCTGCCTGCGCCGCGTGCGGCGGCTGTACGCGGCGGGAGTGATCGAGCGGCAGGTGGCCATCGTGCAGCCCGAGCGCCTGGCCGCCCTGCGCGGCCACGGGCTGGCCTGCATCGTCGAGGTGTCGCTCGACCGGCAGGGCGCCGAGCAGCTCGATGCCTTCGAGGCCCGTGCGGTGCGCGAAGCTGCCGTGCAGCAGTGCTGGCGCGTCTCGCCCGGGCCGGACTTCGTGCTCGTGGTTCACACGCGCGACATGCCGGCCTACCTGCAGCTCACGCAGCGCCTGTTCACGGGCGACGCCAACGTGCGCAACGTCAAGGCCTTCTTCGCCACACGCCGCGCGAAATTTGAAACAAAAGTGCCTCTGGCGCCCGATTGACAAGCGCCAATAGCTATTAATTTAATAGCAATCCAACCCATCCCCTTGCCATGCGCCGCCAGATGCGTAGAGTGGCCTGCGCAGCAGGAGATGCGCATGGAATTCAAGGACTACTACCGGAGCCTCGGCGTGGACCCGAACGCCACGGCCGACGAGGTGAAGAAGGCCTTTCGCAAGCTGGCACGCAAGTACCACCCCGATGTCAGCAAGGAGCCCGACGCCGCCCAGCGCATGGCCGAGGTGAACGAGGCCCATGCCGTGCTCTCCGACCCGGAGCGGCGCGCCGCCTACGATGCCCTCGGCGCCCAGGCGGCGGCCCAGGGCGCGCGCGCGGGTGGTGACTTCCGCCCGCCACCGCACTGGGACGCGGGCTTCGAGTTCACCGATGCGGGCGGCGCCTACGGCGAAGCCGGCGCCGGCCACTACAGCGACTTCTTCGAGCAGCTGTTCGGCCACGCCGCGCACGCCCGGCAGACCCGCCACCCGCACGGCGCGGCGCCCTCGCAGCGCGGCAGCGACCACCATGCCAGCATCGAACTGGACCTGCAGGACACCTACCACGGCGGCGAACGCACCATCCACCTGCGCGGCGCGCACCTGGGCGCGGACGGCCATGTGGTGCCCGAGCAGCGCAGCCTGCAGGTGAAGATTCCGAAAGGCGTGCACGAGGGCCAGCTCATCCGCCTGGCCGGCCAGGGCGGCCCGGGCCTGGGCGGCGCGCCGGCCGGCGACCTGTTCCTGGAGGTGCATTTCCGGCCCGACCCGCGCTGGCGCGCCGAGGGGCGCGATGTCTACCAACCGCTGCCGCTGGCCCCGTGGGAGGCCGCGCTGGGCGCCTGCATCGAGGTGCAGACCCCCACGGGCGCGGTGGAGGTGGGCGTGCCGGCGCGCTCACGCGCCGGGCGCAAGCTGCGCCTGCGCGGCCGGGGCATCCCCGGCGCCACGCCGGGCGACCTGTACCTGGAACTGGGCATCGCCCTGCCCCCGGCCGACACCGACGAGGCCCGCGCCGCCTGGGCCACATTGGGCAAGGCCTTCCCCCATTTCAACCCGCGCCAGACCGGCGCCGGGCCAGGAGCCTGAACATGCCGCACGCCTTCCATATCCCGGCCCAGATGGGCGAACCGCTCGGCGACGCCATGCTCACGCTGGACGACCTGGCCCGCGCCTGCTGCCGCGCGCCGCAATGGGTGAGCGAGCGCGTCGAAGCCGGCGTGCTCGCCCCCACGCAGCCCACGGGCGGCCTGGCCGCCTGGCGCTTCGGCAGCGCCACCCTGGTGCGCGCCCGGCGCATCGCACAGCTGGAGGCCACCTTCGGCGCCGACCCCTACCTCGCCGCGCTCACTGCCGACCTGATGGAGGAAGTGGCCCTGCTGCGCCGCCGCCTGCGCCACGCCGAGGAGCACGGCAGCGCGCTGTAAGACTGGAGTAACCCTCCTTCTGGTAGGCTCTTATGGCGAGGGGGCTGCATTCGGCACCGCCTCACCACACCATGCCCACCGCCCCCGCCACCCCACCGCAGCACGGCCCGCGCCACCACGGCGACAACGGCCCGGCCTCGCGGCGGCGAACGTTCCGCCACATCTACCCGCTGCGCGTGCTGGGCATGGGCCTGGGCGGGCTGCTCGTGGCCAGCGTGCTGCACCAGCACCAGGCGCTGCGCGACTACTGGGCGCTGGCGCTGCTCTCCTTCCTGGTCTGGCCGCACCTGGCCTACCTGCATGCACGGCACAGCGCCGACCCCTTCCGCGCCGAGATCTACAACCTGCTGATCGACTCGGCCCTGGTCGGCCTGTGGGTGCCGCTGATGCACTTCAACCTGCTGCCCAGCGTGGTGCTGGCCGCCGTGACCACCTACGACAAGTTCAGCACCGGCATCAAGCGCCTGTGGCTGTATTCGCTGCCGGGCATGTTCGGCACGGGCGTGCTGGTCACGCTGCTGGCGCGGCCCGGCCTGCAGCTTGAAAGCTCGCTCACGGTGATCGTGTGCACACTGCCCCTCATCATCGTGCACAGCCTGGCCGTGAGCGTGGCCAGCTACCGCCTCATCCGCACCGTGGCCCGGCAGAACCGCCAGCTGGAAGCCATGCGCCGCACCGACACCCAGACCGGCCTGGCCGCGCGCAGCCACTGGCAGGAGCAGGCCAGCGACAGCCTGGAACGCTTCCACGCCCGCCACGAGCCCGCCTGCCTGCTGATGATCGACATCGACCACTTCAAGCCCATCAACGACCTGCACGGCCACACCGTGGGCGACGAGGTGATCCGCGCCGTGGGCCAGGTGATCCGCGACTGCGTGCGCGCGCACGACCACGCGGGCCGCTACGGCGGCGACGAATTCGCGGTGGTGCTCAGCGAAACCCGGGCGGAAGATGCGCACACCATCGCCGAGCGTATCCGCGACCGCATCGCCGCCGTGCGCCTGCGCGAGCTGCCGGGCCTGCGCCTGACCAGCAGCATCGGCCTGGCCGAAACGGTGCGCAGCCAGCTCAGCCTGCGCGACTGGATCAACGATGCCGATACCGCGCTCTACCGCGCCAAGCACGCCGGGCGCAACCAGGTGGCCCACTGCGGCCCGCCACCCCTGGTGGCGCCCCAGGCCGCCTGAAATTTCAATGAAAAAGGCCTTCAGCGCCCGCCCATAAAGCGCTGCAAGCTATTCATTCAATAGCAAATTCAACCCGGCCAGCCCACGCGCACCGTGCAGCCCTCGCCCGGCACGGCCGTGGCGCTGGCCTCTCCGCCATGGCGCCGCGCGATGGCGCGCACCGCCGCCAGGCCCGCGCCCACGCCCTCGAATTCGCTCTCGCGGTGCAGGCGCTGGAAGACGCCGAACAGCCCCGCCGCCTGCGCGGGGTTGAAGCCCGCGCCGTTGTCCTGCACGGCCAGCGTGAACCGGCCGTCCGCGCCGCGCTCCCAGCCCACGGCGATGCAGGCCGGATCGCGCCCGCGCGTGAACTTGAGCGCATTGCCCAGCAGCTCGGCCAGCATCTGGCGCAGGAGCGTGGCGTCGCCTTGCACGGTGGGCAGGTCGGGGGCGATGTGCCACTGCACGCTGCGGCCCGGCGCGGCCTCGGCCAACGGGGCGCGCACCTGCTCCAGCAGCGCGGCCAGGTCCACGGCCTCGCGCCGCAGCGGCGTGCGCGCGATGCGCGCGAGCACCAGCAGCCCTTCGAGCATGCGGCCCATGCGCCGGGCGGACTGGTCCATGGTGTCGAGAAAAACCAGCGCCTCCTGCTGCGCCTCGGTGGGCAGGCCGGATTCCTGCAGCAGCTCGCGCACCAGCGGCCCGTAGGAGGTGATGTGGCGCAGCGGTGCGCGCAGGTCGTGCGAGACGGCGTGCATCCACTCCTCCATGCCGGCGGCTTGTTCGGCCAGCTGCGCGTCGCGCTGCGCCAGCAGGGCGCGCAGCGCCGGGGCGTCAAGCGCCTCGTACCGGTTCGACCCCGGCTCGGGGCACCCTGGAGTCTCCGGTGCGGTCGTGCTCATGGCTTGGGCTGCTTGGCGGGCCGCTGCCAGTGGGCGATGCCGACCTGCTTGCCGCGCGCCACACCCAGGGCGCCCGCGGGCACGTCCTTGGTGATGGTGGAGCCACCGCCCACGGTGGCCCCGGCGCCGATGGTGACCGGCGCCACCAGCACGCAGTTGCTGCCGATGTGCACATCGGCTTCGATGACGGTGCGGTGCTTGTTCGCGCCGTCGTAGTTGGCGGTGATGCTGCCCGCGCCGTAGTTCACGCGCTCGCCCACGCTGGCGTCGCCCAGGTAGGCCAGGTGGTTGGCCTTGGCGCCGTCGGCCAGCGTACTGTTCTTCACCTCGACGAAGTTGCCGATGTGCACCTCGCGGCCCAGCTGCGCGCCGGGGCGCAGGCGGGCGTAGGGGCCGACGAGCGCGCCCGCGCCCACCTGGGCGCCAAGCTTCTCGCCGTCGATATGGGTGTAGGGGTGGATCACCGCGCCCGCCGCGATGCTGGCGTTGGCGATGCAGCAGTGCGCGCCGATCTGCACGCCCTCGCCCAGCGCCACGCGGCCGGTGAAGATGCAGCCCACGTCGATCTCCACGTCCTGGCCGCAGGCCAGCGCGGCGCGCGCGCCGGTGCGGGCGTCGTCGCGCAGGTCGAAGCGCGCCGGGTCGGCCAGGCGCACGCCCTGCTCCATCAGCGCGTGCGCCTGGCGCAGCTGGTGCGCGCGCTCCAGCTCGGCCAGCTGCAGCGGGCTGTTCACGCCGGCGACCTGCAGCGCGTCGCTGATGCGGTGCGCCACCACATCCAGGCCGTCCGCCACGGCCATGGCGACGATGTCGGTCAGGTAGTACTCGCCCTGGGCGTTGTCGTTGGTCAGGCGCGCCAGCCACGGCGCGAGCAGCCGCGCGGGCACGGCCATGATGCCGCTGTAGACCTCGGTGATGGCGCGCTGCGCCGCGCTCGCGTCCTTGTGCTCGACGATGCCCGCGACCCGCCCATCGGCACCGCGCACGATGCGGCCATAGCCCGTGGGGTCGGGCAAGGTGACGGTGAGCAGCGCCAGCTGCCCGCCGGACACGGCCTGCGCGGCCGCCACCAGCGCGCGCAGGGTGTCGGGCTGGGTGAGCGGCACATCGCCCGAGAGCACGACCACCGTGCCGTCCTCGCGCAGGTGCGGCACGGCCTGCTGCACCGCGTGGCCGGTGCCGAGCTGCGGCTCCTGGCGCACGAATTTCAGGTCAAATTGGCCTGTAACGCCCGCCAAACCTGCGGTGGCAGCTTCCACTTCCATAGCGCCATGGCCGGTGATGACGGTGGCGCTGCGCGCCTGCAGGTGCGCGGCCTGGTCCAGCACATGGTGCAGCAGCGGGCGACCCGCCAGGCGCTGCAGGACTTTGGGAAGGCGGCTTTTCATGCGCGTGCCCTTGCCGGCCGCCATGATGAGGATGTCGAGAGGTGTCATGGAATTCTGGGGTGTCCCGGCGCGGGCCCACCCCGGCTGGAGGATGCACAGATTATCCGCCGCACGGCGCGCCGCCGCGCCCGCCCGGCAGGGCCAGCGCCTGTGGCAGCCGCCCGGCCCAGGCCGCGAACCCGGCCACCACCCGCACCGCCGCCCGGCCCACGCCCGCCAGGGCCTGCGCCAGTTCGCGCAGGGGCTGCGCCACGCCGCGCTCCCAGTCGGCGGGGGCCGGCGCCGCAACGGCCGGCGCCACCGGCGCCACGTCCCAGCGGAAGGCCACGGCCGGCCAGCCCGCGCCCGCCCAGGGCTCGATGACGACGTGGCGGCCGGGCTCGACCACCAGGCGCTCACCCGCGGCCAGCACATGGTCGGCGCTGGCGCAGGGGCCGCCCGCGACGGTGACCCACGCGCGGCCCAGGGCGATCTCCAGCACGCCGCGCTCGCGCGGGCGCAGCGACAGCGCGCGCCCGGCCTGCAGCTTCCAGTGCCCCGCCGGCACGCGGCCGGCGGCAGGCAGCACGGGCGAGGAGGACAGGGGGATGGCGGTGTTCATGGCAGGCTCCTTGGCATCAATAAATGTTTCCCAGTGCGGCCATGTTCCCGCGAATCCCATTCACGGTCCAATGAAAACGCGTTACGCTATTGATTCCATGAACGCATCAATCACCCCCATGCCCGCCAGCCCCCTGCTGCGCACCCGCCCCGTGGCCGTGGGCCACTGGCGCGCTTTCCTGGCCGTGGCGCGGCACCTGAACTTCCGCGCCGCGGCCGACGAGCTGGCGCTCACGCAGTCGGCCGTGAGCCGCCAGATCCAGGCGCTGGAGGACGAAGTGGGCGTGCCCCTGTTCCTGCGCCACACGCGCGCCGTGGAGCTGACCAGCGCCGGCGCGCAGCTGCAGCGCGCCGTGGTGCCGGCACTGGAGCGCATGGACGCCGCCGTGCGCCTGGTGCGCCAGACGGCGGGACGCAAGAGCGTGGCCATCACCACCTGGGCCAGCTTCGCCTCGACCTGGCTGATCCCGCGCCTGGAGGCCTTCCAGCGCGACCACCCCGACATCGACATCCGCATCGACGCCAGCGACGCGCAGGTGGACCTCGACACCTCCGACGTGGACCTGGCCCTGCGCTACAGCCTGCCCAGCGGGCGCGTGGACGGCGCCGAGCGCCTGTTCGGCGAGCAGCTGGCAGTGGTGGCCAGCCCCTGGCTGCTCAAGAGCCAGCCGCCCCTGCGCGCGCCGGCCGACGTGGAGCGCTTCACGCTGATCGAGGCGGGCGACGCGCACCGCAGTCAGCACCTCGAATGGCTGTCCTGGCGCCGCTGGTTCGCCGCCCAGGGCAGCCCGCTGCTGCAGCCGCCGCGCTGGCTGTACTTCAACTACGCGCACCAGATCGTGCAGGCGGCCCTCAGCGGCCAGGGCCTGGCGCTGGCGCGCATGCCGCTGGTCGCCGACGCCCTGGCCGCTGGCGACCTGGTGGAAGTGCTGCCGGGCCACCGGCTCGATTCGCCACTGGCCTACTGGCTGCTGGTCGGCCCGCGCAGCAGCCAGCGCCCCGAGGTGCAGGCCTTCTGCACCTGGCTGCGGTCCGAGGCCGAACGCACGCGGCAGTCGGTGGGCGACCACAGCGCCGGGTAGAAACCCTTTGCCACGCCCGCAATCCGGCCATGAATTGACGAACATCAAAAACACCCTGCCCCGCTCCCCCTAAAACCGGCGGCTCGTGCTCCCGGCCCACGCACCAGCCCGGCGGCAAGCATTCATTCCGTTTCTCAATCCATCGAGTACGCGAAGGCGAAGCGCAGACAGTGCTGTAGCACGGCAAGCGAAGCCGACAAAGCAATCGTTTGATTTAGAAATGAAATCACAAGGGAGAGCCGGATGACTTTCATGCCATGGACCCGCGAGCTGGAACTGGGGATCGCGGAAATCGACCGCCAGCACCAGTGGCTGGTGCAATTGACGAACAACCTGCACGACGAACTGTCGCGGCCCGATCCCCGGCACGGGGCCATCGGCGAGGTGCTGGAAGGCCTGGTGGACTACACCCACAACCACTTCATCGTGGAGGAGGTGCTGTTCCAGCAGCACGACTACCCGGAAACGCCCGAACACAAGGCCGAGCACGATGGCTTCACCAGCAAGGCCATGGAGCTGCTGATGCGCTTCGAGCTGGGCGAGGAAATCACCTTCGAGGCGCTCGATTTCCTCAAGGAATGGCTGGTGCACCACATCTGCAAGGTGGACCGCGCCTACCTGCCCTTCTTCCAGGCCAAGGGCCTGGCCTGAGCCCTCAAGCCAGCGTCACACGCGCGAACTTGCGCTTGCCCACCTGCACCACGTAGGTTCCGGGGGCCAGCTTGAGGCCCTTGTCGCTGACCACGGCGCCATCCACGCGCACGCCGCCGCCGTCAATCAGGCGGCTGGCCTCGCTGGTCGAGGGTGCCAGGTTGGCCTGCTTGAGCAGGGCGCCGATGCCCAGGGGCGCGCCCGCCAGGCTCAGCTCCGGAATTTCGTCGGGCACGCCGCCCTTGCTGCGGTTGGTGAAGTCCTGCTCCGCTGCATCGGCGGCGGCGGCGCTGTGGAAGCGCGTCGTGATCTCCTTGGCCAGCAGCACCTTGGCGTCCTTGGGGTTGCGCCCGCCTTCCACCTCGGCCTTGAGCCGGGCGATCTCTTCGAGCGAGCGGAACGACAGCAGCGTGTACCAGCGCCACATCAGCGTGTCGGAGATGCTCAGCACCTTGGCGAACATGGTGTTGGCGTCCTCGCTGATGCCGATGTAGTTGTTCTTGGACTTGGACATCTTCTCGACGCCGTCCAGGCCTTCGAGCAGCGGCATGGTCAGGATGCACTGCGGCTCCTGGCCATATTCCTGCTGCAGATGGCGGCCCATGAGCAGGTTGAACTTCTGGTCGGTGCCGCCGAGCTCCAGGTCGCTCTTGAGCGCCACGGAGTCGTAGCCCTGCATCAGCGGGTAGAGGAACTCGTGCACGCTGATCGAGTTGCCCGCGGTGAAGCGCTCATGGAAATCGTTGCGCTCCATCATGCGCGCCACGGTGTACTTGGCCGCGAGCTGGATCATGCCGGTGGCGCCCAGCGGCTCGCACCATTCGCTGTTGTAGCGGATCTCGGTGCGCGCCGGGTCCAGCACCAGACTGGCCTGGCGGTAATAGGTCTCGGCGTTGGCCTTGATCTGCTCGGGCGTGAGCGGCGGGCGCGTGCTGTTGCGGCCGGAAGGGTCGCCGATCAGGCTGGTGAAGTCACCGATCAGGAAGATCACCTGGTGGCCCAGGTCCTGCAGCTGGCGCATCTTGTTGAGCACCACCGTGTGGCCGATGTGGATGTCCGGCGCCGTGGGGTCCAGGCCCAGCTTGATGCGCAACGGCTGGCCCGTGGCCTCGGCGCGCGCGAGCTTCTTCACCCATTCGTCCCGGGGGAGCAATTCCTCCACGCCGCGCAGCGAAATTTCCAGCGCCCGGCCTACACCATCGGTGATCGGATCAGATGTAACAACAGATTGATTCATAAGGGTTTTCTTGGGTGTGCCGCCTCAATGGTTCGCTATACTAGCGCCCACATCGCAGTGGCGGATTCTAAGTGGCCCGCCCGCCCAGGGTTCTTCCCCCTGGCCTGCGGAACCAACAGTCTGCCTGTCTTGCAGCCCCTGGCCCCTTGCGCCAGAGCGCTTCGCAGGGCGCGCACCACCCTGGGGACCGACTCTTGAACAACGGCTTGACCACCGCCAGCCTCGCACTGCGCGACCGGATTACCCAAGGCATCCAGAAACACCCCAAACGCATCACCGCCCTCCTGGCAGCCCTGCTGCTGACCGGCGGTGGCGGCGCGTTCGCCGTGGCCTCGTTCGCGCCCGATCCGGCCGACCTGCCGGTGCGCCAGATCGAGCTGTCCATCCCCTCGCTGGCCAGTGGCCTCAGCCTGGCCGAGTTGACCGAGCAGCCCGGCTTCTCGCTGTTCCGCACCGAGCAACTGCGCAGCAGCGACACCGCTGAATCCCTGCTGCAGCGCCTGGGCGTGGCCGATCCGGCCGCCGCCGCCTTCCTGCGCCGCGACGCCCATGTGCAAAAGAACCTGATGGGTCGCACCGGCCGCGCCGTCTCCGCCGAAACCACCGACGACCACCGCCTGCTGCGCCTGACGGCCCGCTGGGCCCCCGACGACAGCGGCTACTTCAAGCGCCTGGTGGTCGAGAAGACCGACGCGGGCTTTGCCTCGCGCATCGAGACCGCCCAGCTCACCGCGTCGAATCGCCTGGCCGGCGGCGTGATCCAGAGCTCCCTGTTCGCCGCCACCGACGCCGCGCGCATCCCCGACCCGGTCGCCGTGCAAATGGCCGAGCTGTTCTCGGGCGACATCGACTTCCGCCGCGCGCTGCGCAAGGGCGACCGCTTCTCCGTGGTCTACGAAACGCTGGAAGCCGATGGCGAGCCGCTGCGCAGCGGCCGCGTGCTGAGCGCCGAATTCCACAACAACGGCAAGACACACCAGGCCCAGTGGTTCCAGGATCCGGCGGCCGGCAAGGGCGCTTACTACACGCCCGACGGCCAGAGCATGCGCCGCGCCTACCTGGCCTCACCCGTCGAATTCTCGCGCGTCTCCAGCGGCTTCGCGATGCGCTTCCACCCCATCCTGCAGAAGTGGCGCGCCCACCTGGGCACCGACTTTGCGGCCCCCACGGGCACCAGCGTGCGCACCGTGGGCGACGGCATGGTCGAGTTCGCGGGCGTGCAGAACGGCTTCGGCAACGTGGTGTTCGTCAAGCACCGCAACCAGCACGTGACCGTCTACGCGCACCTGAGCCGCATCGGCGTGAAAAAGGGCGAGTCGGTCTCCCAGGGCCAGACCATTGGCGCCGTGGGCTCTACGGGCTGGGCCACGGGCCCGCACCTGCACTTCGAGTTCCGCGTCAACGGCCAGCACCAGGACCCGATGGTCATCGCCCGCCAGAGCGAACCCGCGGCGCCCGTGTCCACCGCCGGCCGCCCGGCGT